>Ga0180432_10006847_pt1 | contig 14678 bp, 11 predicted proteins | sample SS_ome_10_FD_132414 | JGI IMG/M metagenome (GOLD analysis project Ga0180432, IMG submission 132414) | Hypersaline lake sediment archaeal communities from the Salton Sea, California, USA - SS_1_MS_2 metaG | ecosystem: Environmental > Aquatic > Non-marine Saline and Alkaline > Hypersaline >... | reverse complement strand
CAGCTGTCGCTCTTGCTCCGCCGGCCTCCGGGGCGCGAGGCCTATCCGGGGGACATCTTCTACCTCCACAGCCGCCTCTTGGAGCGCGCGGCCAAGCTGAGTGACGAAAAGGGAGGCGGGAGTCTGACCGCGCTTCCGGTCATCGAGACGCAGGCGGGCGATGTGTCGGCCTACATCCCAACCAACGTGATCTCGATCACCGACGGCCAGATCTTTCTGGAAGGAGACCTCTTCTACGCCGGGATTCGACCGGGAATCAACGTTGGAATCTCCGTTTCCCGCGTGGGTGGCAAGGCCCAGGCGAAGGCGATGCGCAAGGTGGCGGGCAAGCTCCGGCTCGACCTGGCGCAGTACCGTGAGCTGCAGGCCTTCGCACAGTTCGGCTCCGATCTGGACACCGCAACCCAGCGCCAACTGACACGCGGCGAGAAGATGACCGAGATCCTAAAACAGGAGCAGTACGTCCCCATGAACCTGGCCGACCAGGTGATGGTCATCTTCGCCGGGGTCAATGGATACTTGGACGAGCTTCCTTCCGAAAGCCTGAAGCGCTTCGAGACGGAATTCCTCGCCTACATGCATGCCGAACACCCCGAGGTCCCCAACGCGATCGGTGAGGAGCTGGACCTGTCGGAGAAGACCGAGAAGATGCTGCGCGGCGACATCGAGGAGTTCAAGGCCGCTTTCACGGTGGAGGAGGAGTAGCCCGCGGATGGCGACGCTGAAGCAGATACGCCGCCGGATCCGCTCCGTGCAGAGCACGATGCAGATCACGAAAGCCATGCAGATGGTCGCGGCGGCGAAGTTGCGCAAGGCGCAGACGCAAGCCGAGGCGGCCCGTCCCTACGCGGAGAAACTCGAACACGTGCTGGCGAATCTCTCGGGCGCGGCCCGCTCGCTATCGCATCCGCTCTTCGAGGAGCGGAAGGATGACCGCATCCTGCTGACGGTCGTGGCCTCCGACAAAGGGCTTTGCGGAGCGTTCAACGCCAATGTCTTCCGTCACGCGGAGGAGAGGATCGAGCACCTGGGGCCCGCGCGGGTCCGCTTGGTGCCGGTGGGCAAGCGGACCTGCGGCTACTTCAAACGCCGCGGCTGGCCCATGGACGATGCGATTCCCCTGCTGGGCGATCAGGTCGATCTGATGATGGTGCGGGAGCTGGGGCGGAAGGCGATCGATCTCTTCCTTGAAGGCGAGATCGATCGGGTCGAGTTCCTGTTCACCCGCTTCATCTCGACCTCGAAGCGTGTGGTGGATGTCACTTCCCTGGTGCCGATCATTCCGGCCACCGATTCGGAAGGGGAGACCGGCGAGGACTACATCTTCGAGCCGGATCCGGAAGCGATCTTCAACTCGTTGTTGCCCCGATTCGTTTCCATGCGGGTGCTTTCGATCCTGGCCGACTCCCTGGCCTCGGAGTTCTCCGCGCGGATGATCGCGATGAGCAATGCGACCAAGAACGCCGACGAGATGATCGATTCGCTCACCCTGACGGCCAACAAACTGCGCCAGGCGGCGATCACGAAGGAGCTGCTCGAGATCGTCAGCGGGGCGGCGGCCCTGGAGTAAAGGGAAGGATAAGAGCATGGCAGATGAGTCCAATGTCGGACGCGTACTGCGGGTAATCGGCCCCACGGTCGACGTGGAGTACTCCACCAGCGACCTGCCGGAGATCGATACCGCCATCCGCATCGAGGGCGAGCACTTGGAGAAACCGGTCATCGTCGAGGTGGCGCTCCACCTGGGCGATCGGGTGGTGCGTTGCATCGCGATGTCTTCGACCGACGGTTTGGTGCGGGGCATGCCGGCCATCGACACGGGTGCGCCCATCACGGTCCCGGTCGGAGAGCAGTGTCTGGGCCGCGTGATCAATCTGCTGGGTGAACCGGTCGATCCGCTGGGCCCCTTGGCCGAACCCGATAAGCGCCTACCGATCCACCGTGAGCCGCCCAAGATCGTCGATCAGGACACCGATACGAGCATCTTCGAGACCGGGCTGAAGGTGGTCGACCTGCTGGCGCCCTATCCGAAGGGGGGCAAGATCGGGCTCTTCGGGGGCGCCGGCGTGGGGAAGACGGTGGTTATCATGGAGCTGATCCGGAACATCGCCTCCGAGCACGGCGGCTATTCGGTCTTCTCCGGCGTGGGGGAGCGGACGCGCGAGGGAAACGACCTCTGGCTCGAGATGAAGGAGTCGGGCGTGATCGAAAAGACCGCGCTCATCTATGGCCAGATGAACGAGCCGCCGGGCGCCCGACTCCGCGTGGGATTGACCGGCGTCACCGTGGCCGAGTACTTCCGCGACGAGATGGGACAGGACGTTCTCTACTTCGTCGACAACATCTTCCGCTTCACGCAGGCGGGTTCGGAGGTCTCGGCGCTCCTGGGACGCATGCCCTCGGCCGTCGGTTATCAACCGACCCTCTCGACCGAGATGGCCGAGCTGCAGGAGCGGATCACCTCGACCAAGAAGGGTTCGATCACCTCGGTCCAGGCGATCTATGTGCCCGCCGACGATCTCACCGACCCCGCGCCGGCCACCGCGTTCGCGCACCTCGACGCCACAACCGTACTCTCGCGTCAAATCGCCGAGCTGGGGATCTATCCCGCGGTGGATCCTCTCGACTCGACCTCGCGCATCCTCGATCCGCGGGTGGTGGGGGAGGAGCACTACCGCGTCGCCCGTGAGGTGCAGTCGATTCTACAAACGTACAAGGACCTCCAAGACATCATCGCGATCTTGGGGATGGAGGAGCTCTCGGAGGAAGACCGACAGACGGTCTCCCGGGCGCGGAAGATCCAGCGCTTTCTTTCCCAGCCCTTCTTCGTCGCCGAGGCTTTCACCGGCCGTGACGGACGGTACGTGAAGCTGGAGGATACGGTTCGGAGCTTCAAGGAGATCATCGAGGGCCAGCACGACGATCTGCCCGAGCAGGCCTTCTACATGGTCGGCAGTATCGAGGAGGCGGTCGAGCAGGCCGAGACGCTGAAGATGGACGCCGGCGCGGCGGCCAAGTAGAGGGCGGACGATGAGCGCCACCTATCACATCGAGTTGCTCACCCCGGAGAAGACCGTGCTCAGTGAAGAGATCACGGCGCTGGTCGCCCCCGGGAGCGAGGGCTTTCTGGGTGTGCTGGCTCACCATGCTCCGCTCATCACCTCGCTGGGGCCAGGCCCCCTGACGATCACCCTTCCCAGTGGGCGCAAGGATGTCTATTCGGTGACTGGAGGGTTCCTCGAAGTCTCGAAGAACCACGCGGTCATCCTGGCCGATGCCGTCGAGCGACCGGAGGAGATCGACGTCGACCGGGCTCGGGCGGCGATGGAGCGGGCCCGCACGCGGCTGCACGATCGGTCGCGCGAGTTGGACGTCGATCGGGCGGAGGCGGCCCTGCACCGCGCACTCAACCGGCTCCGCGTCGCCGGTCGCCCCGCGGGGCTGTAGAGGTGACGAGCCTCGATTTTCTGGTGCGCCTCCTGCGCTGGCGCAAACTCATCCTCATCAACACCCTTCTGGTCGCCATTCTGGCCGTCGTCATCAGCCTGTTGCTTCCCAACTGGTACACAGCGCGCGTCAGCATCTTGCCCCCGCAAGAAGAGGCGCTCAGCCTGGGGGGTTTGACGCCGGGGATCGGCGGTTCGCTGGGCCGCATGGCGCTGGGGCAGCTCACCAGTCAGGTGAGCCTCCCGATCTGGGCCTCGCCCTCCGATTACCTGGCCGGCATTCTGCGCAGCCGGCGACTGCGCGAGCCGGTCGTGCGCGAGCACGATCTGATGGATGTCTACAAGTGCGACAACGTCGACCAGGCACTGCGCGTCCTCGGCCAGCACCTCAAGATTCGCGTCGGCAGCGAGGGAATCGTGCGCGTACGGGTGGAGGACAAGGATCCGGAACGGGCGGCGGCGATGGCTGCCTCCTGTGTCCGTCTGCTCGATGAAATCCAGGGAGAGACGCGTCGCACCCGAGCCGGCGACGTGCGCCGCTTCGTCGCCGAGCGGCTGGGGGCGACGAGGGCGGAGCTGGCCGCGGCCGAGGAATCGCTTCGTGTCTTCCAGGAGCGCCACGGACTCTTGGTGCCGGAGGAACAGGCCGCGGCGCTGGTGCAGACGGTCGCCAAGGTGGAGGCCGAGCGGATCACGACTCAGGTGGAAAGGGACGCCCTCCTGGTCCAAATGGGTTCCGATCACCCCGAGGTGCAGCGCTTGACCGCCCTCCTCACGTCCTTGGAGGCCGCCAAATCGGGCCTCGAAGGGCGCACTCCGATGGGGGAGGGCTTCACGCTTCCATCCGAGATCGAGGGCCCGACCGCGCTCATCGACCTGAAGCGTCTGCCGGCGCTCGCCCTGCAGTACTTGCGACTCTTCCGAAACGTCGAGATCCAGCAGGTGCTTTTCGAGCTGCTGACGCAGCTTCTGGAGCAGTATCGCATCCGCGAGGTGCGGGATGTGCCGACGATCCAGGTGCTCGATCAGCCGTTCGTTCCGGAAGAGAAGAGCCGGCCCCTCCGCGGCGTCATCTGCGCGGTGGCGACCGGACTGGCCTTTCTGCTCAGCGTTCTGGTGGCCGCGGGGCTCGAAAAGCTGGCCGTCATCTCCGAGTCCACCCCCGAGAGGCACGCTCAGCTCTCGCGCCTGCTGTCGGGCCTCGGACTCAGATTCCTCATCCCGCGGCGGTGATCGATCATGTTGGCGGCGACCTGTGAACCCGTCCCGCCGCGGCGCGCGTTCTGGGTGTTGGTCCTGGCGTGCGATCTGATCCTGCTGTTTGCCCTGCCCCGGATTCTGCACGTCGCGATTGGGGTCGCCGCGTTGGCGGCGATCGGGGTGGCCTATCGGCGACCCGAATGGACGATCGCGTTCCTGATCCTGGGGCTTCCTCTTCTTGCCCCCCTTCGCGTCGGAGCGACGGCTTCGACGCTCATCATGGTGGGCTTGCCGCTGATCGCCTTGGCCGGCTGGACCCGATCCGGACGCGATCACAGCGCCCACGCCAGTCGTGCGATCCGCGCTCCGAGCACCTTGTGCCTGCTGCTCTTCACGGCTTGGATCTTCTCCGGCCTCTTCTGGACCTCCGCCGTCGGCTACGGCACCGACAAGGCAGTGGGCTTCGTCCTCCGGGGTTTGATTCCCTTTCTGGTCGCGATGCTAATGGGGCCCGTATGGAGCGAACGGCGAGGGATGGACCGCTTCCTGCGCGCCGCGTTGTTCTTGGGCGCCTTGGTGGCGGGGGTCGGCGTGCTGGCCGCGCTCGGGTGGGCCGGCCCGGCGTTGCTCGGCAACGTGGGGCCGCGCGGAGGTATCGCCGCACCCCGGCTTGCCTGGCTCGGAACGAACGCGATCTGGCTTGCGCGCCTGCTGGCCGTCTGGTTCGTCGTGCTCCTGTGGGCCGCGCAACGCCGGCTGATTCATCCGGCGATCGCCGGAGGTGGGGGGGCACTGGCATTGGTGTTGATTCTCCTATCCGGCTCCCGCGGTCCCCTGGCTGCGCTTCTACTGAGCCCGGTTTCTCTGCTGATGGTTCCCCGATCGAGACCCGTTGCGCGTAGCGGGGCCCGGCCGGCGCTGGTGGCGGCCGGGATTGCCGCCCTCGTGCTGCTTGCGCTTCTCCCCGGCGCGCAAAAACAGCGGATGGCTTCGGCGGTGCTGCGGGTCCCGGCGGCGGGCGGCCTCTCGGAGATGGCGACCGATCAGCTCCTGCGCGATCCCTCTTCGATGTTTCGCACCCAGTTGGCCAGGCGAAGTCTGGGAATTCTGGCCGACGGCCTGCCCTGGGGCGTCGGGACCGGAGGATTCTCGACGGCGGCCTTCCGGCGTGACGTGCGCGTCTATCCCCACAATCTGGAAGCCGAGATCCTGTTCGAGAACGGGCTGCCGGGGTTTCTGCTCCTGGTGGCATTCCTCATCCTCATCTGGCGGAACGCACGCCGGCTCATCCGCGCCTGGCCCGAGGGGAGATGGCTTTGGCTGCTCTTCGCAATGGCCCTCCTGAATGCGCAGGTGAGCGGAGATCTACCCATGAATGTGGGAGTCTGGTTCTGGGGAGGGATGATCGCCGCCGTTGCCCGTTCGGGCGAGGGGCCGAGAGGTCATCCTCAGAGGATCGAAATCACCAGTCTCTAGCGCACCAGTTCAGAGCTGTAGTACAGGTGTTCTTGTCCCAAGATCGCGCCAAAGCGCGGCGGTTTGGCCGGCCGGGACTACGCCCGAGGGTGTGGCGAGCTTCACTGCTCCTCGGAGGTGATCGGGTCGGATCGCTGGACCCCGCTCTCCGAGGCGGAGGTCTTCCAGGTGAGGCCGGACAGCACCGGGGAGTTCCCAACGATCCAGGCTGCGGTAGACGCAGCTATCGGGAGAGCGCCACGATCGAAACCGTCACCGCCGCCAAGGTGGCCACGGGGGCGAGCCAGGTCGTAATCGTCTTGGATCGCCGTTCGGGGATCCAGATCCTTGCCCCCGCGGGAACCGGATCTCCCGGTGCCGCCCCGCACCGGCGACCCTCGCCCGGATGTTCGATCTTCCACCCGTTGTTGCGGCCCGAGTCGTTAGGGCCTCCGGCGGCGTCGATGTAATCGGCCACCGTTTGTCCGGGCAAGAAAGGGTAGAGGCCGGGGCGGGTTGCCGCCCCTCCGACGGCGACCCATTCGCGGCAGAAGGGAACGTTGATGGCCGAACCAGGCGCGGGATGGATTCGGTCGGCATCGGTGAGTAGCGTCCAGTTACCCTCGACCCACACCCCTTCGTCGCAAAAGTCCGATCCCAGCGCACCGGCGGCCCGGAGAATGAAGGCGAGATCGTCACCGGCGGCGGTCGGCACCAACCGCGTCTCCGACTCGAACGGCCGGTCGAGGAACGACGAGCGATGTTCACTGACTCGCTCCGGCGGCGGCAAGACGCCCCGCACACGGTAGAGCTCAGTCGCGGGCGGGATGTGAACACGATCTCCGAAGGCCAGAGTCGGATTGCCGGATCCCTGGCCGTCGATCATCCAGGCCAGAAGATCGACACACTGCGCTTCTCCACCCCTTCCCTCGATCCGAATCGCCCGGGAGTCCGCGGCGTCTCGCAACCCCCCCGCCAGCTCCACCAGGTCCGCCAGCCGGGAGGTGGCCGGAACCTCGTAGAGCCCGGGATAGGCCACCTCTCCCGTGATCGGAATCCGCCTCGGTGCGGGGTGGGTCAAGGTGAGGGTTACCTCGGAGTGGGGGTAGGATTCCGCACAGCGCTCGCGAAGCAGGGCGCGTGCCTGCTCCATGGTCACACCCTCCACCGGAATCACCCCCACCGAAGGAACGATGAGGTTGCCGTCGGCGCTCACCTGCACTTCGACCACCAAATCGGCCGCTCCCCAGACGCCGAAGATCAGGAGGTCGCCGGGGGTCAGGGGATAGGAAGTGGGATCGATGGCTTCGGTGAGGGCATGCCATTCGGTCCCGATCGCCGTTCCCGCGCTGCGGGCCAGGCGCTCCACGGCGAGCCGGTCACGCGTCTGATCCCGGGGCCGCAGACGGCTCAAGTCTCCCAGATTCCCGGCGTGCGCCGGACACCAAGCGACACCGGCCAGCAGAATCAGCGCGAGCGTCCTCATCCCTTCACCCCCTCGGGGAGGGAGTCTGAAGGAGCCGGTCTAGGGGGTCAAGAACCCATCATTCGCAAACACCGCACCATGACCGGCGGGGCTTCCTCGTCTTCCGCGATTTCGGGAGCGACGCCCTGAAAGACCATCGTCACCATCGAATCCGCGACGCGGGTGACCTGGACGAGACGGTCGTTGCCCACGAAAAAGAGGCCGTCGTAGGTGCCGTCCCCCTCGCAGGCGAATGCCATCTGCTTGGTGAAGTGCCCCTCGGGCGAGAACACGTCGAAGGTCTGGAGAATCCCCTCCGGCTGCTCGCGGCACCCTCGGCTGCTCAGCACCCAGAGCGTCCCATCGTCCGCCACATGCAAGCTCGGCTGGCGCCAGGAGCCGATGTCGGGGTCGGTCTCCTCGACCTCGTAGGTCACCTCGAAGGGCGTGTCGGCGAACATGCGCTCCATGACGCCCCGCAGCCTTGCCATCTCGTAGTCGGTTCGTTTCCAGGAGGTGTAGTCGCGCTCGATGACCCGTTCCAGCGTGCCGTCGGGCCGGTAGACGCGAATCGCGTATCGATCGCGATCGGGCGCGACATACGTCCGCCCATCGGGCCCCAGGGTCATGCGCCACATGTAGTCGCGAATGAAGTTGGCTTCGGAGAAGGCGAAGTGGGCGAAGTCGAGCGAACCCGACGCATTGGCGAACCGGGCCGTTCGGTGACCTTCGGGGTCGACCGTAACTAGGTGAAAGAAGGCGGTTTGATGCGTGCCCTCGGTAATCTGGCCGATCATCGACATGACCAGATGATCCCCGCGGGCGACGGCGCCGAAGCTCACGCAGAGCGAGTCATTGCCCGCATCGTAGATCAAGGAGGGCCGGGGATTGCCGGAGGGATCCACGAGGACGAGCTTGGGGGGTATTTGCATCAGGAGACCGATCGAGCCATCGCCCCGGATCACCATGGCCCGAGGATCGCGCACTTCGCCCGGGCCGTCTCCTTCGCGGAAAAGCCTCCGCAGGAAATCACCGCTTGGACCATAGACGAAGACCGTGGCCTGCTGGGCGTCGAAGACATAGATGTTGCCGTTCTCATCCGCCGCGACATGGGTGACGAGCCCGTAGATGGTCTCGTCTTCTTCGCCCCCGTGGCTCCAGATCTCCTCCAGCTGGATGGTCTGAACACCTTCGGGTGGGGTCGCGCCGTTGCGGATATGGAGCACGCCGTCGACAAGGGTTTCCTGCCCTCCGCGGCAAGCTCCAACCATCACCAAGGCAAGCAGTAACAGAATCGGCAAGCTGCCCAAGACCGCGCGCGTCATGACTCATCCTCCTTTTCCAGTCCAATTCCCCCCACGGCTACGAGGCGTCACCAACGGGGGTTCGGGAGAAACTGGCGAGGAGAGGTGACCCCTTGCCGTGCTCGGTCCTTTCGGGAGAGAGCCTGCTTGGGGAGGAGCAAGAAGCCTATGGCAACCGCTGCCCGTGCTTTGCGTCGTCTACGTAAGTCTCTTGTCGTATGGCGTCGAATCGAACCCCGGGGGGATCCCAATGAAGCGAAGTCGCAGAGATTTCCTGAAGACCATGACCACATGCGCAGTCGCCACGTCGATTCTGCCCGCCGGCGCACCGCGTGCGGAGGATCAGCCAAGTTCCGACTTCGAGAGGATGTCCCTAGAGCACCGCGCCCAGGAAGCGCTCACCCTCATGGGGGAATACGGTAGCTGCTGCACGGGCGTATTGGGTGCCTGGGCCCCGGAGTTGGGGCTCGAGATCGAACAGGTCGCCGGCCTGGGGCGCGGCATGGCTGGTGGGATCGGCGGATTGGGCCAGGTTTGCGGAGCGGTGAGTGGGGCGATCCTGGCGATCGGACTCAAGACCTCGAACGCCGGCAACCTCCACGATATGCCGGCCGCGTTCGAGACCATGGCCGCGGTGAGGGAGTTTGTCGCCCGCTTCGAGGAACGGCACTCCTCCATCCAGTGCCGGGATCTGATGGGCCACGACATCAGCACCCAGGAGAAGAGCGCCGCTGCCATGCAAGCGGGAGCCTTCGGGGATTGCCCCCAGTTCATCGAGAGCGCGGTCGCGATTCTTGATGAGATGATTCGCACCGGGCGGATCTGATGGGTCGTGGATCGGGGGCCTGGCTTTCGGTTGCCTCCGAAGCAGGGCGCGGTCTTCTCCGTGGCTGTCCCCCCCGTGACCCCCGTCGACTGGAACCGGAGCGCGAGAAGCTGGCACGGAGGCGTGACCCATGCCAGAATGACCCCTGAACGAGGGAATAGATCCTCAACCGGGCGGGTAGTCCTCTCGGTGGGCACGGAAGGGGTTCTGGAAGCAGGGCCGTGACGGAGCCGCGCGAAACCGATCACCTCCACCAGGAATCGACATGGGTCGCCCAAGCACTGTCGGGCGATCCGGCGGGCTTCGACGCCCTGGTCCGCCGCTATCACGCCCCCCTGCGCCGCCTGCTGCGGTCGATGCTTCGCAATCCGGAGGACGCCGATGACATCCTCCAGGAAACGTTTCTGCGGGCCCACCGCTTCCTCCACCGCTTCGATCCCCGCCGTCCCTTTGGACCTTGGCTGATGCGGATCGGAGTCAACCTGGCGCGCAACCGGCTCCGCGGCAGGCAACGGGCCCGGGAGGTGTCGCTGGACGAGGTGCGGGATGACGAAGATGGAGGACCGATCGAGGGGGCCTGGCTGGCGGACCGCACCAGCTTGGAGGACCTCGACTACCGGGCGCTGCTGGAGGCGACCCGGCGGGCGCTCGAGCACCTGCCGGATGACCAGCGGGTGGTTCTGGAGATGAGGCTGCTGGGTGAGATGAGCTACAAAGAGATCGCTACCGCCCTGAGGATTCCGATTGGAACCGTCATGTCGCGACTCAATCGCGGCCGGCGGCGGATTCAGGCGGATTTGGCGGCGGTGCGCCCGGGCGGGAAGCCGGAAGCGGCGGCATCGGAGGCGCCATGACAGAGTCCTGCGACTGGATTCGCGAGCGCATCCCCCGCTTCGTTGATGGCGAGCTGACCGTCGAGGAGCGGGGGGCGGTGGAGCGCCACCTCGAGCGCTGCTCGGGCTGCCGGAAGCGGCTGGAGTTCATCGAACGCGCCGACCGAGCAGCGGGCGATGTGCTGGGGGATCCAACCGCCGAGGACCGGACGAACGCCGAGGCGTTCCTCGAAGCGTTGAAGACGCGGCATGACCTGGAGGCTTCCGCGCGCCGGCGGCACGCCGAGATAGTGGCGGGCCACTCGCCGTCCATGTCGGCGGAGGAGGCGGCGTCGGCTCCACTGGAAAAGGACATCCAACGATCGCGGCCGCGCGGCTTCCGGGCGTGGCTCATCCGGCCGGCCCCCGCCTGGCGGTGGGCGGGCTTGACCGCGGCGGCGGCGGCGGCGATCACGGCGGTGTTGCTCGTCAGGGAGCCCGATCTGCCGCATGAGGCCTATCACGAGGTGCTGCCTGAACCTGCTCCGCCCACCGAGCCGACGACACTCGGCTATGTCGACGACGATGCCCAACCGGATGAAGGCCCGGCGCTGGAAGAGCTTCCCGTGGTGACGCTGAAGAAGGGAGGAATGCAGGGCGTCGAGACCGAAGAGGCTGCGGCCATCGAGGTCCCTCGGGCGGAGGACCGCGCCGGAGTCGCCGCGCCGGCCGCTCAGATCGCCCTCGAGCCCTCCGCGCCGGAGGGGAAGGTCGTCGAGGAGCTCGCTCCCGTCGAAATCGCGCCGAAGAGGGAGGAGCGGCGATTCGCCGTGACGTACACGGTGGATGATGCCGAGGGTGACTGGGACGCGATCGCCGAGGCGATCGACCCCGACCGTGCGGAGGAGTTGGCCGGGGTGCTTGGCGCGGGGGGAGAGCGGGCCGTTCGGCGATTGCGGGAGTTGCAGGATCGGCTCGACGAGGCTGAAGCCGGCGGCGCGGTCTGGTTGGCCCTGGGCCATGCGTGGTATCGATTCTGGCAGCAGGACGAAGCCGTGCCCCCCCACCAGCGGGTGGCCGCCGATCACGATGCGAGCTGGGGGGAAGTCCGCAGCATGTTCCGGGGCTCAGATCAAGAAGAACAGACCGTCGCCCCGAGTGCGAACGAGCGTCCGAGCGCCTACGAAGGCCGCGACTACCTGGCGGCAGAGGCCCTGGTCGCGTACCAGAAGGCGCTGGCTCGGGGAGGAGATAACGCCGCCGGCACGATCGATGAGCTTCGACGGTCGAGCACGCGCCATGTCAGACTCCGGATCAGTGAGTTGCAGCGGTTTCTGGGACTCGACCAATGACAAGACGTGCCGCTCACCCTGTCGACCGAGGGGTACGAGACCGCCGCCTTCACCAGCGGCACGGTCCTCATGCACTCCTACCGGCTGGATCAGGGCTTCGCGACCTACGACGACAGCAGCGGGATTGAACGACCCGCCACCGGTTCTGCCGACTCCGCTGTCCCGGAGATCCTCCTAGGAGATCGCGGTTGCCCGATCGGCCAGGGCCTTCATCCGGGCGGACGGTAGGAGATCCATTTCTCGCTGCATCATCTTTTCATACCGGTGGTAGTCGTCCAGGGCTTCGCGCCGGTTGCGAAGCCCCAGTTGCGCCCGGACCAGATGCCAATGAAACGACTCGTGAAACGGATCGCGAGCGATGGCCCGCCGGCAAAGGGGGACAACCTCCGGCCAGCGTTTGCCGCCGGAGAGGATCTCGAGAAGCGTCTCGGTTCCCCGGAGCAGCTCGTCTCGCAGGCGCTCGCGCTCCAAGGTCACGAAGTCCTCATACGGACTCTCTTCCAGGAAGTCGCCGTGATAGAGCTCTTCGGCCGTGCGCAGGAGCGGTTCGGCCGCTTTCCCGCGGCCGGCCTTGAGGAGCTGCTTCGCTTCCCGGAGCGAAGCCTCGAACTCCTCGACGTCGTAGACGTATCCCTCGCCCGGTTCCAACCGGCACAACTCGTTGTTGAGCCGGATGTAGCTCGAGGCGCGTGCCGACCGCCAGCGGCCGTGGGCGAGTTCCCGATGGCCGGCCGCGATCTCGAGGGGGCCGAGGGCTCGGATGCGGAGCGGCGTTCCCGGGATGCGCTCCAGCTCTCGGACGGCAGCCAGGGCGTTTCGCCCGGCCACGGTACCCGGGTCGGCCAACGTCGCCAGGACCCGATGGGCTTCCCGGCCTCCGATCTGAATCAGGATCTCGACGAATCGTGCACGGACCTCGTCATCGAGATCGGGAATCAACGATGCGAGGTGAGGAACGGCGTGGTCTCCCAACTGAACCAGGAGGCGGGAGGCAAAGGGGCTCTCGATTCCGGCCCGCACGGCGCGGGGCAGGACGCGCGCTGCTCGCTCCGGCTCCACGTTGAGGAAGAGGTGATCATGCTCCAGATCCTCGGCGCCGATCAGCAGCTCGCGCAGGAGATCATCAGCTCGCCGGGCCGGGAGGTCATCGGCGTCGAGGCGTATCAAGAGGAGACGGTGTAGCTCGAAGGCGGCCCCCATGCGACGCAGGCTCCGCTCCGCCCGGCGCCAGTTCTCCCGATCCCCCTCGATCGTGCCCAGAAGGCGACGGCAGATCGCTTCTTGGAAGGCGTCTCTCTTCTCCCGCGCGATATCGATGGCCCGGCGGGCATGGCGGCGCGCCGCGGGGCGCCGGCCGGCGAGCAGCTTGGTCTCGGCCAGTCCGATCAAGGGGTAGACCAGGAGAGCTACATCCCCCAGCCGCTCGCCATACTCGAGCGAGGTCTGGAAGTGCTCCGCCGATCGCGTCAGATCTCGTCCCAGGAGCGCACACCGTCCCAGGCACTCGTGGCAATAGCCCTTGATTGCCGGGTAATCGAGCGCCTCGGCAATACGGAGCGCTTCTTCCGTGAGATCGCGGGCGTCCCGGTCGTCGCCCCCGGCGGCGGTAACGAACCCGAGCACACCCAAGCTCACCGACATCCGCCGGCGTTCGCCCGCCTTCTTGAAGATCACGACCGCCCGACGCGCCGCATCGCGCGCCGCATGGAACTGCCCGCGCTGGAAGTAGACGTTGGCGGCCAGGAGATAGAGAACCCGCGCCTCGTCGAGCCCGTCCTTGCGACGCCGGAAGATTGCGGCCGCTTGTCGGAGATGGGCTTCGCCCTCGGCCAGACGACCCAGCGCGCACTCGCAGAGGCCGCAGATACACAGAATGTGACCCCGTATGCGCGAGTCCTTGAGATCGGACTCCGCAAGCGCGCTTCGGCCCAGCGCCAGCCCGCGGGAGTATTCGCCCCGGCGCATCTTGAGGTGCGCAACCAATCCCATCAGCTCCGCCCGCCGGGCGCCGGTGGCACCGGCACGGAGCGAGCGCTGGTAGATCTTCTCCGCCTCCTCCCATTCGCCCAGGACTTCCGATACGCGCCCGATCAGGTACATGGCCGTCGGGTGCTTGCGAAGAAGCCGGGCCGGGATCTTCGATAGCGTCCGCTGCAACACCTGATACTGGCCTGTCGCCAGAAGATCTTCGCCGGCTTTCTCGATCTGCTGCAAAGCGGCCTCCGGATCGCCACCCTCGACGTGCGCGGCCGCGGCTTCCGCTCGTGAACCCCGACGGGCGAGAGCCCGGGCGGCCCGCTGCTGGAGATCGCGGACCTCGGATGGTTTGACGGTGCGCCGGAGCTGCTCGCGTAGGAAGTCGCGGAAGAGGTGATGGTAGCGGTACGCGGTTCCGTCTTCGGTGACCGGGAAGGTGAAGAGGTTCCGGCGCTGGAGATCCACCAGCACCGACCGGCTGTTGCGCAGTCCCAGGACCCGATTGCAGAGCGCGGGGTCCAGGTGGGGAAGGATCGAAGAGCGCCGGAGGAAGTCACCCGTCTTCTCGTCCAGTCGGGCCACGACTTCCTCGGCGAAGTAAGCGAACCAACCCGAGCCCGATCCGGCCAGCTGCTCGAGCGCCTGCTCCATGGACCGGGGGGTTGGCGCCCTCAAGGCCTGGAACAGGATCTCGATGCCGGCCGCCCATCCTTCGGTCTCGGTCACGATCCTACGGCACAGCCGCGCCGGGAGAGCCGCATCGGCGAACCGCTGCCGAAAAAGGGAGGCGACCTCATCCTCGGTGAACGCGAGGTCGGATGCGGTGAGGGCTGCGGTCGTG
>Ga0180432_10006846_pt1 | contig 14681 bp, 8 predicted proteins | sample SS_ome_10_FD_132414 | JGI IMG/M metagenome (GOLD analysis project Ga0180432, IMG submission 132414) | Hypersaline lake sediment archaeal communities from the Salton Sea, California, USA - SS_1_MS_2 metaG | ecosystem: Environmental > Aquatic > Non-marine Saline and Alkaline > Hypersaline >... | reverse complement strand
GTAGGCACCACTTCGGGGTCTGGTATGCTTGTTTCGTTTCGAGACATCGTTCACTCTCCTTATGTCCTCCATTATACCCTAAATTCTCAAGGAGAGTTGTCTCACTCATATTAGCACATAGGGGTTTCAACATGCAAAGGTACTGCATTGAAGCGAGCGCTAAAGGATCTGAAATTGCTGCTGATTCTAGATGAACTAGAAGTGATGACTTGGGAGGGGTTCACTGTTCCACTACGTTCTCAATTACGGTCCTTTGCTAACGGAGGACACGAGACCCCTCTGAAACTGGTTCTGGCCTCCAGCACACCTTTGGAACGTCTCTTTCCCGAAAAGCCAAGAGAACCGTCTCCTTTTTACAATATCTGCAAACAGATAGATGTGAGGCCTTGGAGCGAAGAGACTGTTCGTGAGTTCATTGATAAACGTCTAGCTCCCACCCCTGTTCGTTTTGCTGAAGAAGAAATCCTTCAACTGACAAGAGAGAGCAAGGGCAATCCTATGCGCCTGATGGAGCTCTGCTACGACGCCTATGAATGCCATATGAGGCTTCAGTGATCCGAATGAAGCCGAACTTCCTTATTGGAGAGATTGAGCGCATTTCACGAGCTCTCAACGCGAAAAACCCTACGAGGGACTCACAGCTCCTATCCGTGGCACTGGATCTATCTGATGGGCAAGTTGCCACCTGGGTGAAAGTCTAGAAAGCTGTGCACGGGTCAGTAGTGCAGGGAAATGAGAGATAAAATGAACAATCCTTATATCACCGGTCCTCCGGTAAGGGGTGACTCGTTCGTCGGGCGGGATGATATTCTGAATGATCTCAAAGAGCTATGGGCTCTACGTCAGCAACCCCATTCTGTGGTTCTCTTTGGTCATCGACGTATGGGCAAGACTTCGATCCTACGCAACGTAAGTGGTTATCTGCCACCCAATGTGCGGGTAGCATACCTCGACGTAGCAGAGATAGGAGGTTTAGCGGACGGTACTGCTGGCATTCTAATTGAACTGAGCGATGTGATCGCACAAGCTACAGGGGTTGAGAGTCTACCTGACGCCGATTTCATGAGTTTACCTTATCCATCCTTTAAGCGCTACTGTCGTAAGGTAGATTCTGCGTTGGGAGAACAAGGTAGACTAATTATTGCGCTAGATGAGTTCGAGCATCTTGAATATCTCATTGCTCATGAGTTGCTCAGTCCTAAGTTTCTGGACACCTTGCGATCCCTAGCCCAAATGAGCCCCAGGATAGCTTTTGCCCTTGCTGGCTTGCACACGCTGGATGAGATATCTGGGATCTATGCTCATCCGTTCTTCTCATCTTTCACGGGAGTAAGAGTGGGCTTCTTAACTCTTGAAGCCGTACGTCAGCTTTTGATCCACCCAGCCGGACACTCTCTAGATTATTCTTCAGAGGCTATTGAGAGGATCTATGCTTTGACATCGGGGCAACCATACCTAGTGCAATCGGTTGGCTCTGAGCTGTTCGAACGCTACGAAGAGAGATCTGAGAAGCAGGCAAGCCCTCAAGGATTCTCGCTGGAAGACATAGAAATCGTGACCAATCGTGCCGATTTCTATGAGCAAAGCTCATACTACTTCACTGGAGTTTGGGGGCAAGCTGGCTGTGGGGCTCCGGGACAGCAAGTAGTACTGGTTGAACTAGCCTCTTGCCCACAAGGACTAACTCAAGACGATTTGCGGAAATCTACAGAGTTGACCAAGGTAGAACTGCAAGAAGCATTGGGGACTCTAGAACGTCACGATGTCATCTTCCAAAAAGATGGTCATTGTCATATTACTGTCAAGATGTTTCGCCGTTGGGTACTGATATCTCATTCAAGTCTTGGCTCTAGAGTTGACAAGCCGTTATACATATCCTATACCGACATCGAACAAGATCGCATTGCTCCGTTGGTTTCAAAGCTCAAAGAAATGGGAATCACCGTTCGCTATAGCAGTGATCTTACTTCTGATCGCTCCTTATCCCCCAAGACAGAGGATTCGATTTCCGAGGCAAGGGCTGTGATTGTAGCTGTCAGTCCAGGTGCGATGACCTCTAAAGGAGTGCGTGAAGAGATCGAGTTCGCTGTAAGCAAGGGAAAACATCTGATTCCTTTACTTGTCCGCCCTAGTGACACGGTTCTTGCACCGTTAACTAGCTTGAATTGGACTTATGCCAAGAAAGGAAAAGGACGTGAACCCATACCGGGTCTACTGGCTGCCCTTTGGAATGAGGCATCTCCCTACTTGAACTCACCAGACGAGTTCCCGTTACCCCGTCCTACGGCTCCACTTTCTTTGGTTTCGGCAAGATCGCCTTTAGAATTGGCCGTTCATTTCACGTCGGATGAAAGGGACCAGACCTCGCCCATCGACGTGCGGCTGTTCCGCCCTGATACGGGCAACTGGACCGAGCCGGTGGCCTTCGAGCCGCCGCTGGGCGACGAGGTGCTGGCCGACCTGCGCTGGTACCTGGAAGTGTTCTCCACCTGGCCCACCGGCCCCGACCACGAGCGGGCCGCGCGCATCGAGGCTCAGATGGAGAACTGGGGCCGCGCTCTACTAGACAGCATCACGCCCGACCACGAGGCAGCCCAGGTGTGGCGGTACTTCGTTGACATCCCTAGTGACGGCAAACTGGTCACCATCGACGCCATCGACCCGCGCGTGCTGCGGCTGCCCTGGGAGCTGCTGGCCGACGAGGGCGGGCACCTGTTTTCCGCCGGCATCGGCGTGCGGCGGCGGCTGAAGAAGATCGCGGGCACCCAGGTGAAGCCCTTCGCCCTGCCGGTGCGGGTGCTGGTCGTGGTCTCCCGGCCCAAGGGCGCCAGCTTCATCGACCCCCGCGCCGTCTCCCGGCCCCTGCTCGACGCCCTGGACACCCTGGGCGACCGGGTGGCGACCGAGTTCCTCTACCCGCCCACGCTCAAGGAGCTGACCGATCGCCTGCGCGACCGGGCCGCGCCGCCGGTGCACGTGGTCCACTTCGACGGCCACGGAGTCTACGACGCCGATCTGGGCCTGGGCTACCTGCTCTTCGAGAAGGGCAATCACCAGCGCGACCGGGTCGACGCCAACCGGCTGGGCACGCTGCTCAACCACTGCGGCGTGCCGCTGATGGTGCTCAACGCCTGCCAGAGCGCGGCCCAGGAGGAGGCCAACCCCTACGCCAGCGTGGCCGCGCGCCTGATCCGCGCCGGCGTGGGCAGCGTGTTGGCTATGAACTACTCGGTTCTGGTGGCAGCGGCGCGTAAGTTCGTCGAGGCCTTCTACGGCGGGCTGGCCGGCGGCCTGAGCGTGGGCCGGGCGGTGGACGAGGGCCGCTACGCCCTCTACGCCGACGTCGAGCGCCACACCGTCACCCGCCCCAATAAGAAGGGCGACATGGTCGAATTGACCATCCGCCTGATTGACTGGTTCCTCCCCGCCCTCTACCAGCAATCCACCGACCCCGTCGTCTTCCAAACCAATCTACCAATTTCCCAACCTACCACCTTACCAATCTCCCAACCTACCACCCTACCAACTTCCCAATCTACCACCCCACCACCCTCCCAACCTCCCCCCCCTCCCCCCGCCCTCACCGACCCCAACGCCCCCGGCGGGCTGCCGGCCCCACCGCGCCACGGCTTCCACGGGCGCGCCCGCGAGATGCTGCGGCTGGAGCGCGCGCTGGCCGAGCACCGCGCCGTCGTGCTCCATGGATTTGGCGGCATGGGCAAGACCGCGCTGGCGGCCGAGGCCGGGCGCTGGTTCCACCGCACCAGGCGCTTCCCCGGCGGCGCGGCCTTCGTCTCCTTCGAGCACGGCGGCTCGCTGGACCAGCTCTGCTCCTGGGTGGCCCAGTCCGTCAGCGGCGACAAAAACTACCTGCTGCACAAAGACGACCCCGTGGCCGCCGTGGGCCAGTTGCTGCGCGAGCGACCGGCGCTGGTCATCCTGGACAACTTCGAGTCGGTCATCGGCCCCGACCCCCTCATGCCGCCCGAGGAGCTGATAGAGGTACTGGACGCAGTATGGCGCTGGACTTCACCCGAATCACGCACCACGCATCACGCACCACGTCTCCTCATCACCACCCGCGACACCACCTTCAACGACGCCCGCTTCGCCCCCTCCAAGCACTGCGCCCACGTGGCACTGGGCGGGCTGGCCACCCCGGACGCGCTGGAGCTGGCGGCGGCGGTGCTGGACGACCACGGCATCGACCGGGCTGCCATCCCGCGCCAGGAACTGGTGGACCTGATGGCCCACCTGGGCGGCCACCCGCTCTCGCTGACCTTGGTGCTGCCCCACCTGCGCGAGTATACCCCGGCCGAGCTGAGCGCGCGCTTCGAGGAGCTGCTGCCCGGCTTCACCCAGGGGCAGGCGGCGGAACGGAACGAGAGCCTGGCCGTGTCGCTGGAGTTCTCGCTGCGGCGGTTGGGGGAGGAGACTCGCGCCGCCCTGCCCGACCTAGCCGTGTTCCAGGGCGGGTGTATGGAATATGACCTGCTGGCGATCACCGGGATGGACGAGGAGCTGTGGCGCGCGGCGCGGGCCGAGCTGGAGGCCGCGGCGCTGGTCACGGCCGAGAGCGTGCCCGGTGTGACCGTCCCGTTCATCCGCTTCCACCCCACCCTGGCCCCGTACCTGGCCACCCTGCTGGCCGCCGAGCGCCGCGCCGAGCTCGAGGAGCGGTACTGGCGGCGGTACCACGCCCTGGCCAACTACCTGTACAACGCCGACACCCAGACCCCCCACCAGGCCCGCGCCATCGCGTTGCGGGAGATGCCCAACCTGCGCCGCGCGCTCGACCTGGCCCTGGCGCGCGCGGCGGCGGACGCGGATGCCGCCGCCGAGGCGGTAGACTTCGCCACCCGCATCGCCAAGTTCCTGGACAACTTCGGCCGCTGGCGGGAGCGGGACGCGATGATGGCGCGAATTGCGAATAGCGGGTTGCGAATTGCGAATGGGGAAGGGCTGACCAAGGCGGAGTACATGCTGCTGAGCCAGCAGGGGGAGACGCTATGGCAGCAGGGGCGGGCGGCGGAGGCGGAGAAGGTGTTCCACGGGCTGCTGGCGCGGCTGGAGGGGGAGGCCGCCTACGACGCCGACTACGACCGCGCGATGACGCTAATACGGCTGGGCCGCTGCCTGGCGGCGCAGGGGCGGCCGGCCCAGGCCATCGAGTTCCACCGGCGGGCGCTGGCGGGGTTCGAGCGACTCAGCGAATCGAGCGAATCGGCGAAGAAGATGGCAGCAGCTTGTCACGTGGATTGGGCGGATAACCTGACGGCGATAGGGCAGTTCAACGAGGCAGAAGAACACTATGAAACCGCGTTGCCTATCCTGCGCGAGATTGATGACCACCGCAGCGTTGGCGCTACACTGGGCCAACTGGGCACGCTGGCGCTGGAGCGCGGCGAGCTGGGCCAGGCGCGCGAGCGCTACGCCGAGGCGCTGGAGACCTTCCGCGCCCTGGGCGAGCCGCGAGAGGAGGCCGTCTGGTGGCACCAGTTGGGGAGGGTGGCGGAGGAAGCCGCGGAACGGGGTTCCGGTGACTGGGACGAGGCGGAGCGCTGCTACCGGGAGAGCCTCAAGCTCGAGGAGCAGATGAATAACCCCAAGGGCGTGGCACAGACCTGCAACCAACTCGCCCTCGTCGCGGTGGGCGCCGGCCGGCCCGCCGACGCGGAGCGATGGTACCTGCGGGCGATTGAGCTGGGGAAGGAATTGCGCTACTACGCTGAGTTGGGCAAGTGGCTCAGCAACCTCGCCGACCTCTACCTCTCCCAGGGCCGCCTGGACGAGGCCGAGTCCTATGCCCGCCGGGCAGCGGAGATCAAAGAGACGCTGGACCTCTCCGCCGCGCCGTGGACGACCTACGCCATCCTGGCCCAGATCGCCGAGGCCCGGGGCCGCGCCGAGGAGGCCGCCCGCTGGCGGCGCAAGGAGCAGGAGAGCTACGCCGCCTACGCCGGGTCGTCCCACGTTGTGCAGCAGTTACAGCCATTAATCCAGCCCGTCGTCGCCGCATGTCAGGGGAACGAAGAAGCCAGAGCTGTTCTGGAGCCTATTCTGCAAGCCGTGGAAAGAGCAGACGAAGAGCTTGCTCGCGCAATCCACCGAGTATTGGATGGTGAGCGGAATGCCGAGATATTGACAGCGGATTTGGGACGCAGCGCAATAGTCATCCGTACCATCCTGGCTCAACTCTCCGGTGAGGTTCCCCCCACACCGCAGACTGCGCAAGCATCCTCTCCCCCGGAGGAAGGCACCGGTCGCGGGTCATCGGCTGGAGCCGGGGCCGAGGCGGCTTTGGCCCACCTTCGCCAGCAGTGGGCACCGGTCATCGGGGCCGTCGTCGCCGTCGCGCAGGCCGGCGCGCCGGTCCCCGCCGATCTGGACGCCTTCCTGGACCAGATGGGCGACACCGACGACTGGCGCGCCCTCGTCGCCGTCCTGCGCCGAATCCTGGCGGGCGAGCGCGACCCCGAGCGCTTGCTCCCCGGCCTCGACGCCACCGACACCCTCATCGTGGGCGAGGTCCTGCGCGGCCTGGGCGTCGAGACGGGCACGCCGCCCCTGCTGGAGCCCGGGGCCGCCAGCCAGCAGATCGGCCTGGACGATCTCTTCCACATGGTCTCCCAGGCCTGCCGCCCCGACGCGCCGCCCGGCCTGGGAGAGCAGCTCTACGCCCTGACCCACCGATTCTCGCGCGACCCGAACGCGCCCCCCGACGTCCAGGCCCTGGGCCGCGCGCTCAACCGCATCCTGTCCGGCGACCGCGACCCGGATCTCTCGGCCCTGCCGCCGGAGCTGGTCCAGGCCGTGCGGCGGCTGCTGGAGGCGATCTGACGGGGAGGGGGGAGTACCACGGATGCGGGAAATACACGATGCTGGCCTAGACAGCAGGAACGCTTCAGAGGTAGGTATTGTAGGGGCGAGGCAATCCCCGTTTGGTTCACCGCAATGAAGGCTGGTAGTGATCCCAAATCATGCCCCTCGAGGGTGATGATCCAAGGATTGCCTCGCCCCTACAAACGCCGCCTACGGCACCGCCATGCTGCGGGTGGGTGGGGGGGCGAGGTGCCGCCGCCAATCTCGTTCATCGGGTACGTCCACGTCCGAGGCAACTACGCCTACCTGGCGAACTCGAGCGCCGACTTCACCTGCCGCCGGTCACCCGGGGAGTGCGGTAACGCCCACACAGTTAGACAAGACTTCGGAAGTCGAAACTCTCGACTGGAGACTTCCGAAGTCTTCCGGCATTGGGGGGGGGGAGTTACACAGAGGTTCACAGAGCCAGTCACAGAGATCCACAGAGGAAAGATAGGGATATCTTGCTCTGCGAATCTCTGCGTCTTCTCAGCGAATCTCTGTGTTCCAGTTATCTTCGTCTCGCAACCCTCACCGGCCCACGCGCCGCCAGGTGAGCCGCGCCAGAGCCACGCCGGTGCGCTCGTAGTACTCCATCTGCACGTCGTGCGTGCCCTCGTCCAGCCGCACCGTCGCGCTGCGGTAGCCGCGCATCGGACGCCAGGAGTTGATGAGCAACTTGCCGTCCACCCACAGCCGCACGCCGTCGTCGGTGTAGGTCGTGAAGCGGTACAGGCCGCCCTGGAAGGTCAGAGGCTGCGTCCAGCGGGCGGAGAAGTTGTCCTTCGGCACGCCGTCATCCTTACAAAGGCGCCATTCCGATGGCGCGCCGTCATCCTTACAAAGGCGCCATTCCGATGGCGCGCCGTCGCCGGGCGAGCCCCAGCCCCAGTTGTGGTCCAGCGCCGTCTCGACGCGCGTCAACACCGGCTCGCCGCTCAGGCCGGTGTTGGCGAAGTAGGCCGCCGTCCAACCGTCATCCTTACAAAGGCGCCATTCCGATGGCGCCGGGTCATCGGCCTCAACCCCCGGGGCCGTCACGACGGGCGCAGAGGCAGGAGCAGCCGGTGCCACCGTCGTCGGGGCCGCCAGGTAGGTCGGAGGCGCGTTACCATCCGTGCCCGCCTCCCACCAGCATCGCACGCGCGCATGCCCGGCGCGCTCGTAGTACTCCACCCGGACCGTGTGCCGGCCTTGCAGGTAGGTGCCGTCCACGTAGTGGAGCTCGTACTCCATGTCCTGCCACTTGTCGATCAGGATGCGGTCGCCCACCCACACGCGCACGCCGTCGTCGGCCAGCGTCACGAAGCGATAGTAGCCCGGCGTGAAGTCCACCTCGCGCGTCCAGCGCACGGAGAAGTTGTCGTCAGGCATCCAGTCCAACGGCGGCCCGACGCCCCAGTCGAAGTCAATCGCCGCGTCGTCACGCACGAGCACCGGCCCGCCGGTGAAGTCGCGGTTGTCGAAGTACTCGCCGCGCCAGCCGGTGAAGCCATCGCGCACCTCCCACCACACGTGGGCGGCGGCCTCGCCGCCGTGCTCGTAATACTCGACGACCACCGTGTGCGGGCCGGTCTCCAGGTGCACGTCGCCGGTGTGCGTCGTGGGCAGCTTCTGGTCCACCCAGGCGTCCACGATCAGCGCCCCGTCCACCCAGATCCGCGCGCCGTCGTCCGTGCTGGCGAGGAAGCGGTAATCGCCGGCCTTGAAGTTCACCGTGCGCGTCCAGCGGACCGAGAAGTAGTCGGCCGGCACGGCCGGGTCGGGGCTGTCGTAGCCCCAGTCGAAGTCAATCGCGCCGTCGTAGCGCGTGAGGACGGGATAGTCCTCCAGGTCGCGGTTGCCGAAGTACTCCGCCCGCCACGTCGCGCCATCCTCCAGGCGGCTCCAACGCGCGCTGATGGTGGCTTCGCCGGTGTGATCGTAGTACTCGACGCGCACCCGGTACGTGCCCTGGGGGATGTAGCGGTCCACGACGAGCGGCGTGGCCCAGCGGTCGCGCCAGTCGTCCACCACCAGCGCGTCGCCCACCCACACCCGCACGCCGTCGTCGGAGGCGACGTCGAAGCGGTAGGTGCCGCCGGCGAACCACTCGTCGCGCACCCAGCGGACCGAGAAGTTGTCCGCCGGGATGCCTGGGGCGGGGCTGTTCTCCCCCCAGCCGAAGTGAATGGCTCCGTCCATGCGGCTCATCACAGGAGCGCCGCTCAGCGTCGCGTTGTCGAAGTAATCGGCCCACCAGTCCCCCGGCGCTCCCGGCGGGGCCGCCGTGGCGGGCCGGGTGCCCGGCAGCAGGCCGAGTAGCGTCAGGGCAAGAACCGGGACTGTAAGAAGAATCAGTAGCTTCTTCATATTCCTTCGCTGCCTCCTAGACTAGTACGCCTATCCCTGCCGTCCGAGGCGCGCTGTTACTATGATTATACTCCCAAAGGTTTGGTAGGGCAATGGGTGGGTGGGTTGGTAGGTTGGTAAATGGTAAATTGGTAGATCGGTAAATGGTAAACTGGTAGATTGGTAAATTGGTAGATTGGTAGACTGCTGACACACAAAGAGAGGGACCCTGCTGAACACAGGGTCCCCCTGGAGAGCGAACCAGGACCTACGCCATGAACTTCGACACGAACGGTGAGGTCTCCCCTCGGCGCAGGTAGTGGCCCGATGGCCCCTCGCCCAGGAACTCTGAGAACCACGATTCGTGCTGTATCTCCTCATTGAGGATAGCCAGTGCCAGGTCGTAGGTGCGGTGGTCCTTCCCCGCGGTCAGGTGGCAGATCTGGGTGTAGCCGCGCACGGCACACCGTTCCGCCTCCACCAACACGGTCAGCATAGCCTCGACGTCCGTGGGGTCCTCGGGCAGGCTCGCAGGCGGGCAGGCCGACAGGTCGTGGAATTCTTTCATGCTGTCCGGCAGTCGGCCCCCTAGCTCGTAGATCCGCGGGACCAGGGCCTCGAAGTGGTTGCGGTCCTCGATACGGGCCGTCTCGGCGATCTCCTTGATCCCCTCACCCTCCAGCCCGATCAGGTTGACCCGCAGGATTGTGTAGTAGTAGAAGGTTGTCAACTCGGCCGCCGCGTTCTTGATGAGCAGCTTCAACAACTGGTCCACATCGACGCCTGCTTGCTCCACCATCTCTCGTGCTACTCTTGCCATCGTATACCTCCCTTTCCTTTCCTTTCCCTTCCGTATGCGCTTATACGACGTCCTAACCATCAGGCCGCTCGTAGCGGCCTGCCCAACGCTACTCCGACACCTGCCGAGCTTCATCCATTTCCAGTGCCTGGCACCGAGGGCACATACCGTAGAAATCGAGCCGGTGATTCACAATGCGATAGCCCGTCTCCTGCGCCACCGCTTGGGGCAGTTCGTCCAAGGTGCCGATGTCCAGATCGAGGATCTCTCTGCACCTGACGCACATCAAATGGGGATGAGGATACGGCATATTGCCATCGTACCGGTTGCCATCGTCGCTGAAGCCAAGCTCGAGCACTTGCCCCATGTCCTTCAGCAGGGCGACCGTCTTATAGACGGTCGCCAGGCTTATCATCGGCATATCTGTCCTTACCCGCTCGAAAACCTGCTCCGCGCTGGGATGCCCCTCGCTCACAGCCAGGACCTTGAGTACGGCCATCCGCTGCGGGGTGAGGCGAGAACCACGCTCTCTCAGTTTGGTGACCATTTCGTCTACGCGAGTTTGCGGATCTGCCACTTGGAGTCCTCCTGAGACGCCACCTACCTGATAGTATCTTGGCTTCTTGTGGATAATCATTATCTATAAGTAATTATAGCACAACAAATAACCGTTGTCAAGTGTCTGAGTGCGACTCTCGAGCATTAGTGCGGAGACTGGCAATTTCCCCCTTCCGTTGTACAATAGGCTGCGCTATGCCGACGCCGGTCACCCACCTGGTCCTGGCCGAAGAGATACTGGGCGGGGATGCACTCCCGTCCGACGTGCACCGCCTGCTGCAGCAACAGCGCGGCCCTTTCCTGCTGGGCAACACCGCTCCTGACGTGCGCACCATCAGCGGGCAGCCGCGCCGAGAGACGCACTTCTACGGGGTGCCCCGTTTCTCCACACCCGCCCCACCCTTGCATCCAAACGGCTATAGATCAGCCCACGAGACGCTGTTTGCCGCCCACCCGGAACTGGCCCGCGCCGAAGCGCTCCCCCCGGCGCAAGCGGCCTTCATCGCCGGGTACATCGCCCACCTGTTGCTGGACGAACTCTGGCTGGAGGACGTCTTCTGGCGCTGCTTCATGCAGGACTGGGGTCCCCTCCACGAGCGGCTGTTCCTGCACAACGTCCTGCGCACCTGGATGGACCGCCAGGATCAGCGCTGTCTCAACGGCCACCTGGACGCGCTACTGCGGGGGGTGGAGCCTGCGGGCTGGCTGCCCTTCGTCAGGGATGAGGACATGCGGACGTGGCAGGACCTGCTGGTCCAGCAACTCCGGCCCGGGAGAAACGTGCGCACGGCCGAGATCTTCGCCCGGCAGATGGGGGTGTCGGTAGCGGACGTGGAGGCCGTGCTGAGATCGCCGCAGCAGATGGAGGCGCGCGTCTTTGCACACGTCTCGCGTGTCGCGCTGCAGTCCTTTCACGATACGGGTTACAGGCGCAGCGTCAAGTTAATCAGGTGGTACCTAGGCGCATAAGGAGGCCTTTCGACAATGAACATCCTGGTCACAGGCGGAGCCGGATACATCGGCAGCATCGTCACTGAGGAACTGGTGGGACAGGGCGAACACGTCATCGTCTTCGATAACCTGTACTACGGCCATCGGGCGGCCGTACACCCAGAAGCCGCCTTCTTCGAGGGCGACCTGGCGGATCGGGCCGCCATCCGGGCCGTATTCGACGCCCACCACATAGAGGCCGTGATGCACTTCGCCTCCTACACCCTGGTGGGTGAGTCTATGGAGAAGCCGTTCATGTACGTCGGGGACAACGTCACCAACGGCCTGAACCTGCTGCGCGAGGCGGTGGCCCACGGCGTCCGGCGCTTCATCCTCTCATCCACCGCCAATCTGTTCGACGACCCGGCGCGCATGCCGATTGACGAGCAGGAGCGCATCGTCCCCGGCAGCCCATATGGCGAGTCCAAGCACATCCTGGAGCGCGTGCTCCACTGGCTGGATCGAATCTACGGCTTCCGATACGCGGCGCTGCGCTACTTCAACGCGGCGGGGGCCTCCCCTACCGGCGAGCGGGGCGAGGATCACGATCCCGAGACGCACCTGATCCCCATCGTCCTGCAGGTGGCGCTGGGCCAACGAGACAAGGTCACCATCTTCGGCGACGACTATCCGACACGCGACGGCACCTGCGTGCGCGACTACGTCCACGTGACCGACCTGGCCCAGGCCCACGTCCGGGCGCTGCAGGCGCTGGACGGAGGCAGCCGTAGCTACAACCTGGGCAACGGCCAGGGATTCACCGTCAAGGAAGTCATCGAGACCTGTCGCCAGGTGAGCGGCCATCCCATCCCCGCCGAGGTTGGCCCGCGTCGTCCCGGCGACCCGGCGACGCTGATCGCCAGCAGCGACAAGATTCGGCGGGAGTTGGGCTGGGAGCCGCGGTACCCCGATCTGCACACCATCGTCGAGCACGCCTGGCAGTGGCACCGCACGCACCCACACGGGTATGGGGACTGATGCGCGTCGCGATCAACGCCTGGTTCTGGGACAGGCCCGGCACGGGTAGCGGGCAGTACACGCGGCGGCTGGTCGAGCACCTGGCCATGCTCGCGCCGGACCTGGAGATCCTGCTCGTCGCACCCGATGAGCGCCGGCTTCGGGTTTCAAGTTCCAGGTTTCGAGGTTCAGAGCGCGCCCAACGTGAAACCCCTAACGTCAAACCTGAAACAAGGAAGCTGAGCAAGGTCTGGTTCGAGCAAATCGGCTTTCCGCGCGCCTGCCGCCGCCTTGGCGCCGACCTGGCCCACGTGCCGTACTGGGCACCGCCGCTGCGCCCGCTCGTCCCCACGGTGGTCACCATCCACGACCTGATCCCACTCGTGTTGGAGGCGTACCGGGGCGGGCCACTCGTGCGCCTCTACACCGCGCTGGTCAGCGCGAGCGCGCGTCGCGCCGCGCTGGTGCTCACCGATTCGGAGGCCTCCCGCCGGGACATCGTCGCCCGCCTGGGACTGCCAGAGGCGCGCGTGCGCACCGTGTACCTGGCCGCCGGCGAACAGTACACGCCCACTCCTCCAGAGGGGGAGCCCCACGGCTGGGACGAAGTTCGCGCTCGCTACGGCCTGCCCGAGCGGTACGTGCTCTATCTGGGAGGCTTCGACGTGCGCAAGAACGTCGCCACAGCGCTGGCCACCTACCGCTGGGCCGGGCCCGCCATCGGCGCGGAGTGCCCGCTGGTCGTCGCGGGGCGGCTGCCAGAGCGGGACACGGCCTTCGCCCCCGACCCGCGCCGGCTGCTGCGGGAGAGAAACCAGGTTTTTTCCGAAAAACCTGGTTTCTGGCCAGCCTTCGTGCGCTTCATCGGCTTCGTGCGAGAGGCCGACAAGCCCGCGCTCTACCGGGGCGCGGTGGCCTTCCTGTTCCCCAGCCGCTACGAGGGTTTCGGCCTGCCGCCGTTGGAGGCGTGCGCGTGCGGTGTCCCGGTCGTGGGCAGCGACGCCGCCTCGATCCCCGAGGTCGTGGACGACGGGGGCGTCCTGCTGCCGCCGGACGACGCCCAGGGCATGGCCAGCGCGCTGATTCGACTGGCGACCGACGACGACTTCCGCTCCAGGCTGAGCCGCCGTGCGCTGGTGCAGGCCGCCCGCTTTTCCTGGGAACGCACCGCAAGCGAGACGCTCATGGCATACCGGGCCGTGGCATCCCAGGCCCGTAAAGACACACCCCCCGCGCCCGCCGTTTCACCGGGCGGTGGCACCCCACCCCCGTAGGGGCGCGGTTCCCGCGCCCTAGCGCTTAGCACTAGAGAGGTGATAGTCAACAAGTGGACGGAAACGTACTCGTCAAGCTGTACAAGACTGGGCAGCGTGACTTCTCCGGGGCAGACCTGAGCGGGGCAAATCTACGGGAGGCCAACCTGTGGTGGATTGACCTGGACGGGGCAGACCTGCACGGGGCCGATCTGACGGGCGCGAATCTGAGAGGGGCCAATCTGATCGAGGCCGACCTGCGCGGCGCCTATCTGGAGAGCGCCAATCTGCGCGGGGCCAGCCTGTATGGCGCTAACCTGAGCCAGGCGACGCTGAGAGGGGCCAGCTTGAACGGGGCCGACCTCGGCGGCGCCAACCTGAGCCAGGCCAACCTGGACCGCGCCGACCTCGAAGGCGCGGACTTGCGCCGGGCCGATCTAAGGGGCGCCACCGTGACCGATGGACAGCTCGCCCAGGCCAATCTGCTTTCCGGTGCCATCCTGCCCGACGGCACGGAGCACGACTGAATGCCACCGACCGTCTGCGGTCGGCGCACGCCGGGCCCAGACGCACGGAGAGCCGGGGGTCTCACGCCCCGGCCCTCACCAAAAAGGAGGAGAAGAAGAATCGTCGCGATTCTGCCTATAGGATACCACGTCCTGTTCGTGGGGACTTGACGCTAAACCTACGCTTTCCCGACGCCAACCTGACGGAAAGCATACGACACAGGCAGCACCAGACGCAATTCATTCAAATCCGGCCTCCAACCTCCAACATATGTAGGTCGGCTTTCCATAGCCGACGCTTCCTCAGACGCAATTCATTCGAATCCGGCCTCCAACCTCCAACATATGTAGGTCGGCTTTCCATAGCCGGCGCTTCTTCAGACGCAATTCATTCGAATCCGGCCTCCAACCTCCAACATATGTAGG
>Ga0180432_10006845_pt1 | contig 14682 bp, 9 predicted proteins | sample SS_ome_10_FD_132414 | JGI IMG/M metagenome (GOLD analysis project Ga0180432, IMG submission 132414) | Hypersaline lake sediment archaeal communities from the Salton Sea, California, USA - SS_1_MS_2 metaG | ecosystem: Environmental > Aquatic > Non-marine Saline and Alkaline > Hypersaline >... | reverse complement strand
TGTTAGTATTGATGGTATTCTCCGGTTATTACATCAACAACCGGTACAAATTCGCTTTCCTGTACTCTTATATACATTAACATATACCTGAAAAACAAGCAATGAGACAGATTTCCCTCATGTTATTTCTGTCACTGGTCCTACCAGCGACGGGACAGCAGCAACTGTTGAACCTGAACAAAGTGGATCGAGAGGCATGGTTTTCCGAACTTGGTTTCGGAATGTTCATTCATTGGAGTTACGATGTGGAGCTTGGAATGGTGATCAGTCATTCCATGGTGGGTGCTTCGGAAGATTACCTGGACAGGTATATCCATGAGCTACCCGTCAGGTTTAATCCCGATTCGTTTGAACCGGATGAATGGGCTGAGATCGCAAAAGAGGCCGGAATGAAATATATGGTATTTACAACCAAACACCACAACGGGTTTTGCATGTACGATACCAGGACCACTGATTATAATATCATAAACACACCCTTTGGCAAAGATGCCACAAGGGAAGTGATTGATGCTTTCAGAAATGCCGGGATAGCCATTGGTATCTATTTTTCACCTGATGATTTTCACTGGCTTTACAGGAATAATATCCTGATAAGCAGGTCAAGGCCTGTTTCCCAGCCCGCAAATAATCCTGACCTGATGGAGTACCTGAAGGTACAAATGCGCGAATTGATGACGAATTACGGTACCATTGATATTGTATTTATTGATGGGAACCATGCAGTAACCAATACGGAAATCGCGAAGGTCTGCTGGGAACTGAACCCAGATGTGGTGGTCACCCGTGGCGCCATCGAGACCCCTGAACAAAAGTTACCTGACAGGCCGCTGCCATCCCCCTGGGAAGCCTGCTTCACAGCAGGTGATCAGTGGCAGTACAGGCCCACCAATGAAAACTACAAATCTGCAAGGGAGGTCATAGAGATGCTAATAGAAACCAGGGCCAAAGGTGGTAATCTCCTGCTGAATGTAGGTCCTACTCCGGGAGGCACCATTCCTCCGGAACAGGCCGGCATCCTGAATGAAGTAGCCCTGTGGATGTTCATCAACAAGGAATCCATGGAAGGTATAGAACCCTGGGTAGTGACCAGAGAGGGGGATGTCTGGCTCACCAGGAAGAAGAGACAGCCTGCCGTATATGCATACCTGACCAGGCCGTTGAACTGGAGGCTTGGGGACCGCAAGGTATTTGTACTCCAGTCCGTGAAGTCCACCCTGGATACCAGAGTCTCTGTATTGGGTCATGCCGGCAAAGTACTGGAATACCATCCCGAGGTGGATCCATCAGCGATCTGTGTACAGACCCCTGAAGGATTGTCAGTCTCCATAACCATGGCTCATCGTATATACAATGACAGGAAATGGCCCAACCCGGTTGTGGTAAAACTGGATAATGTGGAAGTAGCCAACGGTTACATGATGGAATAAACATTCTGATTTCCAATTTTCTCATGGTTAATATCAATCCGAACGAGCGCATGGATATACCTTCCAATGAAATACTTGATTTTCCGTCGCTTTCCTTTAAGGGTATATTCCCGGCGCAAATTGTCCAGGTCCATGGCTATATGATTATTCTTCCGCTTTCAGGCTCAAATCCAGGCTGTTGAGCTGATGGGTAAGCGCACCTACGGAGATGTAGTCCACCCCGCATTCTGCGTAACTGCGGACCGTATCCCGGTTGATGTTTCCGGATGATTCGGTCTCATAGCGGAGGCCTATGCGCTCAACCGCCTGCCGGGTCTGTTCAACGGAAAAATTATCCAGCAGGATCCGGTCCACACCACCAATGGAAAGTACCCGCTCTAACGCATCAAGGGAATGGATCTCCACCTCGATCAAAAGATCAAGATCATGTGTTTTCAGGTAGTTTACTGCAGATTGGATGGCCTGTTTCAGTCCGCCTGCAAAATGGAGGTGGTTATCCTTGATGAGGATCATATCGGATAGCCCGAACCGGTGGTTCATCCCGCCTCCCAGCCTGACAGCCTCTTTTTCCAGCAGCCTGATCCCCGGTGTTGTTTTCCGGGTATCCATTACCCGGGATCCGGTTCCTTCAATCAGGTTCACATATTCACGGGTGGTGGTGGCAATTCCGCTCATCCGCTGCATCACATTCAGGACCAGTCGCTCGCATTGCAGGATTGAATGTACCTTTCCTGTAATGCGGAAAACGGTATCGCCTGCAGAAACAGGTTCTCCATCCTCTTTGAAGGGTTCCAGTTTCAAATCCCCATCCAGCCTGTGGAAGATCTGGTCTGCCACCCGGATCCCGGCGATGATTCCAGGAACCTTGGCCAGGAGGATTGCAGATCCGGAAGCGTCTGAAGAAATAGTACTGAGTGTCGTGTGGTCGCCCTCCCCGATATCCTCCTCAAACCACCTGTCGATAGCCGGATCAAGGTCGTGGATAAAGCTCATAGGAGGACTCTTTTTCAATACTCAGGTAATAGATGAGGGTATTATTTTTTTTGTTCAGGAAGAATATATTCACCCGGAAGGAAACATCCCTGCTTTTCAGCGAACCAATGGCATACCTTGATTTTTCCTTGGTTCCTTCGAATGAAATGGTAAATCCGGAAGGAGGGTGTTTCTTGAAAAAATTTTCCATGATCCTGGTGGCCTGATTCTTACTGGCCACATAATCCTCTTCCAGGATGGTCAGCTCCAGGCTCTGGTGAAAAAAACCGGACATCCGGTTGGCATTTCCATCTCGGATGGCCTTTACAAGATCTTCCGGGACGGTCTGGCCGGAGACCGGCAGGATGAGAAGACCGGTGAGCAGAAAAATATTTATCAACCTGTATATCTGTTTATCCATCGGTTCTACATGCCAAGTTTGGCAATAAATTTGTGGCCTTTATACAAATATGGGTTATGTTTGTATCTCACCACAACAATCAGACCATTTTTAAAGTGATCTGCAAGTTACAAAAAAACCTGGTTAATCCTTTCTGATGCGTATTACACTCATCCAGACCGGCAAGACCAGGGAGGAATATGTTGAAGCGGGAGTGGAAGAATTCCGGAAAAGACTCGTGCATTATGTGCCATTCGGGATCGAGACCATACAGGATCTTAAAAAGCACAGGCATATGACCATGAAAGAGGTGCAGGACAGTGAGGGCGGCCTTCTGCTGAAACGGATCAAAGATGGTGATTACGTGGTCCTGCTCGATGAGCGGGGTCATCAGTATTCATCCATCTCATTTGCGGAATACCTGAACGGGCTGCAGGGGAAGGTCAACCGGCTTATTTTTGTCATCGGGGGACCTTACGGTTTTTCAGAAGATATCTACCAGAGGGCCGATGCCCTGATGTCCCTGTCCAGGCTCACTTTCTCCCACCAGCTGGTAAGGCTCATATTCATGGAACAGCTTTACAGGGCTTTCACCATCCTGAAAGGAGAACCTTATCACCACGAATAACAGCGTTCAATGGAGGAATTAACCCTTAAAAAATATCCGGGCAAAGGTAGAACAGGACTGAAAGCGGTCGTTTTCCTCCTTGCGGTGGCCTTTCTTGCCGGGGGGATCATTTCCGGCTTTTGCTGCAGGGAGGAGCGTTTCACCAAAAACGATGCCGGAAAGTTTGAAAGGGTGCTTCACAGAAAGGAAAACTTTTTGCAAAAGGAATTCGAAAAACTGGAGAAGCAATTTGCCGACTATGCGCCCATCGAGGTCCTGCATGACCGGTCGCCGGAATACCAGGAGCTGGCCACAACCCGGGGGATTTCTGTTTTCTATTATGAAAACGGGCTGCTCAGGTACTGGTCCGACCACTCCATCCCGGTTACAAGCCGGTGGAGACAGCGTTACGGAAGGCCGTTCGTCCCCATGAGAAATGCCGACTATGTGTCGGTGACCCGGCCCACCGGGGGGGGATTGCTGCTGGGTTTGATCGAGATCAGGACCCATTTCCCCTTACAGAATGAATTCCTGGTCAACAGGTATCAGGAAGATTTTTCCATGAACCCGGGGGTGGATATCGAGTTCCTGGAAGAGGATGGATCGGAAGCGATTTACAACCGGGCGGGGAGCTACCTCTTCTCCCTGGATTTCAGTGAAGCCGATCCTACCGACCGGGGCATGAAAGCGATCTCGGTGACCGCTCTTTTTCTCTTCGTGGTTTTGGGTTTTCTGGGTGTTTGCATGGTCATCAGACAGTCTGCCGGAAAAACCAGATGGATCTGGATGGCAGTGACCACCCTGCTGCTCTTAGCAGGAGCCGTTTCCATCCTGCACTACGGGTTCCCGCAGGTGATCACCAACTCCCGCCTGTTCCAGCCCGAATTGTTTGCCAGCCGGCTCTTTCCTTCCCTGGGACACCTGCTGGTGGTTACCATCCTGGCTGTTTCCCTGGCCACCCTTTATTATCTTTACGGGAACCTGGAGCGGATCTTACCCGATATATTGAAGAATGTCTCAGCCATCCTTCTCTTTGCAGGTTCCGCTTTGCTTCTGCTGTTTGTCGAACATCTGATCACCATCCTGGTGCTCGATTCAAGCATATCTTTTGAGGCCCACAATGTGACCACATTTACCCTGCACACCATGGTGGGCCTGATCATCATTGTTATGTGGTTCATCGTGCTGGGTCTCATGCTGGACAAAGCCATCATGCTGATCCGGGAGGATACAGCCAAATTATTGATCATGGGTACACTGACCGGTTCGGTGACCATGCTTCTGGCGGCACTGCTGCCCGGACATCACGGCAGCTGGATTGCATGGGGGGGCATCATGCTCCTGCTGGGAACCCATGTCTATCTGCGTTACCGGCAACCAGGCAGGCCCCCCTTTTCACGGTTCGTTTTCCTGATCCTGGTTATTTCGGTTTTTATGGTGATCAGGCTCCAGCAGAACAACGAGATCAGCGTGGAACGTGAGCGGGAAGTGGAACTGGTGAAGCTGTCCTCAGAACACGATCCTGTCGCGGAAATGCTTTTCAGCGAATTGTCCATGGCCATCAGGAATGACTCTATCCTGGCCCTTTACCTGAACCGGCCTTTCATTGACATTGACCAGATCTTTAACCGGGTCCAGCGTAATTACTTTTCAGGTTACTGGTCCAAATATGATTTCCAGATCACCATATGCCATCCGGACGACCGGGTCTATCTTCAGCCTCCCGATGACGAGTGGCGCCATTGCTACACGTTCTTCGACGAGATGATCCAGCGGGAAGGAATCCAGGTGGGCAACAGCGATTTCTATTTCCTGGATAACCTGAACGGACGTATTTCCTACCTGGCTTCCATTCCCTTTTTCGGCGCGGGCGGGGAGAAACGGTTGTTTATCGAACTGGATTCCAAGATCATCTCGGAAGAGCTGGGTTATCCTGAACTGTTGCTGGACAACACCTACAGTGCATTTACCAGTTCAAAATTTTCCTATGCGAAGTATAACGGGGGGGAACTGATCACCCAGGATGGAGAATACCCCTACCGCAGGTCTTCAGATTATTATACCAGCGGCGAGGAGATGTTCGAACAGATCACCATGAACGGATACGATCACAGCATCTACAATGTGGATCAGCAGAATACCATCATTGTGGGAAGTCCTTCCATTAGCCTGGTGGATAACCTCATTTCCTTCTCCTATATATTTGCACTGAACTTCCTGTTGATGGTGCTGATCTACCTTTTCTTCTCCATGCGCTCCTTCAGGCTCTCCGTCAACTGGAATTTCAAGAACAAGATCCAGTATTCCATGGCGGGGATCCTTTTCCTCACCTTCCTGCTGATCTGTTCCGGGACCATCTTTTTCATTGTCCGGCAGTACCAGGCCAAACACAATGACAACCTTCGCAATACCATGCGTTCAATCTATATTGAGCTGATCCACAAGGTTGAGTTTGAGGAGGACCTGGTCAACTGGTCTTCCGACACCTATTACAACCTTGATGAGCTGTTGAGGAAATTCTCCAATGTTTTTTATACGGACATCAATCTCTATGATGAAAGTGGGTACCTGCTGGCCACTTCCCGCTCGGAGATCTTTGAGCGCCACCTCCTCAGCCGGAGGATGAACCGGCTTGTTTATGAGAAACTTGCCTGGGAAAATGCCTCGGAATACATTCACACCGAACATATCGGCAAAATGAAATACATTTCGGCCTATGTTCCCCTGCTCAACAGTAAGAATAAATTCCTGGCTTACCTGAATCTGCCCTATTTCACACAGTCGGGTGTGCTCACCAAGGATGTCACCAACCTGGTGGTGGCAGTGATCAATGTTTACCTGATCCTGCTGCTGGTCATCCTCCTGGTAAGTGTCTTTCTGGCCGACCGGATCACCCAGCCCCTGCGTGTGATACAGAACAGGATCGCCCAGGTAAGCCTGAGTGAAAAGAACGAAAAGATCAGGTATGACCGGAGTGATGAGATCAGGGGACTGGTGGAAGAGTATAACTACATGGTGGAAGAGCTGGAAAGAAGTGCCCTGCTGCTGGCCCAGTCAGAACGTGAATCGGCATGGCGCGAAATGGCCAAGCAGATCGCCCATGAGATCAAGAATCCGCTTACACCCATGAAGCTGAATGTGCAGCATCTGGAGCGTACCGTGGAAGAGAATCATCATGATCCGGAGATGATCAGGAAGATCTCGGCCACGCTCATTGACCAGATCGATTCACTCTCTGCCATTGCCAATGAATTTTCTGATTTTGCCAAAATGCCCAGGGCCAGGAATGAAAAGATCAACCTGGTCTCAAAACTCCGGAACCTGATGCAGCTGTTTGAATCCACCGAAAGGGCCACCATCAGCCTGGATGTGGGTGGACATAAGGAGGTGCCTGTTTATGCAGATAAGGAGCAGCTGCTCAGGATTTTTATCAACCTGGTAAAGAACGGGCTGCAGTCCATTCCTGAAGGAAGGGAAGGGAAAATCGAAATCGGGCTGGAAGTCACTGCCGACCGGGCGGCCATTATCACCATCAAGGACAACGGGAAAGGAATCCCTGAAGAGATCCGGGACAGGCTTTTCCAGCCCAACTTCACCACCAAATCGGCCGGGATGGGGATGGGACTGGCCATCAGCAACAACATCGTGAAGTCTTTCGGAGGCAGGATCTGGTATGACACGGTGATGGAGCAAGGCACCACCTTCTACGTGGAACTTCCCCTGATGGAGGAAAATTTGCAGTAAATTTTTTATTGTTAACTTAGGATTCGTATTGATGGACCATAACCGACCCTGACTTGTCCGGCAAAATGAGCATATTTTTGATCATTATCCTGTTGGGCGCATTCCTGCAACAGGGCTATTCACAGTTCACGGGGATCAATGGGCCCATTGTCAATGAGTATACCTCCATAGAAACCATTTTCAGCTATGATGACAATAATGTGGATACCCTGGAGGTGGGAGATCTGACCGGGTTTGGTGAAGGCGATACGGTCATGGTTTATTGTGTCCGGGGCGCAGGAATAAAAACCTCGCCGGGGGGGGACAACGGAGATGGCGGGGATGCACAATTGCCCAGGAATACAGGGAAGTACGCCATCCTGATCATTGACCAGATCATTCAACCCGGTGACCTGGTGATCCTCAATTCAAGCCTGCCCGAGATCAGTCCCCTGGGTGAGGGGGAAGTGGCACAGCTTATCCGGATTCCCTCCTACAGGCGGGCCGAGGTGGCAGCGGAACTGACCGCCGAGGATTGGGACGGTTCCACCGGCGGGGTGGTGGCCCTTTTTGTGCAGCGTACCCTGAAAATAAGTGCTGACATCAATGTGACGGGCAGGGGTTTCCAGGGCGCAGAGGGATCAGGGGATCTTCCCTATGATGAGGATTGTGCTTCCACCGATCCGGATGCCTTTGACAGCACCTTTTATAAAAAAACCGGGACTACCCTCCGTGCAGGATTGAAGGGGGAAGGGACCACCGATACCCGTTTTGACCTGATGCGGGGAAAGGGAAAGAACATCAACGGCGGGGGTGGTGGCAACGGCCGGCTCTCCGGTGGCGGAGGAGGCAGCAATTGGAACTTCGGGGGAAGGGGAGGCAGGGAATCATCCGCCTGTGAACCACCGGGGATAGACACCCGGGGAATGGGAGGATTTGACCTGCAGCGGTTCTATTACAAGAACAACGATCCGATTGTCGGGAACCGCATATTTTTAGGAGGAGGCGGAGGCACCGGCACCCGGGTTTCGGGCAGGGTTACCGCTGACGGGGGAGACGGGGGCGGTATCGTGGTGATCATTGCCGATTCAATCGTGGGTAATGGGGGTTCTATTATCGCCGATGGAGAATCGGTGGAGGACCTGGTTACAGGTGCGGGTGGTGGCGGTGGTGGTGGCGGAGTCATTGTCCTGGATGCGGGGTATTACAATTCCACCCTTTCCATGAGGGCAGTGGGGGGTGATGGTGGAAACACCAATCATCCTTCGGACACCACCGGACCGGGAGGCGGTGGTGGAGGGGGGTTATACTGGTATGCAGGAAGCAGTCACCCGGAACTCGACCCGGAACTGGACGAAAAGGCAGTCTCGGGACTTTACCAGCCTGCCGTTGCAAAACACGGTGCCACCGATGGGACTGTTGCAGGAGAAATGGACAACCTCAGGGTCCCCCTGCGCGGTTTCCTGTTCAACACGGTACCCGATAAGTTCACCGTGTGTGCGGACGAACTGCCGGGCCCGATCTATGCCTCCATTCCCAAAGGAGGGAGCGGAAGCTATACCTACCAGTGGATCGACAGTACCGCCTCCCATTCCTGGCAGCCTGCACCGGGAACCAGCAACCAGAAGGACTATACTTTTCCCGGACCCCTTTCCGATACCACCTGGTTCCGGAGGGTGGTCACATCCCCGGCCAGCGGATTGCCGGCAGATACAAGTTTCCGGATCGCTTTCAATGTCCACCCGGCCATTACGGGGAATACCGTGGCAGCCCCCGATACGGTCTGTTCGGGGAATGCACCGGAGCTGTTTGAGCCTTCGGCAGCCATGGGCGGGGGACTGGGACCGGGAACCTACACCTACAAGTGGCAGAAGGATGAAGGCTCGGGGACCTTCACCGATGCGGACGGGACCATCACCGGGGCATCTTACCAGGCCCCGGGTCTGACCACCACCACCCGGTTCAACCGGATCGCTTTCTCGGGAGTGTGTGAGGATACCTCCGCTGCGTTGAGGGTCCAGGTATGGGAGCCGCTCACGGGCAATGATATCACCCCGTTCGATACGGTCTGCTTTAACACTGCCCCGGAAGAGATCACCGGTCCCGAACCGGGCCAGGGGGATCCGGATGACAAACGTTACCGCTGGGAGGTCGCCACCGATCCTGAAGGAACATGGTCGGTGATCCCAGGGGCGGAATCCCGGACCTACCAGTCACTTCCCCTCACCGAAACGGTCTACATCCACAGGGTGGCCCTTTCGGGAAGTGACGATGCATGCGTGGATACAAGCAACTACCTGGAAATCCTCAACATTCAGCCGGTCACCGGTAATACGGTTTCGGTCAGCGGGAACAACCTGGTGTGCCGCGGCGACCAGGCGCCTTTGCTCACCGGTTCGGATCCCGGAGGGGGTTACCAGGGACAATACAGTTACCGGTGGCTGGCGCGAACCGAATATACAGGCTGGGGACAGGCGCAGGGGGACAATGATGTGAAGAGCAATTACGATGCAGGGATCATGGACGGCGACACCACCTTTTTCAGGAGGGTGGTCGGCTCGGGCGGGGTGGCCCGGAATGTCTGCCTGGATACGAGCACATCGGTGGCCATCCATGTGCTTCCTCCCATCACCAATAATGTGATCACCACGTCCGATGACATGAAATGCCAGGGGGACCTGCTGGAGAATATTGTTCAGGATGTAAGCGGGGGATCCACCCCCGGGGGAGGGGCCAGCCGGGGGGGTATTGACAACACCCGACGGTACCGGTGGGAGGTGGCCACCGGCCAGGGAGTTCCGGGGAGCTGGCAGGAGCTCGCCGGTGACACATCCATCAATTACGAAGCAAGACCTTTGCTGGAGACCGAAGATGACCGGTGGTACAGGCGCATTGTCTTCAGCGGAAAGGACAGGCAATGCAAGGATACCTCCAACCTGCAGAAGATCATTGTCCACAAACAGATCACCAGCAATGTCATCGAATTTTATGATTCGGTCTGTTTCGCCAGCACCAAACTGCTGGAGGGCGCCACCCCTGAAGGCGAGCCCGGACTAACGCCCACCTACCTCTGGAGGGATGCCGATTCGGGTGATCCCCTGCCCGCTTCCGATGAGGAGGATCATGGATCGGGTCCCTACAACAGCCTGGGATCCTATCATTATGAAAGGATCGTCTCCATCGGCCAGTGCACGGATACTTCCAATGCTATGGAGCTCACCGTCATGCAGCTGCCCGGCGGCCGGCTCACCGACGCACCCTTCAGGGCATGCGAGCGGGATACGGTACTTTTCATTGATATTTCGACTGACCGGCTCAATACCTATACGTTGCCCTGGGAGGTCACCCTCACCGACGGGGTCAATCCCGAACCGGTGGGACCCTATGTGATCAGTGCAGATGGCAACCTGGAGATATCCATGGAAACCGAAGCGGACAGCACACAATTCAATTACCAGATCGCTTCTATAAGCTACGCATCACCGCAGGGAAGATACCTGTGTGAGGCTCCGCCCGACAGCCTTTCAGGTGCGGTGCCCATCGAGGTTTTCAGGGTGCCCGAGCCGGTGATCACCCCGTCGGACAGTGCCAAGGTATGCGATATCACCATCAACCTTTCCGCGAATCCGGACAATGGCACAGGCCACTGGAGCCAGGTGAACACCGACAAGCCGCTGCTGACTTTTTCCGATCCCGACTCCGAACAGACCGCACTGTTCATCCAGGATAGTTCAGAACGTTATGGCAAATACCGGATCCGGTACAGGAGTGTGGCGGGCGATTGCTACGCGGATGATTTTATTGATGTGAGCTTCTTTGAGCAGCCGGAACCGGCCTATGCGGGGGAGGATACCATGATTTTCTTTATCAGTACCATCCAGCTGCATGCGGATCCCCCCACGGCGGGTATCGGGACCTGGACAATGGAATCGGGAAGCGGGTCCATTGAAGATATCCACGATCCGGAAACGAATGTATATGAGCTGGCCCTGGGGCAGGAGAATACATTCAGGTGGACGGTAGAGAACGGGGAGGATGAAGGGAAATGCGTCACCTATGATGACCGGGTCATCGTGATCCGCAACGAGGTCAGGCGGTACTCCGGCTTTTCGCCGGGCAACGATGACATGGAAAATGAGTATTTCATCATGCAGGGGCTCAAATATGCGGACAGGTTCACCATCAGCTTTTTCAATTCCCTGGGCAAGACGGTCAGGACACTCACCGAAAAGGACATCGATCAGCTGGAGGTGGATCAGTCCCGGATCAAAAACGGTCTGAAGGAGGATGAAATGGTGGTATGGGACGGCAGGTCCGGGAACGGGAACCTGGTCCCGGCGGGCACCTATTATTATGTGGTTGATTTCTACCTGGACCAGCATAACCCGATCACAGGTGAAACCCGGACAACCCATTATGATTTCAACGGTTATGTGGTGGTGAAAAGGGATTAACCATGAAGAGGCTCTGGATCACATATGGTTTGATCATGCTTGCCGTGGCGGGAACCTCCCAGAACACCCTGATCCCATCGCTGAGCAATTACCACCTTACCTGGACCACCATCAACCCGGCCTTTGCCGGGTTCAGGGATGCCATCAGCCTGAGCTCCTTCTACCGGTCGCAGCTTTACGGGGAGCTGGGGCCCACCGACATGCAGCTCAATGTGCACACCCCGGTGGGCAATTCCAAGGTGGCACTGGGGGGTATCGTGGCCTACAACACCTCTCCGCCGGAACAGAACCTGTTTTCGGTCATGTCCACCTATGCATACCGGATCTACCTGGGAAGCGGCCGGTTGTCATTCGGCCTTTCGGCAGGTGTCTACGGGGCGAAGACCAACCTCGGGGCTGTGGATTTGCGGGATCCGGGCGATCCGTCTTTCCCATCCGAGATCTACCAGCGATGGTTCCCCAATTTCGGGACCGGGATCCTCTACTACACCGACCAGTTCTTTGTGGGATTGTCGGTACCCGAACTGCTTTCCATCCCCAGGGAAGACCAGTCCATCGGGGCGGTGCATCCGGACCATTACCGGTATATTCTTTCGGGGGCCTACCTGTTCGATTTCAGCAGGGCCTTCCGTTTGAAACCCTCGGTGCTGATCGATTACAACCAGGCAAGCACCTCATTCAAAGCCAGTTTGAACGCAGGATTCATGGATTCCAGGTTCTTTATCGGGGGAGCCTATGACCATCCCAATTTTGCCATCGCCCTGCTCAATGTGCAGGTCAACCCGCAATGGCTCATCGGGTATGCCTATACCCTCAACCTGAACGAGTTGCGGCAATACCTGGGAGGAAGCCACGAGATCGTGCTGCGTTGGGAGTGGAGACCGGTCATTGAAACCATCCCCGATGACCCGTTCTATTTTTAAGTTATGAGAAAGGCATCGCTTACCATATGGATCATGATCTCCCTGCTCCCCGCGCTGGCGGGACAGGATTATTACCGGGTCCGTAAACAGACGCGGATCTCCACCGGGTTGCACGAGGCTGCCGCCGTTCCCTATGAGGACGGGGTGGTATACATCACCGAATCCACCAGTGTGGGGGCCAGCAGTCCCAAGGACCCCATGGGCAGAAGGCTGTTCACCATCTTTCGTTACCGCGAAAGGGGCAGCCAGAAAGGGCCCTTCATTGGTGAGCTGGTCACCCAGCGGCATGAAGGACCGGTCTCTTTTACAGAGGATTACTCCACCATGGTTTTTTCCCAGCAGCGGCCGTCTGCGAACAACAGGGATTTCGATCCGCTGGGGCTTTATTTTGCGGAGAATGTGGACGGACAATGGACTAACATCAGGGAATACGAACACAACGACGATTTCGCCTGGCTCTTTTCACCCGCGCTTTCTCCCGACGGACGGATGCTTTTCTTTTCAGCCAATTTCCCGGATGCCATCGGGGGGTTTGATATCTACATATCGGAGTTAAGCGGCGGAAGCTGGTCCGAACCCGAAAATCTGGGTCCGGCCGTCAATACCGACGGGCAGGAACTCTATCCCTTCTACCACGCTTCCGGCAAGCTTTATTTTTCCTCCGACGGGCACGACGGCGGAGTGGCCGGATATGACCTGTTTGAGACCGCACACCTGGAAGGCAGATGGACCCGGGCCCGGAAGCTTCCCGGTCCGTTCAACACCCTGTCCAACGACTATCATGTCTATTATAATGAAAGCTTCAAAAGCGGTTACCTGACAAGCGACCGGGGAAGCGGTTCCAAGGAGATCTTTACTTTCGGGACCGATATCCCGGAATTTGAATCCCCGGAGCCCATCAAAAAGACATATTATAAATACAAGATCTATGACCGCAAGCTGGATACGGTGGATCACGAGCTGTTCAGCTACTCCTGGGTGATCAACGATACCCTTGAGCTGCCCGGACATGAAGTGATCTACAGGTTTCCCGGTCCGGGTAAATATGTATGCAGGCTGAATGTGTATGATAAGCAGCTGGACACGCTTGTGGAAGGACAGACCATTAAAACACTGAACATCCGGCTCAACGAGCAGACAGTCATTACCTGTCCCGACAGCATCCCCGCAGGCACTCCTGTTGAGTTTGACGGGAGTGACACTTATCTGCCGGATTTCAACATTGGCAGGTATCTGTGGGAATTTGGAGACGGCACGTACGGTGAAGGGATCCGTGTCACCCACACTTACCTTTACCCCGGAACATACCGGGTGGTCCTGGGCGTTGAACAGCGTAAACAGAGCCGCAGGCATGAGCCCGAAGTCCGTTCCAATTTCAAGGATGTGGTGGTCACAGAATCCGACTGAGCTTTACCGGATGACCGGTTTCCCCCGGATTCCCCCACATCCTGTGCGTCTTGTTTCACCTTCCCTGCCATCCCGAGCAAGCGGTTGATCGTCCTTCGGTCATGCTGCGGCTTCTGTTGATCAATCCCGGTTATCCTTTGTGCACCTGTATTTCCCTTGTTTAATAACTCTTGTTTTATTTTGCATGAAATTTGTATATTTTTAAAGTGTACAGAAACAGGATCATGATGAATACCTATCAATATATAATTATATTATTATCAATCAGTGTGTTAGGATTTTCTCAACCGGTTCCCAACGTGGAAGAGAACATTCCGTACCTGATGACTTTCGGCAAGGCAGCCGAAACAAGCTGGGGGGATGATGATTTCTCCCAGGCATTCTTTTTCCTGATCCCCGAGGAATATGATCAGCCATTCTTTATCCGGGTATTTGATCCCGATACTGGTGGAGAGATCGATGAGATCGCCGGGGAATTCAATACCAGGTGTGTGTATGAGGTTTACGGAGGGGAAGGTGTATGGACCGAAGCCGATGCCCGGGAAACGAGTCCTTCCGGCAATTACAAAAGCGGAACACTGCTCGCGTCCAGGGCATTTGCACAGAATCCCAGGTATGACAACGGCTGGTATACCTTCGGGCCCTTCAATCCCGCCCAGGGTGAATATGTGGATGTTTATGCGGGCAGGATCTTCAAGATCATCTGTGAGGGTGTTTCCGGGGATGACGGGAACATGTACCGCTATTACCTGAGCACCGATGCCGA
>Ga0180432_10006844_pt1 | contig 14682 bp, 12 predicted proteins | sample SS_ome_10_FD_132414 | JGI IMG/M metagenome (GOLD analysis project Ga0180432, IMG submission 132414) | Hypersaline lake sediment archaeal communities from the Salton Sea, California, USA - SS_1_MS_2 metaG | ecosystem: Environmental > Aquatic > Non-marine Saline and Alkaline > Hypersaline >... | reverse complement strand
AGGTACATCGTTATCGCCGCCGTCAGCGTCGTCTTGCCATGGTCAACGTGACCTATGGTGCCGATGTTCAAATGCGGTTTTGTACGTTCAAATTTTGCCTTGGCCATCACTAACCTCCCTTGGATTCCAAATTGTTGTAATATTATTACTTATATATACCTATCTAAATCGTTATTGGTCCGTTATCGTTCCTGGTACGATCTTCTCCATTATATCTTTAGGCACTTCTTTGTAAAAAGAAGGCTCCATTGTATACGTAGCCCTTCCCTGTGTCAAGCTCCTGAGAGCGGTCGCATAACCGAACATCTGCGCCAGCGGCGCCAATCCCCTGACGATCTTCGTCGTGCCCTTTTGGTCTATACCCTCGATCTTAATACGCCTCATGTTCATGTCGCCGATCACATCTCCCAGATACTCGTCCGGGGTAGTGACTTCCAGGTCCATTATAGGTTCAAGCAGAACGGGCTTTGCCTTGCGCATCCCTTCCCTCAAAGCAATAGATCCCGCGTTACTGAAGGCCAGTTCAGAGGAATCGACCTCGTGATAGGTGCCGTCATACAACACGACCTTGATGTCCGTTACCGGATATCCGGCAAGTGGTCCGCTGGTCGCGGCGCTTTGCACGCCTTTCTCGACGGCGGCGAAATATTCCCTCGGTATGGCGCCGCCTTTGATCTCCTCTTCGAACACGACACCTTCGCCTCTTGCCAGCGGTTCTACCTTTACCTCGACATGGCCGTACTGTCCCCTGCCGCCGGTCTGCTGTATGAACTTGCCCGTAGACTTGACCGGCCGCGTGATGGTCTCCCTGTACGCGACCTGCGGGCTGCCGACTATCGCCGCCACGTTGAACTCCCTTTTTAAGCGGTCGACGATTATCTCGAGATGCAGTTCGCCCATGCCGCTTATAAGCGTCTGGCCGGTCTCTTCGTTGTAACGCACCTTGAACGAAGGGTCTTCGTTCATTATCTTCCTCAGCGCCTCGCCGAGCTTGTCCTGGTCGGCCCTGGTCTCCGGTTCTATCGACATGAAGATGACCGGTTCCGGGTACCTTATCTTTTCCAGTATCACCGGATGTTTCTCCTCGCACAGGGTGTTGGCAGTGCTGGTGAATTTGAGTCCCACCAGCCCCACGATATTGCCCGGGCCGCTTTCCTGGATCATCTCTCTCTGGTCGGCATGTATGCGCACTATCTGGCTGATCCGTTCCTTCTTGTCTGTGGTAGAGTTATACACGTACGTCCCGGACTTTATCTTCCCGGAATAGATCCGGATGAAAGTGAGCGTCCCTACGTAAGGGTCGGTCTGGATCTTGTATGCGAAAGCGCAAAGCGGATCTCCCGGTTTCGGTTCAAGCACGATATCCTTGCCGGTCTCCGGATCGGTCCCGACCGTGGCCGGCACATCCAGGGGCGAAGGAAGATAATCGACTATCCCGTCCAGCAGGAACAGCATTCCCTTGTTCTTAAGAGCGGTGCCGCACATCACCGGGGTGAACTTATTCCTGTCGGTCGCCCTCCTGATAAAAGCCTTTAATTCTTTGGGATATATTCCCCCATCGTTGATATATCTATCCATGACCTCTTCGTCGGCGTCGGCGAGCTTCACGATAAGGTTATGCCTGTAATAACTCGACATCTCTTTCATGTCCTCGGGTATCGGACCCTCTGTGATCTCCCCGAGGTCGCCTTCCTCGCCGAAAAAGTAAGCCTTGCACTCTATGAGGTCCACGACCCCCCGGAAGCCGTCCTCCTGGCCGATGGGAAGCTGTATCGGCTGCGCGTTAGCTCCAAGTTTTTCATGCATCTCCTTAAGGACCTTGTGATAATCCGCTCCTAAGCGGTCCATTTTGTTTATAAAAGCGATCTTGGGCACTTCATAATGATCCGCCTGGCGCCAGACGGTCTCCGTCTGCGGCTGGACGCCGCCTACCGCACAGAACACCACAAGGACGCCGTCCAGGACCTTCAGGGAGCGTTCCACCTCGATAGTAAAATCGACGTGCCCGGGAGTGTCGATTATGTTGATCTTTTTGTCCTTCCAGGAACACGTAGTAACGGCGCTTGTTATAGTGATGCCCCGCTCCTGTTCCTGTTCCATCCAGTCCATGACCGCGGTGCCCTCGTGCACCTCACCCATCTTGTATATCTTTCCGGTATGGTAAAGTATCCTCTCCGTCGTAGTCGTCTTACCGGCGTCGATGTGGGCGATGATGCCTATATTCCTTATATCCTTTATGGTTTCCATCTGACTTCTGTCTTCTGTCCTCTGTGTTCGGTTTTCCGCTATCTGTGTCACTTTTCTTACCACTTGTAATGCGCGAATGCCTTGTTGGCCTCGGCCATCTTGTGAGTGTCCTCTCGTTTCTTTATGGAAGGCCCTTCTTTTTTATAGGCGTTCAGCATCTCAGCGGCAAGTTTATCCTTCATGGCCTTGCCCTTCTGCTGTCTGGCGAAATCCCTTATCCATCTCATCGCCATGAACTGCCCCCTGTCCGTCTTGACCTCCACCGGCACCTGGTACGTGGCACCGCCTATCCTTCTGGACTTTACCTCCAGAAGCGGCCGCGCGTTATCTATAGCCTGGTTGAAGACCTCGAGCGGATCCTTGTCCTTTACCTGCTCCTTAAGAACGTCAAGAGCGCCATAGACTATCTTCTCGGCCACGGATTTTTTGCCCCGTTCCATGACCATGTTGATGAACTTGCCCAGCATCTTGCTGTTATATTTCGGGTCCGGTCTTGCCTCTCTCCTGTCAGCTCTGCGCCTTCTCATATATATTCCTGCCTTTTTCTCCTGTTACCTGCTAACTATTTCCTGTTTCCTACGACTTCGGTTTCTTCGCTCCATATTTGGATCTGCCCCTGCGTCGGGCTTCCACTCCCGAAGCGTCCAGGGTGCCCCTTATTATGTGATACCTGACACCCGGAAGGTCCTTTACCCTGCCCCCGCGTATCGTCACGATGGAGTGTTCCTGGAGGTTGTGACCCTCTCCCGGGATATACGAAGTCACTTCCATCCCGTTGGTTAGCCTGACCCTGGCGATCTTCCTGAGCGCCGAGTTCGGCTTCTTAGGGGTCCTCGTCCTCACCTGCAGGCAGACACCCCTGCGCTGCGGGCACCTCTGCAGTGCCGGGGCCTTGCTCTTCATCTTGACGACCTTTCTTCCTTTACGTATCAGCTGATTTATAGTGGGCATATCCTTCCTCTTCTCCTGTAAAATTATTCTTCAGACTCTTCTTCCTCGGCCTCTTCCTCGGCGGGCTTCACGTCCTTCAGTATCTCTCTGTCCAGGGTTATGTCCCTGTGCTCTTCGAAACCTGTCCCCGCGGGTATCAGGTGGCCCATGATAATGTTCTCCTTCAGCCCCGCCAGACTGTCGATCTTACCCGCGGCGGCGGCTTCCGTGAGGACCCTGGTAGTCTCCTGGAAACTGGCAGCCGAGATAAAGCTCTCGGTAGTAAGAGACGCCTTGGTGATGCCCTGCAGAACGGGCTCGGCCATCGCGGGTTTCTTTTTCTTCTTAAGGGCCTTCTCGTTCTCCCTTTTGAACACGCTCTTCTCGACCTTATCCCCCACGAGGAAATCCGTGCCGCCTGAATCGGTGATCCTCACGTTCTTCAGCATCTGCCTTATAATGACCTCTATGTGCTTGTCGTTAATATGCACTCCCTGGAGGCGGTAGACTTCCTGTACCTCGTTGAGCAGGTACTCCTGCAGCTGCTTTTCACCGGACACCCTCAGGATGTCCTGCGGAACGACCGGACCGTCCACCAGCTGCTCCCCGGCCTGGACCCTGTCCCCGCGGTACACGTTAAGATGCTTTCCGTGCGGGATTATGTACTCTTTACGCATCCCGGTCTCGCTCTCTATGAGGATCCTCTTCTGGCCTTTCTTGGTCTCGCCGAACTCGACTATGCCGTCTATTTCGCTGATGATGGACGGGTCTTTCGGCTTCCTGGCCTCGAAAAGCTCCGCCACACGCGGCAGACCGCCGGTGATGTCCTTGGTCTTGGTCAGCACGCGGTGGGTCTTGGCAAGCACGTCCCCGGCGCGGACCTCCTGTTTGTCCTTGACCATGATGTGAGCTCCGACCGGAAGCGGGTATATGGCCTCAACCTCGTTCTTGTCGTTTATAAGAAGCAGTTGCGGGTGGTAATCGCCCTTCTGGTCCACGATGACCTTATTCCTGGCGCCGGTCGATTCGTCCGTTTCGACCTTCATCGTGACATCCTGCTTGATGTCCTCGTACTGGACCTTGCCGGGTATCTCCGTCAATATAGGTACGGTGTATGGATCCCACTCCACGAACTTGGCGCCTTTTTTTAAGGGATCGCCGTCCTTGAAGAAAAGGGATGAACCCTGAGGTATGGTCTGCCGCTCGATCTCCCTCCCGTCCGGCTCGTTTATGCTTATCTGGCCGTTCCTGTTAAGGACGACGTAAACGCCGGACTCCCTGCTCTCGACCACCTTAAGGTTGTGATATCTCAGGACACCGTTCTCCTTGGACTTGTAGAAAGACTGTTCGATTATCCTGCTGGCGGTCCCGCCTATATGGAACGTCCTCATGGTAAGCTGCGTTCCGGGTTCACCTATGGATTGGGCGGCGATAATGCCTACGGCTTCGCCCGCCTCGACGATCTGACCCGTGGCAAGGTTCCTGCCGTAGCATTTCGCGCAGACGCCGTAGTCCGCTTCGCAGGTAAGAACGCTGCGGATGCGTATTTTCTCGACACCCGCCTCTTCGATCCTCTTGGCATGCTCCTCATGTATTATTTCACCGGCCTTAACTATGACCTTGTCGGTGATAATGTCCACTATGTTGTCAAGCGCGACCCTTCCTATTATACGTTCGGCGAGGGATACGACCACTTCGTCGCCTTCTATAATGGCCGTCGCGGTAATGCCGTTCAACGTCCCGCAGTCGGGTTCGCGTATTATCACGTCCTGGGCGACGTCCACGAGCCTCCTGGTAAGGTAACCCGAATCGGCGGTCTTGAGCGCCGTATCGGCCAGACCCTTCCGGGCGCCGTGCGTCGAGATGAAGTATTCAAGGACCGTCAGGCCCTCGCGGAAGTTAGCGGTGATCGGGGTCTCGATGATCTCGCCGGACGGCTTGGCCATGAGGCCGCGCATACCCGCGAGCTGCCTTATCTGCTGGCGTGAACCCCTTGCTCCGGAATCGGCCATCATGAACACCGGGTTGAACGTGTCAAGGTTCCTGAACACGAGCGTGGATACGTCTTCGGTGACATGTGTCCAGATATCGATTATCTTGTTGTACCGTTCACCGTCGGTTATAAGCCCCCTCTGGTACTGGCTCTGTATCTTATCTACTTCCGCCTGCGCCCAATGCAGTTTATCTTTCTTGGCCTTGGGAACGTCGAGGTCGGAAACGGCCATCGAAGCCCCTGAAAGGGTCGATTCCTCGAACCCGAGCTTCTTGAGGTTGTCCAGAAGACGGACCGTCTCCTGGTGCCCCTTGAGGCGATAACAGTCCGATATGACCTGACTGACGGTCTTTTTGTTCATCGGCTCGTTGTAAAAAGGCATCTCTTCCGGCAGTATATCATTGAAGATCACCCTGCCTACCGTCGTCTCTATGACCTCTCCGTCCTTTTTACGGTATTTGATCTTCGCGAGCTTGTCGACCTCGTCGTTCTGGTAGGCCATGATGACCTCTCCGGTGTCGGCGAACATTTTCCCTTCGCCCTTCGCGCCCTTCCTCATCTTCGTGAGGTAATACGCGCCGAGAACTATATCCTGCGAGGGGGTCGCGATCGGTCGGCCGTTCGCCGGCGAGAATATATTGTTCGCCGCGTTCATGATCAGGCGCGCTTCCATCTGCGCTTCCATGGAGAGCGGTACGTGGACCGCCATCTGGTCCCCGTCGAAGTCGGCGTTGAAAGCCGCGCACACCAGCGGGTGTATCCTTATCGCCTTGCCTTCTATCAGCCTCGGCTGGAAGGCCTGGATACCGAGCCGGTGCAGCGTTGGGGCCCTGTTCAGCATTACCGGATGGTCCTTGATGACCTCGTCAAGGATATCCCATACCTCCGGGTTCTCCTGCTGGACCATCTTTTTGGCGCTCTTGATCGTATGGACGAAACCCTTCTCTCTCAGCTTGCGTATAATGAACGGCTGGTAAAGCTCCAGCGCCATTATCTTCGGCAGCCCGCATTCGTTCAGTTTGAGCTCGGGGCCGATGACGATGACGCTCCTGCCGGAATAATCGACGCGCTTACCGAGCAGGTTCTGGCGGAAACGGCCCTGTTTCCCCTTGAGCATATCGGCAAGGGACTTGAGCGGCCTGCCGCCCGAACCGAGGACCTCTCTTCCGTGCCGGCCGTTATCGAACAGCGCGTCCACGGCTTCCTGCAGCATCCTCTTCTCGTTGCGTACGATGACCTCGGGGGCCTTGAGCTCCAGAAGCTTCTTCAGGCGGTTATTGCGGTTGATGACCCTCCTGTAAAGGTCGTTAAGGTCGCTGGTCGCGAACCGCCCGCCTTCCAGCGGGACAAGCGGCCTGAGGTCGGGCGGAATGACCGGTATTATGTCGAGGATCATCCACTCGGCCTGGTTGCCGCTCTTGCGGAAGGATTCCACGACCTTCAGCCGTTTCATCAGCCTTTTCTTCGTGTTGAGGTCTTTCTTCTCCGACATCTTGACCATGAGCTCTTTGGCTATCTTGTCCAGGTCCACCAGCTTTAACAGTTCCCTTATGGCTTCCGCACCCATCATCGCTTTGAACTTGCTGCCATACTTATCTTTGGCCTCCATGTACTGGTCTTCGGTCAGCATCTCCTGCAGCTTAAGCGGCGTCTCGCCCGGGTCCACGACGACATACTGCTCGTAGTACAGGACCCTTTCAAGATCGCGCATCTTCATGTCGAGCATGTTGGCCATGCGCGACGGTATAGCCTTGAAGAACCACACATGGGAGACCGGAGCCGCGAGCTTGATGCAACCCATTCTTTCGCGCCTCACGCTGGATTTGGTCACCTCGACGCCGCAGCGGTCGCATATGATGCCCTTGTGCTTGATCCTCTTGTATTTGCCGCAATTACATTCGTAATCCTTCGTGGGGCCGAATATGCGTTCGCAGAAAAGCCCGTCCCTTTCCGGTTTCAACGTCCTGTAGTTAATGGTCTCCGGCTTTTTCACTTCGAAAAGGACGTTCTTGTTGCCGACCTTGCGCGTAGCCCATTCCTTGACCTTCTCGGGAGACGCTATCTGGATCTTGACTTCATCGAACTTGTTCACTTTGCGCAACATACGTCTATACCCCTATCGTTTCTTTTTGTTCCAGATGCACATCAAGCGCCAGGCTCTGCAGTTCTTTAATCAACACGTTGAAAGATTCCGGCGTACTGGGCTCAAGCATATTCTCGCCTTTTACTATCGTTTCGTATATCTTCGTCCTGCCGACGACGTCGTCGCTCTTCACCGTCAGGAGCTCCTGAAGGGTGTAAGCCGCCCCGTATGCCTCGAGCGCCCACACTTCCATCTCTCCGAACCTCTGTCCGCCGAACTGCGCCTTACCGCCAAGAGGCTGCTGGGTAACGAGCGAGTACGGCCCTATGGACCTGGCGTGCATCTTGTCATCGGCCAGGTGCGCGAGTTTCATCATGTAGATGTACCCCACCGTAACCGGCTGGTCAAAGGGCTTCCCGGTAAATCCGTCACACACCGTTATCTTGCCCGAAACCGGGAGTTTGGCGTCCTTCATCGCTTTTTCGATATCTTGCTCGGTAGCACCGTCGAACACCGAGGTGGTCACCTTGAAACCGAGTTCCCTTGCCGCCCAGCCGAGCTGGGTCTCAAGAAGCTGGCCGATGTTCATACGGCTGGGAACGCCGAGCGGGTTAAGCACTATATCAAGAGGTGTCCCGTCGGGCAGGTACGGCATGTCCTCCTCGGGCAGTATCTTGGCTATCACACCCTTGTTGCCGTGGCGGCCAGCCATCTTATCCCCGGCCTGCAGTTTTTTCTTGCTGGCCACATAAGCCGTTATGCGGCGGAGGACCCCCGGCGGCAATTCATCGCCGTGCTTGATGCGGTCCAGATCGCGTTCCATCTCGGTCGTCGTCTGTTCTATCTGACCGTTTATGGTCATTATCACACTGTTGATCCTCGCCTGGAGCTTTTCATCGTCCACGTACACGGTCTCCAGGTCGGCTTTCTTGAACTTCGCAATGTCGTTCTCCGTTATGGTACGGGCCGCCTTGAGAAGCACCTTGCCGGTCTCGAGGTCTTCAAGGTCGTTGATCAGTTTAACCCCGACAAGTATTTTGTGTATCTTTTCGGCCTTTTTATCCTCGAGCCGCGACAGTATGTTCTCGTACCCTTCTTTGACTATTTTGCGTTCCGCCGAGTCCTGCCTTTTCTGCTCCCTGGTGAGAGTCTTGCTCATCTTGCGGGAAAGTTCCTTGACGTCGACCACGATACCCTCGACTCCGGACGGCACGCGCAGGGAAACGTCCTTGACGTCGCCTGCTTTTTCACCGAATATGGCGCGAAGAAGTTTCTCCTCGGGGGAAAGCTCGGTCTCTGATTTCGGGGCCACTTTACCGACGAGTATGCTCCCGGGGCCGACCTCCGCGCCTATGCGTATTATGCCGCTCTCATCAAGGTTCTTGAGGGCGTCTTCTCCCACGTTCGGAATATCACGGGTTATCTCCTCGTTCCCGAGCCGGGTATCCCTGGCCTCGACCTCGAACCTGTGTATGTGCACGGACGTAAAGGTGTCCTCCTTGATGAGCTTCTCGCTGATAAGGATGGCGTCCTCGAAATTGTACCCGCGCCAGGACATGAACCCGACAAGCACGTTCCTTCCCAGGGCCATTTCTCCCTTGTTCGTCGCTATACCGTCAGCGATGACGTCGCCCTCTTCCACCGTCTCTCCCGGCTTCACCAGCGGCCGCTGGTTCACGCACGTCCGGGCGTTCGTCCTTTCGAACTTTTTAAGGCGGTACTTTTCGCCGGATATCACTATTTCGGACGCGTCGACCTTCGTCACTTTGCCGCTTTTCTTAGCGGTCACCACCGCGCCCGAATCCTTGGCGGCGCGGCCTTCCAGGCCCGTGCCTACAAGAGGGGTCTCCGGCTCGAGAAGCGGAACGGCCTGCCTCTGCATGTTCGAACCCATAAGCGCCCTGTTGGCGTCGTCATGCTCGAGGAACGGTATAAGCCCCGCGCAGACGCTCACCAGCTGCAGCGGCGAGACATCCATGTATTCCACTTTTTTCTTGTCCGCCAGCAGGAAATCGTCCTTGTAGCGGGAAAAGACCTTGTCATTCTTGAAGTATCCTTTTTCGTCCAGCGCCGAGTTCGCCTGGGCGATAATATAGTTGTCCTCGATGTCCGCGGAGAGGTATTCCACCTTGTTCAGGACGCGCCCGTTCTCGACCTTGCGGTAAGGCGTCACCAGAAAACCGAACCTGTCCACTCCGGCGTACGTACTGAGCGAATTGATAAGACCTATGTTCGGGCCTTCGGGGGTCTCAATGGGGCACAATCTTCCGTAATGCGAGTAATGCACGTCCCTGACCTCGAAGCCCGCGCGCTCGCGGTTCAGTCCTCCGGGTCCCAGCGCACTCAATCTCCTGAGGTGCGTAAGTTCGGCAAGGGGGTTCGTCTGGTCCATGAACTGCGAAAGTCTTCCCCTCGCGAAAAAATCGTGAATAACGCTGGTGATGAGTTTAGTGTTTATAAGATTATGGGGCATGACCTCGTCCATCTCGTAGACGCTCATGCGCTCCCTGGCTACGCGTTCCACCCTCGCCAGGGACATCCTTATCTGGTTGCTGAGCTGCTCGCCGACACACCTGACGCGCCTGTTGCCCAGGTGGTCTATATCGTCTATGCCCTTCGTGCCGGCCTTGATATCGAGGAGGTATCTGATCGCCCGGACAAGGGTCTCGGCATCGAGCAGGTGCGACTCGAGGGGCCTCGTCATTTCCAGCTTCCGGTTGATCATCCGGATGCCGACCTCCGTAAGGTTGTACCTCTTATCGTCGAAGAACATCTGGGCAAGGAGTTCCGTCGCCGCTTCAAGCGTCGGGGGATCCCCGGGCCTCAGTTTGCGGTAAACGTCAAGATATGCTTCCTCTTTTGTCTTGGTGCCGTCATGTTCCAGCGTTTTGATTATCTCTTTGGGTACATCCAGAAGGAGTTTGACCTTCCTTACTTTGCTTTCCCATATGCGATTGGCTACGGAAGGGGTGATCTTTTCTGTCTGCTGGGCGATCAGGGAGGAGGTCCTTTCGTCAACGATATCTTCCGCCAGCACCCTGCCGACCAATTCTTCACACTGCTTTTGCCTGGTCAGCGTGACCTTTTCCGTGCCGCCGAAGGCCTTGAGGATATCTTCGTCCCTGGAAAGGCCGAAAACGCGTAGAAAGGTGGTCGCCAGGAACTTCTTCTTACGGTCGATGTATACGTAGAGGAGATCGCTCTTGTCGAACAGGAACTCTATCCAGGCTCCCCTGTCGGGGATAAGCCTCGCGGTGTAAACGGCCTTGCCGCCGGGTGAGCCGCTTTCCTCGAACGATATGCCGGGCGAACGGTGAAGCTGGGTGACCACGACCCTTTCATCCCCGTTGATTATAAAAGTGCCCACATCCGTCATCAGGGGGATCTCACCGACGTAGACTTCCTGCTCTTTCATCTCCGTCTCCAGCCTGAGGCGCAGTTTCAGCCTGAAAGGAGCGGCGTACGTAAGAGACCTCCGCTTGCATTCCTCCACGTCGTACTTCGGCTGCCCTATGTCGTAGTAGAGGTATTCCAGTTTGTGTGCGCCGCTATGGCTGGTTATCGGGAATACATCGCTGAAAAGCCCTTCCAATCCCCTTTTCTGCCTTTTAGTCTTCGGCGCTTCAAGCTGGAGCAGTTCATCGTACGAATCCACCTGTATCTTTATCAGGTTAGGAAAGTCGTAGACGTTCTTCAGCCTGGCGTAACTTTTTCTTTTGACCATGACAGTCATATTCGACACATCCCCCGGGTTTAGGTTCTTAGGTTTTAGGTTCTAGGTCCATCTTTAGGTTGGAAAGGTAGGGAATACTGATTTCTCGTACTGCTACCTGACACCTGATACCTGATACCTGAGACCTACTTAAGCTCTACTTTGGCGCCTGCGTCTTCCAGCTGCTTCTTCATCTTCTCGGCTTCGTCCTTGGTGGCTCCTTCTTTGATCTCCTTCGGAGCGGCTTCAACAAGGTCCTTTGCTTCTTTGAGACCGAGATTCGTCAGCGCCCTGATCTCCTTGATGACGTTGATCTTTTTCGCGCCCACGTCGGCAAGTACGACCGTAAAAACGCTCTTTTCCTCGGCTTCCGCGCCGCCAGCGCCGGGAGCGGCACCGGCCGTGGCCACCGCAGCCACCGGAGCAGCCGCGCTGACGCCAAACCTGTCTTCAAGCGCTTTTACCAGGTCGGAGAGCTCGAGAACGCTCATCTCTTCGATGCTCTTGACCAGGCCTTCCTGCTTCTCGGAGAGCTGCACCTTCGGCTTCTCCTCTTTTTTTGACTCGGCAGGGGCTTCTTCTTTCGCCTCTTCCGCCTTTTCGGCGGCAGGGGTTTCGGCCGGAACTTCCGCGACCGCTTCCTCTTTTTTCTCCTCAGCCGCAGGAGCTTCCTGGGCAGCCTCTTCCGCTTTCGCCTGTTCCTGTTCTTTCTTTTCTTCAGCAGTCATCTCTTTTCCTCCTCTTATTTGCCGCTTTCTTCTTTCTTTTCCTTTATCGAGTTCAATGCGTATAACAAACTCCTTAAAACCCCCGAGAGGACCCCGACGAACCCGGATATCGGCGCGTTCATCATCTGGAGGACCATCGCGATAAGCTGTTCGCGCCCCGGGAGCTCCGCCAGCTCCTTCACCTTCGCTGAGTCTATGACCCTTCCTTCAAGGTATCCTCTGGAGACGCTGAAACCCTTGTTCTTCTTCGCGAACTCCATTGTTATCTTCGCTATCTTCACGGGATCGTCGGTTATCACCCCGACGCCAAAGGTCTTGTTCTCCTTGACCACGTCGCAGAGCTCGTCCAGGCCCGCTTCTTTCAGCGCTATCTGGGCAAGACGGTTCTTCAGCACGAAGTACTTCGATCCGGATTGCCTCATCTTTTTCCGGAGCACGTCCATCTCGTCGGCTTTTACGTTCTCCACGCTCGCGAAAACAAAACCCTTGTTGCCGGTAAAGGTGTCTTTCATCTCCTTCACCATGAGCTCTCTTACTTTTTTTCCGTATTTTTCCGCCATCTTCCTATCCTTGCCTGAACTGATTCTTGTCCAGTCTGAGACCGGGCCCCATCGTCGAACTGATCGCTATCGATTTCACGTTCTGTATCTTCTGCAGCTTGGGGTTCGCGCCCATGACCGCTTTTATAAATGCCGCTATGTTGTCCACCAGGGCCTTTTCCTCGAAAGAAAGTTTTCCTACCGGCCCCTTGATCCCGGACTGCTTGTCCATCCTGTACTCGATCTTGCCGGCTTTGAGCTCATCGACCGCCTTGGCTATGTCGGTAGTGACCGTCCCCGACTTCGGGTTCGGCATGAGCCCCCTGGGGCCCAGCACTTTACCGAGCCGTGCGAGGTCCTTCATCATATCCGGCGTGGCCACAGCCACGTCGAAACCGCACCAGCCGTCCGATACTTTCTTTATGAGCTCGTCACTGCCCACAAAATCGGCACCTGCGTCCTTTGCCTGTTTCTCGAAATCGCCTTTACAGAAGACCGCGATGCTCACCTTCTTGCCTGTTCCGTGCGGCAGGCTTACCGTGCCGCGGATGGGCGTGGACGTCTGTTCCAGGTTCAGTTTCATAGCTACTTCGACCGTCTGGTCGAACTTGGTCGCGGGAGCCTTCTTCAGCACGGAAACGGCCTCGGCAAGCTCATATTCCTTTGTTTTATCCACCAACTCGTCTATCGCTTTCTTCCTCTTACTGGTCTTTACCATGTATCTTCCTTCTAGCTGTTAACTACTCCCCCTCGACCTCTATCCCCATGCTCCTGGCCGAGCCTTTGATCACCTTGACCGCGCCGTCCATATCTACCGCGTTGAGGTCTTCCATCTTTTCCTTCGCTATTTCCCTGACCTGGTCCATGGTGACCGTGCCGACCTTTTCCGCCTTCGGGTTGCCGCTGGCCTTTGCGATACCGGCCGCTCTTTTCAGAAGCACGCTTGCCGGAGGGCTCTTGATAATAAAATCGAAAGTCCTGTCTTCGAAGAGACTGATCACTACAGGCAGTATCAGCCCCTGCCTGTCCTTGGTCCGGTCGTTAAACCGCTTGCAGAAATCCATGATCGGTATGCCGTGCTGTCCGAGCGCGGGGCCGACCGGCGGCGCCGGGTTTGCCTGCCCGCCGGGGCAATAGAGCTTTATCTGTGCTTTTACTTTCTTCGCCATCGTTCTCTTCCCTTTACATCTTCTCGACCTGCCAGGCCTCCAACTCTACCGGAGTGGCCCTGCCGAAGATCGAGATCATCACCTTTATCTTGCCTTTTTCCAGGTTGGTGTCTTCTATCGTCCCGGTGAAATTCTTGAAGGGGCCCTCTTTCACCCTTACCGCTTCGCCGGATTTGAACAGGACCTTCGGGACCGGTTTCGCCTTGGCTTCTTTCGACTGCTTAACTATCTCTTCTATCTCTTCCTCAGCAAGGGGTACGGGCCGCGTCTTAGACCCCACGAAACCGGTGACTCCCGGGGTGTTCTTCACGAAATACCAGCTCTTGTCGTTGAGCTCCATCTCTATCAGGATATACCCGGGAAAGAACTTTCTTTCGGTGATCTTCTTTTCTCCGTCCTTTACCTCGGAGACCTTCTCGGTAGGTATCATCACGCTGGTGATGAACTTCCTGTAATCGGGCTGGCTCTCAAGCTGGTTCTCGAGAGCCTTCTTCACGTTCGTCTCTTTACCCGTAAGCGTATGTATCACGTACCACTTTTTAGCCATCAGAAGACCCCGCTGATCACGAAGTTCACGAAACGAGAAAGGACAAGATCACATATCCCTATGTACACCGCGAGTATCAAAGTAGATACGAGGACCACGATCGTGGAGCTTACCAGCTCCTGCCTGGACGGCCAGGAGACTTTTCCCATCTCCGTCCGGACCTGGCTGATGAATTTACCGATCTTCCACATGTTTCACCTTCTCGTTCTTAGTCTCCGCTGCTTTCCTGCTTATCCTTCAAACACCGTGTATGGTAAATAGCGTTCTTTTCATGGCAGGAGAGACAGGCCTCGAACCTGCAACCCCCGGTTTTGGAGACCGGTGCTCTGCCAATTGAGCTACTCTCCTAATTCAGGTTTCAGGTTACAGGTCTCAGGTTTCAGGCCGTTGGAAAAAAACATGTCTTTTCGCTCAGCCCAACACCTAACACCTTAACCCTTACATCTTAGACCTACTTGATCTCTTTATGAACCGTGTGTTTCTTGTCAAAGTTGCAGTACTTCTTTCTTTCCAGGCGGTCAGGGTTCTTCTTCTTGTTCTTCCTCGTGGTGTAATTCCTGCGCTTGCATGTCTCGCACTGCAATGTGACTATCTCCGTCGCTTCTTTCTTCTTCGCCATCTTATCCGCCTCTTATGCCACTATCTCGGAGACCACACCGGCGCCGACCGTGTGCCCGCCTTCCCTTATAGCGAACCTCATCTCTTTCTCAAGAGCGATCGGCTCTATCAGCTCT
>Ga0180432_10006842_pt1 | contig 14686 bp, 10 predicted proteins | sample SS_ome_10_FD_132414 | JGI IMG/M metagenome (GOLD analysis project Ga0180432, IMG submission 132414) | Hypersaline lake sediment archaeal communities from the Salton Sea, California, USA - SS_1_MS_2 metaG | ecosystem: Environmental > Aquatic > Non-marine Saline and Alkaline > Hypersaline >... | reverse complement strand
TAAACCTTCTGTATTCAGATGAAGACCCAAGAACTGTCAGGACTTTGGAGTCTATGTTAAGCCAAGGTTACGATGCTTATATTCTGAACGGAAGAGTTTTTGTACGGAAGAACTGTGAATGGTGCGGCCAAATGTTTACCAAAGAACATCGCAGGCGAGAAATATCTTTTTGTAGTAGGAAATGTGCCAACTATAGCCTTAACTCAACGACATTAAATCAGAAACGCACCTCTGCAATTAACTCAACATATGCTTCAAAAGCAAAAGACACGATGGATTCTCAGCTATCTATTTTTACCGACCTGAGATTTGACTTAGAACGGGAGCCCACACACAAAGAATGGGAAAATAAATGCAGGGAATCTCAAGTTCCATTCCGGCTTAAGACCAAACATGGCTTTCAGTCTTATTCGCATCTCAAAGAATCAGCCAGCATTTATAACCACAGGGTGGTGTCTGTCGAATTTGATGGATATGAAGACGTTTATAACGGAACAGTAGATGATTTCCACAATTTTTTTGTTGGAGGTTTTGAGTCTGAGACTAAAGATGGAAACAAGAAGTGGCAGTATCTTAACAACAAAAACTGTGGCGAGCTTCCCCTTTGCCCACTAGATTCGTGCAGGCTGCTTCTTCTCAATCTATCTTCGTATGTAAACAATCCGTTTCAGGATGGAGCTGCCTTCGATACCAATCTTTTTGCTAAGCATGTTCAGATTGCTCAGCGTTTGATGGATGACCTCGTAGACCTAGAAATTGAAGCTGTCAAGAAAATCATCGCAAAAATCAAAAACGACCCAGAAGATAAGGACGTCAAGGCCAACGAATTGTCAATGTGGGAAGGCATTCTTGAAAAATGCAGCAACGGCAGAAGGACGGGACTAGGCATTACTGGACTTGGAGACTGTATTGCCATGATGAATCTCAAATACGGTAGTCAAGAGTCTCTGGAGGTAGTTGAAATGATTTACTCTACCCTTCGTGATAATGCCTACACAGCATCTGTTGTATTGGCGCAAGAACGAGGGTCTTTCCCAATATATGACGCAGAGCTCGAAAAAGACAATGAGTACCTGAACAGGCTTCCAGAAAATTTACGCAAGAAGATGAAGCGACATGGTCGAAGGAACATAGGTTGCCTTACTACTTCTCCGGCTGGTTCAGTAAGTACGGTTGCCCAAACAACATCAAGTGGCGAGCCTGTTTTTATGGCTACGTACAAGCGAAAGCGGAAGCTAACGGACGGAGAAGAGCCAGATATTATTGACGACCTTGGGGACAAATGGAAAACGTACGACGTCAAACATCATGGTCTAAAGAAGTTTGAAGAGATAACTGGTAAAACGTTCGAGGATAGCCCATACAACGGAGCACAGGCCGAAGAAATTGACTTTAACATGAGAGTCAAAATGCAAGCAACGGCTACTCAGTATGTTGACCATGCAATCTCTAGTACGATAAACCTTCCCGCCGATATTGACATTGATGTTGTAAGTAACCTATACATGGCTGCATGGGAATCTGGATGCAAAGGGCTGACTATCTATCGAAGCGGAAGCAGAGACGGCATACTTACAGGAACAGACTCAACCAGAGAGTGTGATGATTGTGATGAAGCCAGCAAAAAGCTTGTAGACCTAATTAACAGTGGCAGACGTCCAAAGAACATCATTACGGCTTCCGCTCCAAAACGGCCTAATGTTCTACCGTGCGACATTCATCGGAGCAAGGTTGGCGGCGGAGACTGGCTATTCTTTGTTGGGTTAACGAACGGTAGGCCTTATGAGGTTTTCGGAGGAGATAGTGCACAATTCACAGTTCCTCACAAATACAAAGAGGGCTGGATTTTGAAGAACGGGAAGGTCGATGGAGTAACTCAGTACAACTTGATACTTGGCTCGCTTGAAGATGAAAATGAAAAGCTTGAGTTTAAGGGGATATCCAAGCATTTCAACAACTATGAATATGGTGCCTTTACTCGGGCAATTAGCTTGGGGGTGCGTCACGGAGTACCCATTCGTTATATTTGCGAACAGATAACCAAAAAGGGAGTTGAGGGCGACCTCTTTAGCTTTCAGCGAGCCCTTGCAAGGGTGCTTAAGAAATACATCGCAGAAGGAGAGGCAAGTCAGGTACCATGTCCGATATGCGACTCTCAGATGATTTATGTTGGTGGATGTCCAAAATGCAAGGTCTGTGGTCACTCAGATTGCTCTTAAGCTCTTAATCTAATCTTCTTTAAAAAGCAGGGAAAAGACCCGTTCATCCCGAAATAAAGGGAGGCGGGTCTTTTTGCGTATAAATGAGGTAAAACCATCAAATAATGAAACTTAAGCTTCTATCTCGAGAAGGTGACTACGAATTTGCAATAACTGACGATGGAGATGCCGCTATCTTCTCTTCTGGATTGCACTTTTACGTTGTTCCTGGAATAAAGCCTTGGTATAAATCTCCATGGTCAGCTTATAGTGATGGTTTGTACGTTCTCAATAAGCGCAAGTCTCACATAGAATCGCTCATGAGAAAAGCCACGGAAGACGCCCCAGTCGAGTTGGTACCGACAGATGTTTCCGCCGAAGAGATGATTCTCGACCAGTATTGGAAGAACTTTAAGTCACTCAATAGAAAAGCTAAAAGCGCACACAAAAAAGACCAAGACGAGAGAGATAAGATATTCAACGAAACAGTCATAGTTGTGGCCGAGGTAGAGACAATCCTACAGAATATTACCTCTGAAAAAGACAAGAAGCAACTGCAGAGGCTTCTTTCGGCGTTCAAAAAGGTCCAGACGAAATATTTTCCAAAGGAGCTTAGAAAGCATGAAGCCGAGAAAGCTAAACAAGAAGCTGCTCCCCCTATGCCTGCGCCAGATATGGGAGGCATGGGCGAAGGAATGGGTGCAGGCATGGGTGAAGGAATGGCCCCAGTACTAGCATCAAAAATAGAAAAGCGAATCGCAGACAGCTTGCTTTCTCAGGTACTTGACCACGTAGGAGAGAAGGCGTGTGAAGCCGTACATGGAGAAAATCACCGAGACCCAATATTTGTCGTTGATGAAGACGCAAGAGAGGTAGAGATATTAGATGTATGCGAAGGAACGAAGCTTCCAATTTTGACCCTGCATGTTAACGAAAAGTTGAACGTAGACAACATAATGCCATCAAAGTACACGTCTAAAATCCATCCGGTTCACAGTGTCGAGTTTTACCAGCGATATTGGAAGCCAGTTGTAGAATCTCTTGGCCACATTTATATTCCAGACAGAGATATCTTGATTTGCTCTGCTGTTTCTGGGCTACCTGATGTTCCTGGGTCTTTTCCAGAGAGTTTTACCTTGGGAGGGTGGAATACAGAGAAGAATTGTGCTGATGTCGTTGATATCTCGTTCAAAGGCGAAGATAAACCAATCTGGGTTTTCGAGGCTGCAAAGGAACGAAAATTTGCTTCTAACCAAAGTCAGCACCAAGAACAAAAATACATTGATGCCGTTGTCAAATGTATTGACCCAGACCTAAAATCCCTCTACGGAAGAACCGGAGTTGTAGTTCAGGTTAATCCAAGAAAAGATTTTGTTGAAGCAGATGTAGATTTCGGGAGAGGGCTTGGAGTCGTAAGGCTCGTCGATAGTCTTCTTGACCCATCTAAGACCCAAATAGAAGTCGTTCCGCTTCCTCCACCAAAGAACTAAAAAATGAAATACGATTTGGTTAAAGTTGCATTCGGAACATCCAATCCGTCTCGTCATGTTACAATTGACACCGACGAAACTGATGTCACGGATTTTTGTTGCATAGATGAAGACAATTACATCTTCACAACAGAAAGACATATTGGTCTCATTAGAGGTGGCGAAGTTTTATTTCCATGGTTCTCTCCTAAATTTGGCAACATTCAGTCCATTGCATATAACGCCATTTATTCTGGCTGTTATGTTCTCGCTCGCCAAGGTGCAGATTGTTTTTTCCTAGAGATGGAAGACCCGTACATGAGGGTAGCTTCTGATACTGTTTCGACAACTTACCACTATCTGCTGAAGAGTTTTAACAAGCTAGGTTGTTCTGGAACCGTTTCTTCCGTTCTTCTTGATAGCGGGATACTCTATTTTGTTAACAGTGCCTTGAATCGAGGGTTCAAAGTAAAAGAATCGACTCATAAATCTTGGATAGGAACTGGAAGACCCGAGTATGCCGTCAGCAACAGGCTAGAGTCGTGTTCTATTGCCTCTCCAATGGGGATAGATTATGTTGACAATACACTTTACATAGCTGACTCTGCAAACGGATGTATAAGAGCTGTTAGCGGGAACGACGTATCCATTTTTATTGGAAACCCCAGTAAGCTTTATGTCGAAGACGGCACATTCGATAGCGGGACGTTCGAGTATCCAACAGCCTTTAAGATACGCAAAGGAATGTGTTACATATTGGATTGTGGTAGGCTGAGGTATGCAATGGTGGCTACACGTACAATCGGTACGGTCTGCAATATTCCAGAGGCAATAATGTTAGAAATGACACCCAAAAGAGGGGCCATAGTATTGGTAAGGAGCTAATATGCCACGTCGTTCAACTAAGCCGGAAAAAGAGAAACCACGCAATCTTCTTCTAGATGCGATTGACGAAATACAAAGTCAAAACGATTTGGTCACTAAAGAAGAGGAAGACGGCGTGGTAGACATCATAACCTTTTGTGATGACCCGAAGTACCTTAATCTTCCGGCAACAAATTTTAACCTTCGCCTTTCCCAAAGAGTCATCCTCAAAAGCTTTTATATGGGGACCAGAGGCAATGAGAACCTCCAGTTGAACGATGAGGAATGGCAATGGTTGTACGAGCATAAAGGTCCAGATATCAGAGATGGGATAGCCTACGAAAGAAACATAGACAATGTCATTAACAAAATTGAAACATTGCAAAAGGGAGGAAAAGATACTCCAACCTTTAGAGAGTTGACGCTTGTGTTAGGCAGACGTGGAGGCAAGACGATTTTGGCTTCTGTCATTTCTGCCTATGAAGTGTATAAATTGCTTGTTGTTGGGAACGGCAATCCACACAAGTTCTACGACCTTCCGGAAGATGACGAAATTGCGGTTATTAATGTGGCGTTATCGCAGAAACAGGCAGGAAGATTGTTTGGTCAGATTCAGAGCCGCTTAAGGAACTCTCCATTCTTTGAAAACAGAATAGCTAAAGAAACCACTTCTGAAATTAGACTCTACACTAATGCTGATTTGGAAAAGAAACGAAATGGTACTACGCTAACTGTTCCTGGCTCTATCCTTATTTTGTGCGGCCATAGTAACCCTGATACCTTAGCCGGATACAGCGCCATTCTCATTCTTTTTGACGAGCTAGCCTTCTATGATGAATCCGGAAAGGTAACGGGGCGGTATTTTTATGACCGTCTAAAGCCTTCTCTGGCTCATTTCTTTAACTATGGTGAAGGCAGACTGGTAGAGATTTCTTCTCCGAATACGACCGCTGGAATTTTCTACGAACTATTCAAAAACTCAAATAGCGGAATGAAAGAGTACAACCACATCCTCTCGTTCCAGCTTCCAACATGGGATGCTAATCCGACTATCCCGTATAACCACCCCGACCTCGTGACAGATAGGCTTAGAAACGTAGATAGGTTTTCTATTGAATACGGGGCTCAATTCGCCAACAGCGGTGTATTTGGAAGTTATTTCCCAGAGGGCCTTATTCAAAGATGCATCCGGACAGACATAGGCCAACACGAAAGGCCTGAAGCTGGTTTCAACTATTACATTCATGTTGATCCTGGCAAAAGCAATCCTTCGAGATATAGTGCCCTTATGCTGGCAAAAGAGAGATATACAAACTTCATGGGGAAAAGGCGCGTTCGGGTAAGGTTGGCTAACGTTTGGACTTTTGACCCTGTTCCTGGGATAGGCCTTCCGCTGAATCAGATTGATAAACAGATGATTCAAATATGCGCTAGATTTCATCCCTTATGTGTTACGTATGACCAATTCATGTCAGACCACAGCCTTCAGTTGCTTAGGAGTCATGGAATTAATTGCAGGTCGTTGGCATACAATAGGGGATTTAAGGAGAGAGCCTATCAAAATTTGAAGGATTTAATGCTGTACGAGCCTATACCAGAGCTTTGGTTGTACGATGATGCTCTTTTAATTGGCGAAATGAAGGCCTTGAAATTCAAAGAGCTGAAGCGTGGAATCAGCATTATTCCCGATAAAGACGGAGATATTACAACAGACGATGTTACTGACTGTTTGGCTGGCGCAGCTATGATGGCTACGGAAAACATAAGGATGGCACTCCCAGAGCCTGTAGTTGTGCAAATGGGATATAGATAATTTTTAGTAGGGAAACGGTCATCTTATAGAGAACTAAATATGGAGTTGTATACTATTGTCTTTAAGCGACTTTAGAATTTTGAGGTGTAAACGAGGAGGTCTGCGATGAAATTCAACCTGCGCTCTTACCAGAAAATAAGTGGGGACGAGCATATCGAGAAGAGACTGCGTGGAGAACACGAAAAAGAACAGAATGAAATTACAGAAGAACAGCTTGAAAGCGGAAGGGTCCCTGAAAAGGAAGCCTTAATTGAAAAGTTGTTAGAGAAGACTAGAACCGGCGAAGCTGATGTTCTTCCTGAAAAGCGTTTTGAAACTACGAATGACGGGCTCTATCAACATAGAAACTCTTCTGCATTTGAGGGAGACATCAACAAGCTAGAACAAAAGCGCTTGGAAAACGACCCCGTAGAAGACGAAAAGTATGAAGATGCTTCTGAAACTCCAAAGCAATTCAGATGGTGGGAAGAAGGCGGAAGTCCGGACGGTTTGAAGCTTGCCAAGAGTAAGAAAAGCATGAAGCGTACGGCTCAGGATTTTTCTGAGACATCGTTTGACGAAGGTGAGCGCTGGGGTAGGCTCCCGAAGGTTTGGTCTGAGGAAGAAGAAGATATTGGCTTTTCTCCGGAGCCGACCTTGGAGGATTTTGACGTAGAGGTTGAAAGCGGTCCTTCGGCTCGAGCAGAGGAGGGCGGAGAGAGGCCTGTAATGTATATAGTCTCCCAAAAATACTTCAGTTCTCCAACGAAAGCAATTTATATGTCGATTGACTTTAGGCCAGATGAATTTAGAGGGCTGGACAGGGAGACGAAAGTCAAAGAAGAGGCTATGCGAAGGGTTATTGAAGAGGAGCCAGCTCTAGAAGGTCGAATTACATTGGATGATTTCAATGTAGAAGACATGGAGGGCAATATCGGGACGGTTACAATGAGGGCAGTTGGAGACGAGCTATCTTCTGTGATTGCAGCTCACGAAAGAGGGGGTGGAACTGTTGTAGAAGAGGTTCATCCTGACTACGATTTTGAAGAGGTTAAATACGACGCTCAAGTCATGGGCGGAACTCCTATGGCTAGCGGGACAATTGCAACCACTACTGAAATTAGCGAAAACGAAGATTTGTCAGACATCCTAGCCGATGCCGTTCAGTTCCTTAAGGACATCAGGCCAGACCTTGACATTACTACAAATTCCTTTGATACTAGCCATCTTGATGAAGGTAAGCTGAGCTATGTTGTGCAACTCCAACCAAATCAGGATGTCGACGAAGACTTTGACGTTGATGTCGTTGAAGACGAGCTTCCACCTGTGAATGCTGCTAGCTCTTCGGTAAAAAAAAAGACAAACTAGATAAAGTGACAAAGGCGCTCTCTTCATTCGAGAGTATTTTTGATAGGTCAAACTTAGACGGTGCAAATAGCGAAGTTCAGAACCTTTTGGTTGTCGCACAGTTTACGCTTCCAGAAAAACATAAGTTTTTGTCAGAAATTAGAAAATATCTGAACTCTCAGAATGTTTCTCTTGATTTTCTGGACAATATCACTCAGTGAAGCGCCGCTGATACTGTATAATTGTAGCAAGCTGTTATTGTTTAAAGCAACGGAGGAAACGATGAAAAAAGTTACCATTACGGGATTGACCGAAGCCACGCTTACCTTTAACACCTTAGGCATATTGCTTCATGGTGAGAAAAGTGCAGAGAATTTACTCATAGATTCTCCTGACCAAGAACAAGAAATCATAGGACTTGTTAGCGCTGGATTCATTAAGGCAGAATTTACAGAAGGAGATGACGTAAGTCCAATTGATAATATTGCTACAAGCGTAAATCGAGAAGAACCAGACCAAGAAGAAGCGGCCAAAGAAGAACCAGCCAAAGAAGAACCATCCAAAGAAAAAAAGACTAAAAGGCGTGGTCGACCTAAAGGTTCAAAGAATAGGCAGACGGCACAGCGAAAGAAGCCTCGAGGTAGTAAGCCAAAGAAAATTTCAAGAAAATCCCCAGAACCGGAAGACGGTCATGATTCGGACGCCATCATAATGACTCCAGAGGGTGCAAAAACAGGAAAAGCTCATAAGGAGATGGACAAAGAGCCCGAAGAGCCGACTGATAAGACTGCTGAATCTATTGAGACAATGAAACGTCTTGAGGAAGAAGAAGCAGAAGCTCTCAAAAAAGCATTCCTCGGCGAAAGTGACATTGATGAAGAATCACTAGACCCGTCCGAAAGAAGCGGTCAGGAAGCAGTAGTTTCAACTGGCAAAGAGGCGAGCAAAAAACAAATGACGCGAAGCGCAGTGCCTGATAGCGATATTGCTTTGAATCGAGACCCTTTCATAGACAGAAACGACGACTCTAAAGATAACATCGAGGATGTTTTCATCGACGAACCAGTAGATGATGACAACGACGATATAATCGAACTCTAAGCGTCTTTCCAAGAAGGTTTATAAGTCTTCGTTCTGGAAGTATTCTGCAAGGACTCTGGAATGAAGAAAAAAGCTTATAGAACTACTATGCCGTTTGATAATCGGAGCACAGGCTCTCCGGCTATCTCACCTCCTACTCAAAAGTCTGTAATTCCTACCAATAATATCCCTACCATTTTGGACGTTCTTAATGGAACTCCATATAGAATTCCAGGTGCCGGAGGGTCGTGGGGTAAAGGAGACGAAGACCAACCAGGCTCTTTCAAAGATAAGGGAGATGACTACAAAAGAGACGAAAGAGACCTAGAAATATTCCAAAAAATGAGTCAGCCACCTACCGAAAGAGGCGAAGTGTGGAAGGTAAAAACTCCAGGAGGCTCTGTAAGTTTCCCGTCGCTTCCTCTGGCTCAGAAGTATAAGAAACAACTTGAAGACAGCGGCAAGAAGGTTATCTATATGTCTCTTGTTACTTCGAGCGGAGAAAAGAGAATGACGAGATTTGCCGAAGTTGTTTCTGTAGTAGAACAGTCTATCAACAAGACATTCTTAGTCGAATCTACTGACCCCGTTAATCGAACAATTGAAACGGGTTCAGCATTTTGTGTGGTCCCAAATTATTTTGTGACTTGTGCACACGTGGTAAGACCTTACGACAAAAATACCATAAAAGATGTTAATCCTGTAGACTATCAAGGCATTATGATTAAGCTCAAACAAAACGGAGCGACATACAAGGCCGATTTAACAGCTATAGACCTCAGCTTAGACATAGCCATTTTGCATTCTGATGCCCAGTCTGTTCCATTTGAGCTTGATGAGACGAGAAGTATTGGAGAAGACATAGTTGCCATCAGTAGTCCACATGGATTTGAGAACGAGGTTTCGTCTGGTGTTATTGGGTCTGAGGACAGGGAGGTTTACTTCTACAATGGGGCTCCAAAATATATGTTCGTCGATTTATCTATATTTCCTGGCAGTAGCGGAGGCCCTGTAATAAAGAAGTCTAATGGTAAGGTCGTTGGTATGGTCACCCTTATTGTTTCTGGTGAGGGAGAATCGTCTGGATTGAATGCATGTTTGCCAGCGGAGTACATCAAAACGTTTGTAGGGAAAGAACTTGCTTAATTAGAACTGTAATAAAAAGGAGAGTGTTGTCGATGAGAATGCAAAAAATAGCAATATGTTGGCTGCATTGGGAAGAAGGCGAATTGCGTTTAGCATGTACGGCTGAAGAGCTGGCAGAAAGCCTAGCTCGACTTTACCCAGAGTGGAGAGACTATATCAAGTTAGCCGGAGGAAACGAAATTGATATGTATACTCACACTGGAAGGCGAACTGGAGACAAGGTTCAGATTCTAGTTCCTGGTGCAGGCAATCCTAATTATGAGCAGGCACCTGGAATCGATTACTATGATTTAGGCATGAAACAGGACGCTAAGGGTGTTTGGAGGTTTAAGTCTGACGCAAGCATGAAAAGCGAAGTAGACCGCCTCAAAAAGGACATCATGAAAAATGTTGCATCCCAGAGAATGATTCGAGGGTCTGTGGCTGCTGGCGACAAAATTGTTTCCGATACGACAGATAAGAAAACGGGAAAAAGAGTTGTCAGATTTATCAGTAAGCTTGACCGAAAGAAAGAGATAATGGAATAGCTCAAAATTTAGTCGCATAAGGAGTATGATATGAAAATTCTTAAAGTATCCCACGGACATCATCCACAATTGGAAGCTGGTGAGTTTTCGTGGGAAGCCGAATTTGGAGATGACGGCACAGTAAAGATAACTATTATCGATGAAAATCACGAATGCAGTCCAGAAGATAGGCAGCGCATATTTGAACAAAAGAAAGAACTTCTTGGCCCCATGGTAGAAGAGCTCACAGGCGGGAGCAAAAACACTAGATGGGTTCACGAACACAGAGAGCCGGAAACAACGCTAGAGGAAGAACCATCCAAGACATCCGACATTGGTGATTTTGAGGTTAAAGAGGAGGCCATTGGAGAGTCTCCGTTCTAATTTGATATTTTAGACCATTGCCGAAGAGCCTCCTTAATTCATGAAGGAGGCTCTTTTGTATAGGATAATTGTGTCTTTTCATAGAAATATCTTTTGACAAGTGTCATCTTCACTAAAGGAGAACTAATGCGTATCCTTCGACAGTCTCAATATGATTACATAGGCGAAGACGAATTCGGCGATGAAAACGAAGTTGAAGACGTCGTACTAACAAAGCTTAATCCTAAAGCCGACTACTTCTATAGTGCCAAAGAACTTATAGATTGGAGTTCACGAAATACAAAATGGCGCACGTTTCCAGACGGCTCAATGAGGCTCACTATTATTGGTTTCAGAGAAGGTGACCCAGAAAGAAGACCATGGTATGCGGTGGTCGTAAGCGTACCAGTTGTTGAAGAAAAATACACTGGGGCCACAGTGAGGCTGATATTCAATCCAGACAGAGACAGAGGTATGAGGAACACTGTCCCACTAATGGAGTGGACCCTCTCTCAGGACATGGACCAAGACGGAAAAGACAGATTTGTTAAAGAAGGTGGACTAAAAAAAATTCTATCTGATGACATTGGAATCTCCGCTGAAGTAAGGTTGCCTCATGAGATTACTCCTTTGAAAGTTATGGATGGCAAAAATGTCGATTTTGGCAAGAGGTTAACACGAGTTCATTTAAGCGATGCCAAACCAGCAACAGAGGTTCAGCTATATACGTTCTTTGATTCTAGGAGAAAGAAATATCTGACGCGCTACAAGTACAAAAACATTGAGACTGGGAAAACGCTGTCTGACAAAACTCTCGCACAATCTGAAACTCTCAGCGACGCCAACCAAAAAACGGCAGAATATATAAGAACAGCCCTTGAGAGCAGGTATGTCGAGGAGGGAGAGCCTGAATATATACCTGAGGGCGCAACAATCTATAACTGGGATTTTTCGAATAATGTTCCGAAGAAACACGAGATTACAGACGTTCCAGGTGGGCCGATAACAATAGAACCTCCAGAAGGATTTCAAAAAGTAGAAGGCGAAGAAGATGGCGAAGATGATGAATTTGATATTATGGAGTTCGCAAGCACAGACTATTGGGGTAAGATGAGACGCATAAGCCAGTCACCAAACTTTGAAGGATACTTTACTGGTAATGTTCCAGATTATGCCGTTAGCGCTCTTGGAACCTCTATGGTGGACGCGTCCCAAATATCAGGTATGTTTGATAAGACCAACGAGGCACTTAATCTTGTTAACCAATTTGACTCCTCACTTTTGTCAGGCGTTTCATTCATATTCAATTTCTCAAAAAGCGGAGCATATGGTGTCTACTTGTCTGCACTAGATGAAGCCATCAAAACTAAAGCCCTCCAGAAGGAACTGGAAAAACTTGGCTACAAAGTTGAGCCAGATGAAAGTGGCAGACTGTTAGCCTATCCAACCAGAGAAGAAAAAACAACTGATGACATCCAAAAGGATATTGATACGATATACGACAAGCTGAAATCTATGGGTGGCACGGCCTTTGGAATTAACATGAATTCTGTTATGCAGGCTGCCCATTCAGACGCACAAGCTACGCAATCGGAGGACCCAGATATTTGGAAATGGATGGCGCTTTTACACCTTGGCGGAACAATCGTCCACGAAGCCGCTCATGCCGCAGGAGCCGAACAAGAGGGGCCTGCTGAACAAGCAGAACAGGCGTTTATCAATTGGGCACTTCCTAAAATAAATGAAGCATACCAAAGAGAAATGGAGCAGAAGGGAACTCCAGAACTATTCGCCCCCTTGCAAATAACTGGAACAATGAGACACGCCAATGGTAAGGGATGGTATCGGAGGGCGCAATACGACCATACTCATCCCTTTCATCCTTTCGGGAGCCCTATCGGTTCTGACTTGCAAGGCAGATTTCCAATGGGATATAGGCCAGATTCAGGAGTCGCAGATTGGGGAATGCTAGCCCAGCAACATCAAGGAATGCCAATCGAAAAAAGACTTGGTCGGCAGTTCATGTCGCCGCTGCCCCCAGACCTAGACCAAAAAAACGACAGTCTGGAAGAACAGTTAAGAAAATACACTAGAGAGGACGATAGAGTAGACCCTCACGTAATCACAGAGCTTCTTTTGTCGGAGGACCATTGTGATGACGAATCCTACAAGCATTTGGAAACCCTTCTCGAGGACAGAAGGCCAAAGCCTCTTCTTGTTCCAATCAAAGAAGCTTCGATGATGAAAACGGCAACACTTTTTGGATGGTACAACAATCTCGAAATATCTGATGGGTCAACTATTCCCGGTCTGAGCGATAGGGTTATGGCTTGGGATGACAGAGACGAGTCATTTGCAGAGGAAGACAAATGGATACGGTCGCAATTCAGATATAACCCGTCTTACGACATTAAGGGTTTCTACTATCGTTGGATTGAACCTAGATTTCGTCCTAGGCTTTGGGAAGACGTTGCAATGGACGGAACTAACACTAGTCCTGCTAAACGTTTTGCTGCGAAAGACGACGTGAGCGAGAAAGAAGAGTTGGACAGGGACATAGTCAAGGTCCTCAACATCTTGTCTGTTGCGGAGTCAAAACTTACAAACGGCGATATCAAGAGTACTCGCTTTGTCATGTCTGAAGATATGTTGTCAATGATTGCCCATATCCTTGCTGCAAAAGACAATCTTGGTGTGTCTAAGTTTACGATAGCTTCCGATGATGCAGGAGATATTCATAGCGTATGGGTGTATTCTTCAGACGTTGATAAAAACGTGATAGACCGAGCTGAGGCTTACCTTCAATCCGACGAGTATGACGATGAAGCAGAGGCTATTTTGGATGAGTTGCTTTCCATCTCTAATCAAAGGGATAAGGCTATTCACGAAGTAATCCAAAAAACAAAGGAAATCTGTGAAACGTATGGAGTTCCTGACATCTACTTGGTTGGTGGTTACGTTCGTGATTTAGCTCTAGGAGTTCCAACATCACACATAAAAGATTTAGACTTTAGTGGTTCTTGGCCTAATCAGACTATAAAGGTTGGTGGTCTGGTTGCAGAAGCACTTGGTGTTTCAGAAACATCTTTTTACAGCCGAACCATGACGCTTGCGTTCAACTATAAGGATGTTTTGATTGAGTTTAGAGGGACCTTCTCGCCTGCAGACATAAGGCAGAAGCTTAGAGACAAGGGGATTCCTACGACGCCGCTCAATTTTGACGTATACAACAGAGACTTTACGATTAATATGCTGGTTTATGATATCAAAAACGACAAGATATTTGATATATGTGGCTGTGCAGCAGACGACTTGGAGAATGGCATAATCAGAACATATTTTGACCCTGAGTTCGTTTGCAAAGAAAACCCTCTTGTTATTCTTAGGGCAATCAAGTTTAAGGTCAGATATGGTTTTGAGATAGATGCAAATCTTCAGAAGGCAATGGTAGAAAACGCGCCTCTGCTTTTCAAGAAGTATAGTGAAGAAAGGTTAATTCTTGAAAGGGAATCAATCAAGAAAGCTGGAAAGAAAGAAGCAGAACTTATGTTTGATGAATTTGGATTAGGGAAATTGGAGAGTTTGTGATGATAATTCAGAAGAACGCGAGTGGCAAGAAAACACTTAAGCTCAATCAGTCAGAGTGGGAAAAAATAGGCGAAAGAAACGGATGGTTTGAGAAGGATGCTGCTGTCATAGAAGACATTGTCGAGGAAAAGGTGAAGCCAGCAGAAGTGTACATGGTTTACAGTCTAGAGGCGCAGAACAATCTGTTTAACGCCGTAAATTTCGGAAAAACTCCAAACCTAGAACAAGCACGCGACTTAGCGGCTGCTGCTGGCGGCGGTACCATCTTTAAGTATCAATTGAAGGCAGATGGACAGAAATACGGGGCTGGTGAAATGGTAGAGGTTGTTAAGG
>Ga0180432_10006840_pt1 | contig 14690 bp, 12 predicted proteins | sample SS_ome_10_FD_132414 | JGI IMG/M metagenome (GOLD analysis project Ga0180432, IMG submission 132414) | Hypersaline lake sediment archaeal communities from the Salton Sea, California, USA - SS_1_MS_2 metaG | ecosystem: Environmental > Aquatic > Non-marine Saline and Alkaline > Hypersaline >... | reverse complement strand
TCAAGGGAGAGACGCTGCACGCGATCTACACGCATCAGCGAGAGCTCCGGCCGCTAACGCTCGAGGCGGGGATCGTCAAGGTCGCGGACGCGCTCGACATGGAGTCGGGACGCGCGCGCATCCCTTTCTCGATCGGGCGCCTCTCGATCCACTCGGTCTCCGCGATGGCGATTCGAAAGGTGAGCCTCTCCGCCGGGGAGGCACGTCCGATCAAGATCTCGATCGAGATGTCGAACTCCGCGGGGATCTACCAGCTCGATAACCTTCTCAGAGAGAAGCTGAAGAACTCGACGCTCGCACCGTACGTCGAGGTCATCGCCGAGATCACCGGCGATGAAGAGAAGATCGTCGAACGATACTCGATCGACTGAGAGGGCCCGTAAATGGCTTCGATCGACTCCCCGGTGGCTGAATCCGGGCCGCTCGCGACCTTCTCGACACTCGCAGCGGGGAGAAGAATCGCCGGAAACATAGTCCTGTAGGGGCCAATGGACCGCTCTGGCCGATTCTCGCAACAAAAGTGCCCTTTTGTTGCGACATCCGTCACTGCGCCGGCCGGGCGGTCGACCTACCCTCCCGGGGCAACTTGGAGGCGCCGATCTCCAAGCGAAGGGAGGGCCGATGCCCCTCGAAGTGACGCACGAGGATTTCCTCACACCCGACCAGGTGACGGCGCTGAAGGAGCATTGCCGCGCTCGTGCCCGCAACGGGAACGGCGACGCTCGGGAGCACCCGGTTCGCGACTGGGCGATCCTGCACGTGGCGCTCGACGCGGGCCTTCGCGTCTCGGAGATCTGCGCATTGGAGATCCGCGATGTGATCCTCGACGCGCATCACGCGTCGCTGATTGTCCGAAGCGGGAAGGGGGACAAGAAGCGAGGGGTCCGCGTCGGATCGTCGCTGCGTGACCATCTCGAGGAGTTCATCGTCTGGAAAGAGAGCGTCGGCGAGCCGACGGTCGGTGGCTCGCCGTTGTTCGTCTCGTCCCGCGGGGGCCCCTTGACGCGGACGGCCGTCTACCGCATCTTCCGGAAGAACGCGGACGCTGTTGAGGTTCAGAAGCGTTTCTCCATTCACTCCTGTCGGCATACCTACGCGTCGATGCTCTACCGGGCTTCCAATTTCAACCTCCGCCTCGTCCAGAAGCAGCTTGGGCATCGGTCGATCCAGACGACTCAGATCTACGCCGACGTCCTCAGCGAAGACGCCGCGGTCGCGGTCGAAAGCCTCCCACAGTAGCTGCGGTTATGCGGTCCTCACTTGACTTCTCGGCGACCTGTCGCATAATCTCCCGCCGGGTCCTCCAAAGCGTAGGGTCGGCATCCGATGTCGACACGCGGAAGAGGGATTTCAATGGTCAGAGGTCACCGGACGGCTTGCCTTTCAATCCTCCTCTCCTTGCTCTTCTGCGTCAGTTTTCTTGCTGCGGGGGCTCCTACGGTCGAGGCTCGTATCGGGTTCGCCTCCGCCGTGGTTCCGCGCTTGTACGCGCCGGTTCGCATCACGGTCTCAGGGCTCGAGGAGACGATCGCCGGATCGCTCCGGATCGTGCAGTATGTGGGCGTTCTCTCGGAGGACCCCGCCGAAGTCACAATCGAGCTCACGTCCGGCACGATTGAGAATCAGACCTACGAGACGTCCATTCCGATCTATGACCCACTCAATCCGATCGAGATCGTCCTTCGAGATGGTGCGGGCGCGACCCTTGTCGCACAGGAGCTCAACTTCAGGCTATTCATGCGATCCGCGCCCTTTCCGCTCGTCTGTGAGAGCGCGGTCGACCTCGGCGGAAGTGAGATTCGCGTGGGCGTCAACGAGCTTCCCTGGGAGTGGTGGGCGTATGAGGCCGTCGACAGCCTCTGGCTGGGCGGTATCCAGACGCAGCGGCCTGCGACCGACGCGATCACACGGTGGATTCTGTCCGGGGGATCGCTCGTTCTCTTCTCGGGCTCGGACTTCTACAAGTACGATCCGATCTTCCTGAAGGATGTCTTCCCGGTCGCGGAGCCGACCCTCGAGGTCGCGGCAGACGGGGCGACATTCATCGCCGGGCGCCCTCCGGACGACGCGGAGATGGCGTTGCAGCGAGATGATGGTACGCCGCTTCTGTATACACGTTCTCTCGGGGCAGGCTCGGTCGCGTTCGTTTCGATGCGCGCCGAGGAGCTGAGCGAAGACGAGCTCCGGATGATCGCCTCGCGTGTGCGACCCGCACAGCTCCTGTCCATGGCGTCCGCATCGACGACGCTGCACGGGGAGATCCGAGTACCGAGGCCGAACTTCCTGATTGCCCCGCTGATCGTGATTGCGATGATCGTGGCCCTCGCCGTCAGCTGGCGACTGAGGACCCGCGGACTGCGAACTGACGAACCTGCCCGAAGGTCGGCGGTCGCGGTGGTCGTTGGGGTGGCCATGATAGCGTCCGTTTTCTCCGGCTTTTATACAAACCGGACGAAACAGCTCGTGGAGCTTTACCAGTGCAATACGATTCTTGACGTTCAAGCATCTGTGGGTTGCCGTATTCTTTCGCACACTTTGTTTGCGCCCGGATACCCGTTGGACGCTGAAATGTCCCGGGTTCGTGAGAGTGTGCCCGCGTATCCGTTGATTCGGACGGCTCGAAGGGCCGTCTTCGACTCCTCCGCGACGCCTGATGGCCTCGTCCTCTCCTTAGCCGCCGGTGAGAGCAGGCAGCTTCGAGCCTATGCGGACTCCCGAGGCATCTTGGATCTCCGAATCGAGGGGGACGGGGCTCTCATCGAGAATCGCCTCGAGACGCCCCTGACCGCCGCTTATGTGATCCACGAGGGCGCTCTCTACCGTATCGACAAGGTGCCGGCCGGCTCGACGACGTCCGTGCGGCTCGAAGGGGGACTCCGGGTCTGGTCTCTGCGAGGAATCGACATGTTTCGGTACAGCGATGCGTTGAAGGTCGTGGAGTCGGCCTTCCGGTTCCGAAGCGGGTCTTGGCTGATCGCGGTCGTCGATGAGACATCGATCCGATCGGGCGTGCAGACCGAGGAAAAAGTGAGGGATGCACACTTCTACGTCGTCCAAGGAGATCTCGGATGAAAGAGAGCGGCTACTCCGCAGGTCGAGGAAGTTTTCAGGCGTACATGTGGGTTCTGGTTCTGGCCGGTGTCGCTCTGGTCTTCTCGATGCCGTCGGCGACGTTCGTTCGTGAGCTCCTCGCCTCCCCGTTTCGGAGACCTTCGCCCACCGTCTTCTTCGCTACCTACTTGTTCGTTTTCACGATGTTCGCCTTGAACCGCGGAGCGGCGGCCGTCCCGAATCGCATTGCCGGGCTGAGTGGTCTTCGGACCGCCATCGGGCAGGTTCTTCTGGGCCAGCTCCTTCTATCACCCTACCTCGTGTACGTTCGGATCATCCTCCTTCCGAGGAGTCAGCCCGCAATCGCCCTGGTCGCGCTCTACGCCGTCACCGTCGGTCTCTTCTGCGCGATCGTCGGGTACGCCATCGAGCTCTGGGGGACGACCCGCGGCTCTCATACGACCGTCCACCGCTACGCATTCGGGGTCCTCTACCTCGGTGCGCCGCTTCTCTTCTTGCTTCCCGGCTCACCGTCCGAGTTCGCGTCGATCCTGAGCCCCCACGCGGCATTCCCACGCCTCCTCGCAGGAGGTTCCTGGATCGAGATCCTGTCGATCTACTTGATCCCCGCCTGCGCGAGCGTTCTCTTGCTCATTCTGACACGGATCGCGTCCGCGAGGTACAGACATGCCGCATCTTGATCGGCTCTTCGAGAAGCTGGACAGAAAGGCTCGCCGTATCCGGTTTCTGTCGCGATTCGCTTTGCTGTTCCCGGCCGCGGCAGGCGCCGGCGTCGTCCTTGCCCTCGCTCTGCACGCCGTCGGGCTCTCCTTCCCGGCGAGGATGACGTCGGGCGTGATCCTGGCCGTGTCGTCGTTCGGACTCGCCGCGGTCGCGGCGAGTCTTCTGAGTCTCGGGCGCATCCAGCGAGGGAAACTCCTTTTCGCTCTCGATACACTGGTCGACCAGGAGGGGCGTCTCAGTGCGTTGTACGAAGTGCGCAGAACCGGCTCGAGTCGCCTCTACGAGCGCGCGCTCGCTCCGCTCGTGGCGGCAAGAGCGGATCGATACGTCGCGGCGCTACGGTTGAGCCGACGATCGAGAATCTGCATCGTCCTCGGACTCGTGGCGGTCGTCATTCTCGTCGTCACCCCTTGGATCGGAGCGGCGGTTCGTCCCGCGGCTGGGCCTCCCGAGGCCGGGGGTGAGCCTCCGACGGCCTCCTCCGCCACGGCCGACGCGGGGTCCGATCGGGGCGAAGAAGACCGCGAACGCCCGGTTGAGGATGGAACGCTCCCGCCTGAATCCGAGGGCGTCGTGCTCGACGACGTCCTGGAGAGCCTCAGATCGAGTCGAACGACTCCCGACGATGAGATCGTCGAGGATCTGCCGACGTCCCCCGAGGCTGTGGAGGCCGCGACTGCAGGCCGGCCGACCTCGTTCGCCGGATTCTTGTTCGAGCTTTCCGAGCGGATCAGCAGTGCCGGAGACGTCGAGATGAGTGAAGCGGAACGCGGCCTGATCTCGGAGATCCTTCCGGACGTCGACGAGGAGATCGCGGCGGATCTCGAGGCCCTTCTGAGCGAGTCGGATCCAGATGCGGCGAAGGAGACGATCGAGCGACTCCTCCAATCCGAAGAGGGATTCCCCGACGTCGACCTGACCCCGCTCGATTCCGACGCAACTCGCCAAGGCGAAGAGACCGCCGGCCGTGACTCCGGAGAGCCGGAGCAAGCGCCTGCTGACGAGTCCGCAGAATCGGAGATGGCTCAAGGCGACGCAGCGGGAGAGACCGCCCGTGATCGCGAAAGCGAAGATGGAGCGTACCCGATCACCGATTTCGGCGACACCGAGGAGCCGGTTCCGGAGCTCGTCGAGGCGGAGCTGTCTGCGGAGCTCGGGGAGACGGGCGACCTCTTCGAGTACATCACAAGAGGGGTTCCGATCGAGCCGCCCGATCAGGGCGCCGACGAGACGTCGCCCTACGTTGTGGACTTCGACCGGATCCGATCGATCTTGGATGGCCGCTCGATCCCGGCGGACGCGTATGAGGTCGTTCAGCGATACTTCGAGACCATCACCGAGGGAGGACCATGATCACCGAAAGAGATCTAGAGCGGGCCAGAGGCGCCTTCGCGCGGCTGCGGGAGGCGATCGGAACCGTCATCGTCGGGCACGACAGCGTCGTCGAAGCTGCGCTCATCGCCCTCTTGTGCCGCGGGAACGTTCTGCTGGAGGGGGTCCCGGGGCTCGGCAAGACGCTTCTGGTTCGCGCACTCGCCGGGGCGCTCGGCCTTCGATTCTCGCGCATTCAATTCACTCCCGACCTGATGCCGGCCGACATCCTCGGAACCGACATCCTGACGGAGGAGGGGGGGCACCGGAGGTTCGAGTTCGCGGCAGGGCCGATCTTCGCGAACATCGTTCTCGCCGACGAAGTCAACCGCGCGACACCGAAAACGCAATCGGCTCTGCTGGAGGCGATGCAGGAGCGAACCATCACGGTGCGAGGGCGAACGTATGACCTCGAAGAGCCCTACATCGTCCTGGCGACGCAGAATCCGATCGAGATGGAGGGGACGTATCCGCTCCCCGAGGCGCAAGTCGACCGATTCTTGCTCAAGGCGATCGTCCAGTTCCCGACGCTCGAGGATCTCGACAGGATCTCGTCGAGGAACACGGAGGCGGAGGGACTGACGATTCCCCAACCGGTGGCCGGTGCGGAAGACGTTCTCGTCGCCCGAGACGTCGTCGCGGAGATCCCGGTCCCCGAGGCGCTCCGCAACTACGCGTCTCGTCTTGTCCTCGCCACACACCCGTCCAGCGAGCTCGCGCCGCCGCGGGTCCGTGACTACGTCGAATACGGAGCGAGTCCGCGAGCCGCGATTGCGCTGATCATGGCCGCGAAGGCCAGGGCCTTCCTCAACGGTGAGGTGAACGTCCGTCAGGAGGACATCGATTCGGTTCTGGAACCCGCCATGATCCATCGGCTGATCCTCAACTTCCGCGGTGAGGCTGAGAGGATTCAGATTCCCGATCTCCTTCAAGACGTACGTGAGAAGGTGACGGTCCTCTGATGGAGCGGCTCCTCGACGAGGCGTTCCTTCAACGCCTCTCGAACCTGAGATTCATGTCCTCCGGCCGTCAGGGCGGCCGTTTGGCGGGGTTTCACAAGTCGCCTCGTCAGGGCGTCAGCATCGAGTTCGCCGACTACAGAGAGTACACGCCCGGAGACGACTTCCGCTACATCGATTGGAACATCTATGGGCGGCTCGGGCGGCTCCTCGTCAAGACGTTCGCTCACGAGACGGACCTTCCGATCTACCTGCTGACCGACGCGAGCGGGTCGATGCGCCTAGGCTCGCCGTCGAAGGCTCACTACGCCGCGCGCCTCGCCCTCGCCCTCGGCTACTTGGGTCTCCGGAGCCTCGACCGAGTCGGCCTCTTCCCCTTCTCCAACCGGCTTCTCGAGGCCGTGTTCCCCCGTCAGGGGATGAGGCAGCTCGGGCGCATTCTCTCGTCCCTGGAAGCGCTGAACCCCGACGGCGAGACGGCACTGGACGCCGCGATCACCGAGTTTCTCTCCGTCACTCGCGAGAGCGGTCTCGTCGTCCTGTTGAGCGACTTGCTCGACGCGGAGGGCCTGCAAAACGCCGTCGCGCGGCTTCGCTACCGTCGCGATGACATCGTCGTCCTTCAGCTTCTCGACCGCGACGAGATCGAGCCGACCGTCTCCGGGTACACGCAGATCGTTGACGTCGAGTCCGGGCGCCGGCTGAAGATGAACCTGGGACGAAGGGCCGTCGCGCAGTACCGGAAGCGCTTCCGTGAGCACCAGCGAGGACTGAGCGCGTTCCTCCTCGAGCAAGGGGTCCCGTACTTCGTCATTCCGACCGATCGGCCGCTCGAGCGGGTGATCTTCGAGGATCTGCGAGCGGGGGGGATCCTGGTTTGATTCTCCAGTACGCTCCCGCCTTCTATTTCGCCTCTGCCTCGCTACTGATTGCGGTCCTGCACCTCCTCCGAACGCGGATGCGGCGACGCGACGTAGCGACCCTTCGCCTCTGGGAGGGGCTTCGCGGGGACCCGCACTCCCGAACCATCCGGCTCCGACAGCTGATCGACCCTCTCCTCTTCCTCCAACTGCTCACGCTTCTCGCGCTCGTCGTGGCGCTGGCGCGGCCGGCGGCGGTCACGGAGATCCGAGGGGTCTCGGATCTCGCGATCGTCGTCGACGGAAGTGCCAGCATGCAGACGATGACGGAGGATGGTCGCACACGGTACGTGCGAGCCCTAGAGGAAGCGAAGGCGGCCCTCGCGCGCTTCGCCGCTGCCTCCGTGACGGTCGTCCATCTAACTGCGCATCCGGAGGTTCTCGGAACGGAACAAGGGACGCGGGCCGAAGCGATCCGTGCCCTCGGCGACTCGAGCGCAAGCTGGGACGCAGACGGCTCCCTGAACGAGCTGTCGATCGCGCTGACGCCCTACGGAGGGATCCCCTCGTTCGATCGCGTCGTTCTTGTCTCCGATCGCACCTTCGCCGACCTCCCTGCGTCGATTGAACAAGTGCTCGTCGGCGGGGGCCGGAACGTCGGGATTACAGCCTTCTCGGTTCGCGAAGATCCGCAAGCCGTAGGTGCCGTCGCGTTCGTCGAAGTCCTCAACACGACCGACGAGTACGCCGAGGTGACGATCAAGATCACTGATGGCTCCGTCGAGGTCTCTCTCCCGGAGGTTCTCCCTCCGACGTCCAAAGAGCCTTACGTCTTCCCTTTTCCGGAATCGCGCGGCACGACGTTCTCCGTTCGTCTCCTCCCGGGCGACGACTACGCCGGCGACGATGTGCGATACTTCGCACTCGATCGGCCTTTGAGCCTTCGCTTGCGCTGGATCGGCGAGCGAGACGAATACACCCTGGCGGCGCTACGCGCGGTCGCACCGGTCACGCTCGTCGGAACGAGCGAAGAGGCGGATCTCACGATTGTGCGAAACACCTCCATCCCGGCGTCTCTCGCCGGGAACGTCCTCCTTCTTCACGCCGAGATCCCGGGCGTCTTCGAGCTTGCGGGATCCCATGAGGGCGACCCGGTCGAGATCCGAGCGGTAGATCACCCGCTCGCTGACGGAATCGATCCCGGGAGCCTCCGGGTCTTCACCCTTCCCGAGATGCGCGTCCCGGGCGAAGCGACGGTCGTCCTCACGTCCGGGGACCGACCGCTGCTCGCCGAGGCGAGCCTGAGCGGGCGGATGGTCTTCGCGATCGCGGCGGATCTCACAACGACGAATCTGCCGGTTACGGTCGACTTCCCTCTTCTGATTCGTAACATCCTCGGCCGAATCACCAGACTGCCGGCCTCGCTCTCCTACGGGTGGGATCAGGTCGGCTCGCCGATCGACGTTCGCGGCCTCGGTTCGATCTCCACCCTCATCGGCCCCGATGGCGAGGCGATCCCCCTGAGGACGGGGCAGCGCTCCTTCCTCCCGGAGGGGCCGGGGATCTACACGCTCGAAACCGATCGTGGGGTCTTCCCGATCGCCGCCAACGTCTCTCCGGGCGAGTCGGCGGCGGCGTCCCTCGTCCCCGTGGCAGGTTCCGGCTCGGCGCCTGCACGGGCGATGCACGGCCTGCTCGCTCTCTGGCCCTACGTCGCTGCGCTCGCAGCTTTGGGGTTGACCGGCGAGGCGATCCTTCGCGACCGCTGGGATACCGATGAGAGGAGGGGGCGATGATTCGACTCGCTCTCCCCTGGGTCCTTCTCTTCTTTCCCGGCGCCGTCGCCCTCGTTACGATCTTTGGTCGAAGCCGGCCGCTTGCGCTTGCCGCGCGGTATGTCGCGATTCTCCTCGTGCTTCTGGCGATCGCGCGGCCGTCCGTGTCGTTTCACGAAGACGAGCGGCGAGTTCTCTTCCTCATCGATCGATCCTCGAGCGTCGGTAGCACGGCCGACGAAACGGAGACGCTCGAACGGCTCCGGTCAATCCGGGATGCGAATCCCGACTCGATGTTCGGGTCCATCGAATTCGGCCTGAACTCCGTCCTTGTCTCCCTTCCGGACGAGTTCGATCCTGCCCTTCCGCCGGCCCGAATCGACGTGTCCGCGACGCGCCTTGTCCCTGCAATCGAGCTGGCCATGTCGATCCTAGGAGACTCTGCAGGGGGACAGCTCGTTCTCGCGTCCGACGGTCGCTTCACCGACAGCGCGGCCGAGGGAATCGCCCTTGCGGAGGTCACCGGGACGCCGATCTCCGTCCTCCCGGTCGGATCGAGCGTCGCGACCGACGTCGCTCTCGCTTCGTTGACAGGCCCTTCGGACGTCGCGCTCGATCGCGCCTTCAACCTGGCGATCTCCGTCTCGTCGACGGCAACGGGAACAGCGCAGCTCGCGGTCTACCGCGACGGCGAGCTTCTCTCCGCGAATCCGGTCGAGCTCACCGAAGGGCTCAATCGATTCACGTTGAGTGATGTCCTATCGGAACCCGGCTTCACGACATACCGTGCCGTCGTTCGGTCCCCCGGCGATCCGGTCTCCGAAAACGATGCGCTCAGCTTGGCCGTGAACACGTCGGAGCAACCGGACGTGCTGCTGGTCGGCGGCGAACCCGACTCCGCGGTCTCCTCGTTGTTGGAGGCGATCGGCGTCGGGTATACCTACGTCGATGAGATTCCCAATCTCGCGAGTCTGTCGACCTACCGCCAGATCGTTCTCTCCGAGGTTCCTCTCGGCGCGTTGACGGACAGCGAAGCCGAGGCGGTTGAGCGATTCGTTCGCCACATGGGCGGAGGCCTCCTCGTCATCCAAGGTGAGGCCTCCGTTCGTGGCTTCGCATCGACGAAGGTTGACGACCTACTTCCGGTCTCTTCCTCCGCGCCGGAAACCGAGGAAGAAGCGAGTCTCGCGCTCGTCTACGTCCTCGACCGCTCGTCGAGCATGTCCGAGCTGGTCGACGACAAAGCGAAGATCCGCATTCTCAGGGATGCCGTGGCCGCGAGCGCCGTCCTCTTGCCCGGCAGCTCGCTCGTCGGGGTGATCGGATTCAACACGGAACACGACTGGCTGATTCCGATCTCCCCGGTGGGAAACGCCTCGACGGTCTACGGGATGCTCAGGCGGCTGCGGGCCGCGGGGGGGACTGACCTGTACTACCCGCTCGTCGACGCCGTCGATTCGCTGGAGAAGACCGCCGCCCGATCGAAGCACATCCTTCTGATCACCGACGGGATGACAACGACCGAGCCGCGGGACTTCCCGGCGCTATACCAAAACCTGGCCACGCTCGAGGACGTCTCCGTCTCCGCAATCGCTTTGGGAGAGACGCCGAATCTGCCGCTGTTGAGCGAGATCGTCTCCGCCGGCGGGGGCTCGCTCTACCAAGTGGCCGACTTCCGAACCCTGCCGGCGGTGACACTCGATGTTACGCAGCGCCTAAGCCGCAGCCGCTTCATCCTCGATCCCGAATCGATCGAGGGAGCGCTTGCCGAGCGGATCTCCGGAGTTCCGCCCCTCGGAGGGTACGTGCTCACCTTCCCTCGGCAATCCTCGCAGACGCTTCTCGCCGCGGACGGCGACCCGATCGTCTCGACGTGGCAGACCGGCTTGGGGACCGTCACCGTGCTGAATACCGACCTCTCCGGCACTTGGACGGCCGACTGGCTCGCGTGGCCCGGTTTGAGTTCGCTCTTCTCCGAGATCCTTCGAACGACGGAGCCGGTCGCGTCGGCGACGTCGGGCCTGTTCCCGTCGGTCGAGCTTTTGGAGAGCGAGCTGCGCGTCTTGATCGATGCTCGCGATACCACCGGGCAGTTCGTCGACTACCTCGAGATCGAGGCGGCGATTCTTCCGGACGACCTCACATCGTCGGCGGAGCAGGTCGGTCCGGGGCTCTACGTGGCCGCTTTCCCCGCCCCGGCGGAGGGGGCGTACGCGCTTCGAATCCATGACCTCGGGCGCGGAACGTCGGTTTCTCTCCCGATCACGGTCCCGTACCCTCTGGAGTACCGCTCGACGGGCCCGGACTTGGAAGCCCTGGAGTCGATCGCAAGGAGGACGGGCGGCGTCCTCCTCTCGCCGGCCGAGGATGGCCTTCCGGCCATCGCGCCCGAGCAGCTGCGCGACTACGTCCCGATTCATGTCCACCTGCTCTTCGCCGCACTCGCGCTCTTCCTGCTCGAGCTCGTGATTCGGAAGTGGCCGACGCGCCTTCCCATGCACGTTCCGCAGCGGCGGTAGTTCACTGGCGCCCGGATTGAGGGGCGTTCGCCGCATTTCTATAATGGCAAGCGGATACGGGGAGTGGCGCAGCCTGGTAGCGCGCCTGCTTTGGGAGCAGGAAGTCGCTGGTTCAAATCCAGTCTCCCCGACACGAGAGGGGGCAACGAAGTGAGCGATCAGGAGGCCCGGCTTTCGCTGTACCGTCGATGGCGCCCGCAGCGATTCGGCGACATCGTCGATCAGACGGAGATCGTGCGAACGCTTCGGAATGCGGTCATCGCGGGTGAGGTTTCACACGCGTACCTCTTCTCCGGCGAACGCGGGATTGGGAAAACCTCGGTGGCGAGGATCCTCGCTCGTGCCGTCAACTGCCTCGACCCACAGGACGGGGAGCCGTGCAACAGCTGCAGCCACTGCACGACCGTCCTGGCGAATCGTTCACTGGATATCGTGGAGATCGACGGCGCGTCCAACCGGGGGATCGACCATATCCGCCGACTCCGCGAGGAGGTCAGCTTCTCGCCGAGCGACCTGAAGAAGAAGGTCTACATCATCGACGAGGTTCACATGCTGACCAATGAGGCGTTCAACGCGCTCCTCAAGACGCTCGAGGAGCCCCCCCCGCACGCCGTCTTCGAATTCGCCACGACGGAGCCGCACAAGGTGCCGAGAACGATCGTTTCTCGCTGTCAGGCTTTCGAATTCCGGAAGATCCCCGCAGCACTGATTGCCGGTCGCCTTGCGGAAGTCGCCGAGGTGGAGAAGGCCTCTCTGACCCCTGAAGCGCTCGATCTGATCGCTCAGCGCGCGAACGGCGGAATGAGGGACGCTCTCGTCATGCTCGAGCAAGCGATCAGTTATGAGCGAGACCGGATCACCGAGGACACGGTCCTCGACATGCTCGGTCTCGCGGGCCGGGAGACACATGAGGCATTCATCGCCGCGCTCGAAGCGTCCGACCGCTCCGCCGCACTCGCGATGATCGACACCCTCGTCGATCGCGGAAAGGATCTGGACGTCTTCCTCAGCGACGTCGTTCATCTCGTTCGCAACCGCCTGGCGACGAATGGGACCGATCGTGATATCGCCATCGCGAAGGGACTTCTCGAGATCAAGTCGAACCTGTTCCGCGCACTCGACCGCCGCGTCCGCCTTGAGATCGGAGTGCTCGATCTGATGTCGAACCTGGGGGGAGGCGCTCAGGCAGCACCTGCAAGCCCGCGAAGGACTCCGGCGGTCTCACCCGTCGAAACGCTCCCGGCCTCGGCAGGCCTCGATCGCTCCACGACGCCGCCAAAGGACAAGGCCTCCCCGTCCGAGTCCAAGGCGGCCTCTGCCGCTTCGCCCGATCGGGAAGGCGCGCCGCAGACGAGGATGGGAGATCCGAAGCTCGATCGAACGTGGACGGAGATGCTGGAAGAGGTTCAGCGTGAACGTATTGCGATCGCCACGTTCCTGACCGAGTGCCGCCCGGTTCGCAAGGATGGAAAGATCATCCTCCTGTTCCATCCGTCTCACTCGTTTCACAAGGAGAGCCTCGAGAAACCGGCGAACCTCCAGTATCTTGCCGGCGTCATTCATCGGCATTTCGGTGAGGAGGCCTTCGTCGAGTTGGAGTACGATCCGGACGTCGAGCGGAAGCCGACAGCGCGCGAGGTGCTTCGAGAGAAGGCCGAGCTGGTCCGCCGGATGTTCGATGGGCAAATCGTGAAGGAGGAGCTGTGAAGGGCCTCGGGAACCTTGGGGACATGATGAAACAGGCGAAGCGCCTTCAGGAGCAGCTGGAGAGAGCGCAGGCAGAGATCGCCGATCTGCGAATCGAGGCGACCTCCGGCGGCGAGATGGTGAAGGCCACGGTCAACGGCCGCGGCGAACTTGTTGACCTGGCGGTCGAGCGCGAAGTGATCGATCCGGAGGATCCGGAGATGCTCGTCGATCTGGTGATCGCCGCCGTTCAAGAGGCACAGAAGCGGGCTCAGGAGGAGGCGCAGACCCGCCTCGGCCCACTGACCCAAGGGCTCGGGCTCCCGGGGATCTAACGCGTTGATGTTTCCATCCCCTCGCGCGCACCGTGGTTCTTGCGGCAGGTCCGATCGAATCGTATAGTCGTTCGAACCGACGCTACGCCACGAGGGGATCGTGCTTGCGGAGATCAGACAACTACTAGAACTCCAGAGAATCGACGATCGGATCGTCGACGCGACGGCTCGCCTCGCGCGTCTCGAGAACGAGTGCCGCCGACTCGAAGCGCGCATCAACGAGAAGCAGACCGTGCTCCAATCCTCTCGCGATGCGCTCTCTCAGCTTCGCCACGACAGCCGGATGAAGAATCTGGAAGTCGACGAGCTCGACATGCAGATCAGGGAGTACCAGAAGCGCCTCGACAAGGGAATCATCAGCTTCAAGGAGATGGAGGATCTTCGTGCCAAGATCGAGAGCGAACGCGGTCGAATCAGCCGTCTCGAGGATGAAGCCCTCTCACTGATGGACGCCGTCGAAGAGCACACGAGAGAGCAGAGCGATGCGGAGGCGGAAACGTTGGAGAACGAGGAGATGCTGCGGCAGCAGATGGGAGAAACCCGTTCCGAGATCGAGGAAACGCACTCGAGAATGAGCGAGCTGGCGACCGAGCGGGTACGCGTGGCCGCCGAGGTCCCGTCCTACCTCCTAACGCAGTACGAAACCCTCCATGCGAAGCTGGCTCATCCGGTCGCCGAGATCCGAAGTGGGATCTGTGGCGGGTGCAAGCTTCGCGTAAGCGACACGACGACCGAACGGGCACGAAGCGAGATGGGGGTCGTCGTATGCGAGCACTGCTCGCGCATCCTCTATACCGCCTGATCCCTCGCCTCCTCGCAACTCTCCTCTTCGTCGCGATTGCCGTTCAGAGCTTCGCACAGGTCCCACGCTCGATCGGGCCGGTCTCGGACTACGGTGCCGTGCTCGACCGGCACGGTCGCGAGCGGATCGAGGGACTGATCGAGGAGACGCGAGCGACCTACGGGGTTTCGGTGATGATCTTCGCCGACTGGCAGAACCCGTACCCCGACGCGGGAGCCCTCGCTCGGGCCCTTCTGAATGCATGGGGAATCGCGCCCAGGACCGCCACGCTGCTTGCGGTCTTCATCCGAACGGACGTGGGATGGGACCACGCAGTGGTCGGGACCGCAGGACTCCCGGACGCCACGCTCCCGCAACGCTTGACCGACGGCGTCGCTGACCTTGTCTTCCATGGGAGAATCGAGGAGGCGATGGTCGCCCTGTTCGACCTGATCGGAGAGGCGGTCGAGCCCGCCGGAAGGCCGAATGGAGAGACGCCGGAGCGCGGCAGCCCCGTCGGCTGGCTGACCGGGGGAATCCTCCTCGCCGCCGGCGCGCTGATCGTCCTCATCCATCGTCGTCTCTGCCCGCGCTGCGGCCGAATCCTTC
>Ga0180432_10006839_pt1 | contig 14691 bp, 9 predicted proteins | sample SS_ome_10_FD_132414 | JGI IMG/M metagenome (GOLD analysis project Ga0180432, IMG submission 132414) | Hypersaline lake sediment archaeal communities from the Salton Sea, California, USA - SS_1_MS_2 metaG | ecosystem: Environmental > Aquatic > Non-marine Saline and Alkaline > Hypersaline >... | reverse complement strand
CTTCCTGACACTTTTTCTTGGCCTACCTCTTCAGTTGCGGGCTGTACTGCCTGGCCCGGTTGTTGTAGCTGCCGGTTTCGGCGTCGTGGATCAGCCCCTGGTGGCCGCGGGTGTTGCCCAGGCCGCTGAAGGTACGGCCGGGTTGGCGGCAGGTGGTGGTGGAGTCCAGCTCGGCGAGTCGGGTGGCGTCGGCGGCGTCCACGTCGCCGTCGACGTCCATCACCCGGCAGTCGCCGCTGGGACTGGCCCCGTAGCAGGTGTCCCCGCTGTCGTAGACCCCGTTGGTGTTGGCGTCCACCTCGTCGATGGTCACCAGGCTGTCGCCGTCGTAGTCGCCGAAGTTGCTCACCTGGTCCACGGTCATCAGGCCGTAGGGGGTGTAGGAGTAGCTTTCGACGACGCGGCCGGCAAAATCGGTCAGGGCCAGGACGTTCCAGTCCTTCAGGCTCCCTCCTCGGTCGCCTTCAGCCTGGTGCACCCAGACCACGCCGTCGTCCAGGATCTCCAGTACCACCTCGTCGATCCCGGCGCGCCGGGACTGCGTTCCCCGGGTGCCGTGCACGATCTGCCGCTCCAGGCGCTCCGAGCCGTTGCGGACCTCGATCACCTGGTGGTCATTATAATAAAGCAGCTCCGTCCCATCAAGTGTCCCTGAATTGCTCACCACCTTCTTGATCCGCTCCCTGACTCGCCGCCGCGGACGCAGTCCGCGTGTGGCTTCGCCACATCCCGCGGAGCGTCGGCGGCGTGTCAAGGATCGTAGCTGTAGGCGGCGAACGTGGTAACTAGGTTGCCGTCCTGGGAGTCGGTGACCTTCACCAGCCGGTGGGGCTGATCCCAGTTCTGAGGGTGGTCACGACTGAAGCGAAGGCCTGGCGGTGGATGATGGCATTGGTGGCGGCATCGTCGATGCCGCCGTGGCCGCCGGCCGGCGTGTGGTGCCGCATCGTGAATCGCCGCGAGTCGGCGATCAGAACGCCGTGAAGCCGTTGGCGGACCAGTAGTCCTGGCGGAGCTCCTCCTGCTGGCTGAGCAGGGCGTGGTAGTGGCCCGACTCCCACTCCGCCAGGGCCCCGAAGAACCGTTTGACCTCCGGGTCGGAGGCCGTCTCGGCCTGCGACTTGTAGAACTTCATGGCGTCGAGCTCGAGTTGCACGCCGATGGACAGGGCGCTCATCTCGAAGTGGGCGTTCTTGATCCGGGTTTTCAGTCCGTCGGTGAAGATGGGCGAGGAGGCGGGCAGTTCCGCCCGCGGGCCCAGCTTGGCGGCGGTGTCCACCTGCCCGGTCTTGAGGATCGAGTTGTACTGGCGGGTAAGGAATTCCATGTGGTCCAGCTCCTCCTGGGCGAGCTGGGTGAAGACCTCCTTGCCCCTGGCGTCCTGGGTCGCGTTGGCCGCCATCAGGTAGAAGCTGTGACCCTCGCGCTCCGCCTGGATGGCCTTGCGCAACCCTTCGCTCACGACTTTGGCATCTTCCACGATCGAGCACCCCCGCCAAGCGTCTTTCCGGAATCACCCGTCTCCGGCCGCGAACGGCCGGTCCGGCCCGCAACGCCCGAGCCTCTGCCCGGGCCGTCCGCGATGCTAACGGACCGCCCCACCCGGTCGCAAGGCCGCCAGGCCCGTTGAGACGGGCTCCGGAATGGGGACGCGGAGGTTGCGGCCGCCCGTTCCAGGCCTGAGAGGGCCGCTCGGCGAGCCCGCCTTCGGCGGGGGTGACCGCTGCAGCGGCCAAGGCGCCGGTCCGGGACGGAAGGGGACGCTCCCCAGGCGGGGCTTCCTTTCGGCCGGTCCTGGATATCTTGTTGGCTCCGGGGCTGGGACCCACCTCGCCGGCAGGGCCGGTCCGGTCGGTGGACGCGCAACGCGGGGCGGCCCCGGAAGTGGGGCACCCGGCGGGTGCCCCCGGGCCTTTCGCCGCGTCCGCCGCGCGGGGCCACCACCTCGTGCAGGTCGAGGGGACCGGCGCCCGGTCAGAGCACTCCCGGCGCGCCGGGACGAGTCTGGTGACCGGTACGGGTGACACGCTCCGCCAGCCCCTGTCCGCGGGCTTGCGCCGCGCGGCTCTGATCAGCTTGGTGACCGGGCCTTCCGGCAACGCCGGCGCAGGCGCCGACGGGCCGCCCCAGACCGCCACGCCAGCCCCTGTCCGCGGGCTTGCGCCGCGCGGCTCTGATCGGCGGCCGATCCGGGCGTGCCGTACGGCCCCCCGGTCTGTCCAGGAGCCTCCAGGGCTGCATCAGGGTAGGGACCGGAGCCAACTGGAGATTCAGGTCGGCCGGTATCCAGGAGCTCCGTAACATGATTATACTGCGATAGTTACGTATGGTGCTCCGCTGCGGGGCGCTGTCGTTGGGCTGTAGGGGCCCGGACGGGTTCTGGCGACGGGCCGGCGGGGCGTAGATGCGGCGGAGCGGCTCCCGTTAGGTCTCTGGGCGGCGTGCGTTTCCGGTGCGGCGGCTGGACGCCTACGGTACAGGCGGCCCGGCACCGGCCACCGCCCGCAGAAAGGAGACGACGGATGATCATCGGGAAGGAAGGATTTCGGCGGGGCGGCCGGCTGTGCAGGGGGCTTGGCGTGCTCGCCTGCGGCCTGGTGCTTCTGTCGGCCGGTCCGGCGTTCGGCCAGGCGACGAACCAGATAACGGCCGTGAACCCGGATGCTGCGGCCCAGGGGACGGCCGGGCTGGTCGTGACCTTCACGCTCGACACGGACGCCCCGCCCGCCCCGCCGGCCGGCGTTCTGCCGGACAGCGTCACGATCGGCAGCCTGAGCGGCACCTCGGTGACGCACCCCAGCCAGTACATCCTCACCGCGGCCTTCGACATTCCCGCCGGCGAGCTGGCCGGCCCCAAGGACGCCGCCATCACCTTCTCGCCGCCGACCGGCGGAACGCTGGTCTTCTCCAAGGCCGACGCGTTCACGGTGACACCGGGCGGAGACACGCCCCCGGTCATCGTCCAGCAGCCGGAGTCGCAGACCGTCCCGCCTGGTGGTGTGGCCACGTTCACCGTGATGGCCTACGGGAGCGAACCGCTGAGCTACCAGTGGTACAAGGACGGCGAGGACATCGCCGCCGCCACCGCGGCGGCGTACACCATCGACCCGGTGGCCGACGCCGATGCGGGCGCCTACTGGTGCGTGGTCACCAACGACTTCGGCACGGCCACCTCGGATGAGGCGGTGCTGACCGTCTCCGACCCGCCCGCGGCCGGCTACCGGGTCGTGGATACCGGCCAGAGCGCCTGCTACGACGACCTGGACGAGATCACCTGCCCCGGCGACGGGGAGGCCTTCAGTGGTCAGGACGCCCAGCACACCGGCAACCCCCCGTCGTACGCGCTGGGTTGTGGTGGGCTGTGCGTGATCGACAACGTGACCGGCCTGGTCTGGCAGCGCAGCCCCGACACGGACGGCGACGGGGACATCGACATCGACGACAAGCTGACCTGGCCCCAGGCCCAGGCCTACCCGGCGGCGCTCAACGCCGAAGGCTTCGGCGGACACAGCGACTGGCGGCTGCCGACGATCAAGGAGCTGTACTCGCTGATCGACTTCGACGGGCTGGACCCCAGCGGGTGCGATACGGAGGCGTCCTGCCCGGGCCTGCGGCCGTTCATCGACACGGGTTACTTCGACTTCGCCTACGGGGATGTCGACGCGGGCGAGCGCGTCATCGACTCACAGTACGCCTCCAGCACGCTGTACGTGTCCACGGTCGACGGCGAGCTGCTGTTCGGCGTCAACTTCGCCGACGGGCGCATCAAGGGCTACGGCCTGAGCATCTTCGGGCAGGACAAGACGTTCCTGGTGATGTGCGTGCGCGACAACACCGAGTACGGCCTCAACGACTTCGTCGACAACGGGGACGGGACCATCACCGACCGCGGCACCGGCCTGACCTGGCAGCAGGCGGACAGCGGCTACGGGATGTTCTGGGGGGATGCGCTTGATTACGCCCGCAACCTGACCCTGGCCGGCCACGACGACTGGCGATTGCCGGACGCGAAGGAACTGCAGAGCATCCTGGATTACACCCGCTCCCCCGACACCACCTCCTCGGCGGCGATCCATCCGCTGCTCGAGGTGACGGCGATCATCAACGAGCAAGGCGCGGTGGATTACCCGTACTACTGGGCCGGCACGACGCACGTGCGGTACCCCGATCACGGTGACCCGGGCGTCTACCTGGCCTTCGGCAGGGGGCTGGGTTACATGGACGGCCAGTGGCGGGACGTGCACGGCGCCGGCTGCCAGCGGAGCGACCCGAAGTTCGGCGACCCCGACGACTACCCGTACGGGCACGGCCCGCAGGGCGACGCGGTGCGCATCTACAACCACGTGCGTTGCGTGCGCGGCTGCAGCGGCCAGCCGGGCGATTTCAACTGCGACGGCGCCGTCGACCTGGCGGACCATGCCGCCTTCGCGGGTGCCCTGGCCGGCCCCGGGGTGACCACGCCGCCCGACGGCTGCCCCGCGGACACCTTCGTCAAGGCGGACCTGGACGGCGACGGCGACGTGGACCTGGCGGACGCCCGCGAGTTCGTGACCCTGCTGACGCCGTGAGATCCGCGGGGCCGGGGCGGCAGCCTCTCCAGCCGCGGACGCGACCTGTCCACGAGGGCTGGGGAGCTCACGCGGACCTCGACACGCCCCCCACACCTGCCCGGGGCTGAATCATACCCGGCGACGTTCTGCACGCCGGCCGCGGATTGCCGGCTACGCCCCCGCCGCGATCGAGGCTGGTCGGGGCCTCCGGGCCGCGTCCGGCCTCAACGGCCCTGACACTCGCCCAGGTACGCAATGCTCACCCCCGCCCGGGCGGCGTAGCAGCAGTTGGAGTACGTCTGGCCGTCACAGCCGCACACCGGGTCCCAGACCGCCGGACAGTCCACCTCGTCCAGGATCTCCGTGCACTGCCCCTGCCCGTAGCACTCCCCCAACGGCTTGAGGCAGTACTCGCCCTCACCGCAGTCCTGGTCCGCCCAGCAGCTTCCCTCGCACTCGTCCAGGTAGTCGACGCTGACGCCCGCCACCATGGCGTAGCAGCAGTTCGAGTAGGTCTTGCCGTCGCAGCCGCACACCGGATCCCAGAGGGCAATGCAGGACATGTCGTAGGGAATCTCCTTGCACTCGCCCACGCCGTCGCAGTCGCCCAGCGGCTTGAGGCAGTACTCGTCCTCGCCGCACTCCTGATCGTCCAGGCAGCCGTCCACGCACTCGCCCACATAATCGATGCTCATGCCCGCCACCAGGGCGTAGCAGGCGTTCGAGTAGGTCTTGCCGTCGCAGCCGCACACCGGGTCCCAGAGGGCGAAGCAGGCCATGCCCACGGGCACCTCGGCGCACTCGCCGACGCCGTCGCACTCGCCCGGCGGCTTGGCGCAGTACTCGCCCGTGCCGCAGTCGTCGTCGTCCAGGCAGCCGTCGTCGCACATGCCCGCGTAATCGACGCTGACCCCGGCCTGGGCCGCGTAACACCAGTTCGAGTAGGTCTTGCCGTCGCAGCCGCACACCGGATCCCAGAGGGCCATGCAAGAGACCCCTTCCAGGACGGCGGCGCACTTGCCCGGGCCGTCACATTCGCCCAGGGGCTTGACGCAGTACTCATCGGCCGCGCAGTCGCCGTCCTCGACGCAACCCCCGTCGGCGATTACCGGAACGGCCGCTGGGGTGATCTTGTCCGGCACCGTGGGGTCGATCGCCCCGGCCACCAGGCAACACAACAAAGCCATGAACATAACGGTTCCTCGTGACATGATCGTTTCTCCTGCCCTGTACCTTGCACTTGTTCCCCGTGTGAACCACCGTCCATCGGATATGCATTAAGACCAGCTTCGCAGGGCCACCCGCCCGCTCTCAGTGTACAGACGCCGCTGCCGCACTCAAGAGAAAGCCGCGGCCCGCCGCGCCGGCAGCGGTGAGAGTTGTGGAGTTCTTGTTGAAAGATGGTGTATTCGGCGCGCCCCACCCCCCGCCGTCCCGCTGTTGAGGGCCGGCGGAGGGCCCACCGGCATTGCGGATGGGTTGGTTGTACGAACTTGTGGAACCCGCGGCGCCCGCCGTGATCGCCGGGGTCACCGATCGCTCCGGCAGTGCTCGGACGGGGCGGAGTCCGCGGGAAGGACCGGGCGCCCCCACCGAGCCGGGCGCCGGGCGGGCCGGCTGACAGGCGCGGACACACCGGAGGCCCGCTACCGCTCGGGCGGGTCGTCTGCCGGGCTGTCCAGTTCGTCGAGCAGCTCGACCGCCCGTCGCAGGTGCGGTATGACGATCGAGCCGCCCACCACCAGCCCCACGTTGAGGATCTCGAGGAGCTGTTCGGTGCTGACGCCCAGTTCGCGGCAGCGGATGAGGTGATAGGCGACGCAGTCATCGCAGCGCAGGACCAGGGAGGCGGCCAGGCCGGCGAGTTCCTTGGTTCGCCCATCGAGGGCGCCGTCTTCGTAGGCCTTGGTGTCCAACGTGAAGAAGCGGTTGATGGCCAGGTTCTTCTGCGCGAGGATTCGTTCGTTCATTCGTTCGCGGTACCGGCGAAACTGATGCAGCCGATCGCCCATGGCGGTCTCCCTGTTGTGGTGGTTGGTCTGCGTTCGCGCCCCGGGCGGGGGACGCCCCTGGCCGCCGGTCGGTCTGCTCAGGCCGCCGGCCGTTCGTCGCCCGCCGGCTCTGCGGGCCGGCCGTCGCCGGGAGCGCGGCGCAAGCGCAACGAATTAAGCACCACGCTGATCGAGGAACACATCATCGCTGCGGCCGCGGCACCCGGTGGGATGGTGCCGGTGGCGGCGAGTGGAAGGGCCAGCACGTTGTAGGCGAAGGCCCAGAACAGGTTCTGCTTGATGATCGCCACGCTCCGCCGGGCCAGTTCGACGGCCTCAGCGATCAGCGTGAGGTTCTCGCTCAGCAGGGTGATGTCGGCCGCCTCCACCGCCACGTCCGTGCCGGTGGCCAGGGCGATGCCCACATCGGCGGCCACCAGCGCCGGGGCGTCGTTGATGCCGTCGCCCACGAACCCCACCCGCCGGCCACGCTCGCGGCGGCGGGCGACCTCGGCGAGTTTGCCCTCCGGCAGCACCTCGGCGTGCACCTCGGGAATGCCGACGGATGCGGCTGCCGCGGCGGCGGCGGGGGCCTGATCACCGGTGATCAGGGCGAGTTCGAGGCCGGCTGCCCGCAGGCGCTCGACGGCTCGGCTGGCTTCCGGCCGGAGCGTGTCACTCAGGGCGATCAAACCGGCGCAGATTCCGTCCACGGCCACGCACACGACCGTCAGGCCATCGGCGGCCATCTGCCGAATGCGGTTTTCCACGGGCGCAAGCTCAACGCCCGCTTCGGCCAGCAAGCTGGTGCTGCCGGCCAGCACCTGCCGCCCCTCGACCACCGCCCGGACACCCAGGCCGACCACGTTCTCGAAGGCCTCCGCCTCGGGTACTGTTAGGGACCACTGCCTCGCCCGGGCCGTGATGGCCTGGGCGAGGGGGTGCTGTGAGTAACGCTCCGCCGCGGCGGCGTAGCGGAGCACTTCGCGCGGCCCCGTGGTGATCGGCCCGACCGGTTCGTCGTAGACTTCGCGCACCTCGGGGCGCCCCGTGGTGATCGTGCCGGTCTTGTCGAGCAGGATGGTGTCGAGCCGGCCGGCGGCTTCCAGTGCTGCTGCATCGCGCACCAGGATGCCGCGGAGAGCGGCCACCCCCGTCGCCACCAGTACGGCGGTCGGCGTCGCCAGACCCATGGCACAGGGGCAGGCAATCACCAGCACGCCCACGGCGCAGCCCGCCGCCGTGCCCAACCGGTCCGCACCCGACGAGAACAGCATCCAACTGGTGAACGTGATCACCGCCAGGCCAACCACGACGGGCACGAACCCGCCGGCCACCCGGTCGGCGAGACGCTGCATCCGCGTCGTGCCCGCCTGGGCTGCTTCGACCGCTCGGAGGATGCGGCCCACGGTGGTGTCCGACCCCACCGCGGTGGCCTCCACGGTCAGAAAGCCTTCCTGAACCGTGGTGCCGCCCCGGACGTTGTCTCCCTCGCGGCAGGCCCGGGGCACCGACTCGCCGGTTACGGGGCTCTCGTCCACCGCGGCCGTGCCCGATACGATCCGCCCGTCAACCGGAACGATGGTGCCCGGTGGCACCCTGACGCGGTCGCCCAGGCCGATGACCTCGACCGGGACCTCCTCTTCGGCGTTGCCCACCACGCGGATGGCGGTGGAGGGGAGCCGACGGGCCAAAACCGCGACCGCCTCAGACGCTTCCCTGCGGGCACACGCCTCGCAGTAACGCCCCACGGTAATGAAGGCCACGATCATCGCGGCGGCGTCGAAGTGACAGGCGTCTGCTCGTCCAGCCAGGCAGGCCAGCCAACTCGCCAGGAAGGCCGCCATAACACCCAGCGAAACAAGAAGATCCATGTTCGGGGAACGGCGGAACAGCGACCGGAGGCCGCTCAGCAGGATCACCCGTCCTGGTTGGAGAACGAGCACCGCGGAACACAGCAGCCCCTGACCGATTCGCCACCACGGTGTCTGGTCGGCCCGGCTGACCAGGAGTCGGGGGGCAGCGTGCTCGGCAACGAGGATGATGGCGGCCGCCACGCCAGCCACCAACAGTGGTCGCCGACCCGCATGGCCCCGGGCGTTGCGGGCCGGGTCGGCCGTTGCTCCGCAGTCGGCGCCGTTGACCAGCTCCGCCCCGTATCCCACCTCGCGAACCGCATCCAGCAACGGGCCTGCGGGAGCCGCCCGACCCGCGAACTGCACGGTGGCGATGCCCGTTGCGAGGTTGACGCGCGCTGCAACGACTTCGTCCACCCGGCCCAGCGCCGCCTCGACGCTGGCCACGCAGCCGGCGCATGAGAGCCCCTCGATGCTGAGCTGAATGGTCTCACAATCGGTGCCGTTGGTCACGTCAGTCAAACCGCCAGAACTCTGAGCAGAACCCCCGTCTTCTCTCAATTGAACCGGGCGTCAAGCCGGCCGGGCCGGCGCGGCAGGGCGCAGGACCGAGTCAGGCTGCGGGGCTCACACACGGGGTCTGTCCGCACCGCGACGCCCCGCACTAGGCGACGAAAGTGTGTTCGCTTCATTCTCGGCTGTCACGCACAAAGCGCCGCTGTATCCGGCTCGGCGAAGTCTCCCGTTTCGGTTCAGTCGCTTGAGCGTGTGTATTCTAGGGCTGTCTGCGACGCCCGCCAGTCCGCACCCCGCATCACAACACCGGCCGGCCATTCCCGACCTCTTGCCACCGGACCCCAGGGAGCGTTCCTGGGAACGGGATCCTGCCGGGCTGTCTCCTGAATCACAGTGGCAGGTCGGCCTTGCGCTAGGGGCGAAGTTCCCCAGGGCGTGAGGAAAATCGCTCAAGTCGATGTTTTTGTCTGCGATAGAGGGGACCCTGCTCTTTCGGCGGCACTTCCCCCTTGCGGCCGGGGCGGGGCTCTTCTATAATGCAGGAGCTTCGTTAGGCAACGTAAACGTGAGCTGGCACGGGATGTGCTTCTGCTTACGCGGACGGCGGGGCGTGGGAACCGCCGTTCCTATATCGGGCTGGAGCTGTCCGCTGAGGGGCAAAGTCCTTCGTTCAAGAGTCTCCGCTTGCGGGTGCTTTTGTTCAGGTTCCTGGATGGCTTCATCCGAGTTTTGCGGTAGCGAAACTGTACGACCGCCGAGCAGCACGACGATCGCACGGCAAGATAGATTGAAGTACCGAAACCGCCCAGCGGTGGCGGAATAATCACGAAATAGGCCAACGGCAACCAAAGCCCTTCCGCTGCAATCCCCTCTCCGGCCCGAACATGGAAGGGCGCCGTTGGCCTTGCCCTTTTTTACTTTCCGGCATCTGACGTTCGCCCGAACCGCCCCGGGCGGGCGTCGCCGGCGGGGGCGGACGGCGGTATAGTCAGGGCCATGAAGATTGCCCTGGCCCAGATCAACCCGCTGGTTGGCGACATCGAAGCCAACACCGCAACCATCCTCCGGTCGGTGGACCGGGCCGTCGAGGCCGGCGCCGACCTGGTGGTCACCCCCGAGCTGGCCGTCATCGGCTACCCGCCCAAGGACCTGCTGCTGAAGGAACACCTGGTTCGCAGGAATCTCGCTGCCGTGGAACGGATCGCGGCCGCCAGCGAGCGAATCGCGGTTCTGGTGGGCTTCGCTCGCCCCAACGCCCGCCAGAGCGGGAAAGGGCTGTACAACGCCGCCGCGCTGTGCGTGCGCGGCCGGATCGCAGGGGTGCACGCCAAGAGGCTCCTGCCCACCTACGACGTCTTCGACGAGCACCGCTACTTCGACGCCGGGGAGGTTCTGGGCGTGACGGAACTGGCCCTGCCCGGCTTCCGCGGCAAGGTCGGCTTCAGCATCTGCGAAGACCTGTGGAACTACGCCTCGCCGGGCGGGCACCGCCCGTACGAGAGCGACCCCATCGGCGACCTGGCGGAGGCGGGCGCCGAGGTCCTCTTCAACATCGCGGCCTCCCCCTACAGCCTGGGCAAGCAGCGCACCCGCGTGCGGATCTTCTCGTCGCAGGTCGCCCGGCATGGCGTTCCCCTGGTGTACGTGAACCAGGTGGGCGGCGACGACGACCTGCTGTTCGACGGGGCCAGCGCGGTCTTCGCCGGTGACGGCTCCCTGATCGCCCAGGCCCGGGCCTTCGAGGAGGACCTGCTGGTGGTCGACCTGGAACGCCCGGGCCCGGCGGACATCCACCCGTATCCCGACGACATCGCCAGCCTGCACGGCGCCCTGGTACTGGGAACGCGGGATTACGTGAACAAGTGTGGGTTCCAGACCGTGCTGCTCGGGCTGTCGGGCGGCATCGACTCGGCCGTGACCGCCGCGCTGGCCGTCGCCGCGCTCGGGGCGGAGCGGGTCTGCGGGGTGGCCCTGCCCTCCCGCTACAGCAGCAGTCACAGCGTCTCGGACGCGGAACGGCTCGCCCGGAACCTGGGCATCGAGATGCGGACCATCCCCATCGAGAGCATCCACCGAGCCACGGAAGCCGAGCTCGCCCCGCACTTCGGCCCGGGCCCGGCTGGCCTGGCGGAGGAGAACATCCAGGCCCGGATCCGCGGAAACCTGCTGATGAGCCTTTCCAACAAGTATGGCTGGCTTTTGTTGACCACGGGCAACAAGAGCGAGCTGGCCGTCGGCTACTGCACGCTGTACGGGGACATGTGCGGCGGGCTGGCCGTCCTCAGTGATGTGCCCAAGACCCTGGTCTATCGTCTGGCCCGCTACATCAACGAGCACGCCGGCCGCGAGGTGGTCCCGCCCGGCACGCTCACCAAGCCGCCGTCCGCCGAACTCAAGCAGGACCAGACCGACCAGGATTCCCTGCCGCCCTACGAGGTGCTCGATCCGATTCTCCAGGGATACGTGGAGCAGGAACTCTCGGTCGATGAGATCGCCGCCCAGGGCTTCGATCGCGATACCGTCCGGGAGATCGCCCGGAAGGTGGATCTCAACGAGTACAAACGCAAGCAGGCAGCGGTGGGCCTGAAAGTGACCAGCCGGGCGTTCGGGACCGGCCGGCGGATGCCGATCGCCGCCCGTTACCTCTGAGACCGGCGGGCGACAGCGTGAACCGAAGCGGGAATCCGCAGCAGGATCGTCCTCATCGCCTGGTGACCTCAGGCTTGGTCATCGCTCTGGCCGGGCTGATCGTGGTGCCCATCGTGCTCGTGCTGCTGGTTGCCGAGCGGCCCGACCGACCGGCCCCGGTTCGACCGGTCACCGCCCCTCCCAGTACTGCCCCCGCGTCTGCTGACCCGCAGGTGGCCAGGCCCGCCGGGCCGGCTCAGGGGCCGGCGCTCCCCCGGAGACGCCGCCCCCGGCGGGTTCCCGGCCGCCCGCCCTCGGCGCCGCCCGGGCCGGCGGAAGCGAACGGGGAGCCGGCCTCCCCGCCGTGCCGCGCCGCAGTCCTCTCGACCGGCACCACGGTGTACGGCCCCTGGAACCTCCGGCCGGACGGCATCGCTTCCGCCGCCCTGCCGGCACCCCGGGGGCACCGCTACCTGCTGGTCCGCCTGGGGCTCGAGAACCCCGGCCCGCAGCCCGTCACCCTGGATCTGGGCGCCCGCGACTCGGCGACGCCCCCGATCCTCCTCGCCCTCTCGGATGCCACAACTCTGGCACCTCTGGGCATCCCCCGCCGGCCGCCCGACCTGATCGAGCCGTTTGATGTCGGGCGGGTGTCGCTCAGGCCGGCCGAGCCGCGCCGGGAGCTGACTGTGGCGTTCCTGGTTCCGGATCAGGACCTGTCCGCCGACCTGCGGGTGTGGGGGCACTCCGCGGGAGCCGTGGCAGTGCAGCAGTCTGCCCCGCCGGCCTTCGAGCAGTTCCTGGGCGACTGGCGGAAAGTGCCGCAACAGCGTCTGCAACTGCACTACGGCCACCCGGTGCTCGACGCTCTGGCCGACGCCGGCCACGGCCTGCTGGTCCTGCGCCGTGACGGGCCGCGGACCTGCCGCGGCGAGCTTCCCTTCAGCGGTGTGCAGTGTGAGTGCCAGGAGATGGCACCGCAGGAAAGGAACATTAGAATGACACTGCAACGCGAGGGTGCAGGACTCGAGGCGGCTGCCCGGCTGGCGGATGACGGCGCCTTCCTGGTGCTCGACCTGGGGGAGGGGCCCGCCGAACGCATCGTGTACCGGCGGCGGTAGTGCCGGTTGGGCAGGCCAGCAACCCGTTGAGAAAGGGGGCTGGCTCCGACCGGAGGCCCCGCACGGCATCGCAGCCATCGTGTTGCCGGGTGCCTGTCCCCTTTTTCAACAGAGAGCTAGTCGGGCTCCAGCCCCAGGCGCCCGGAGATGCGGTCGAAGTCGTCGAGGGAGTAGTACTCGATGAGGATGCGGCCGCTTCCCTTGCGCCGCCCTTCCTGGATGCTCACCTTCGTTCCGGTGGCTCGGGAGAAGCGTTCCTCCAGATCGCGCAGGTGAGGGGTGCGGTCGGCGGTCGGCCGCCCGGACGCGCCGGCGCGGCGCTGGCCTTTTCGTTCGCGCTGGACGATGCCCTCCAGGGCCCGCACCGAGAGGTCCTGAGCCATGACCACCTTGGCGAGGCGCAGGCGCTGCTCGTTGTCGGGCACGCCGACAATGCACCGGGCGTGGCCCATCGAGAGCCGGCCTGCTCGCACCAGGTCCTGGACCGCGTCCGGTAAGTCTAGTAACCGCAAATAGTTAGATACTGTGGAGCGGTCGTCGCCCACCCGGGTCGCCAACTCCTCGGCGCTGAGGGCGAACTCGTCGCAGTAGCGGCGATAGGCCCTGGCCCGGTCGATGGGGTTGAGGTCCTCGCGGTGGATGTTCTCGACGAGCGCCATTTCGAGCATCTGGCGGTCGTCCGCCTGGGCGACGATGACGGGCACGCGGTTCAATCCGGCGATTCTGGCTGCCCGCCACCGGCGCTCACCAGCGATGATCTCCAGGCGATCGCCGACGCGGCGCGCGCTAATCGGCTGAATCATGCCACCTGTCTTCAAGGACTCGGCCAGGGCACGCAGGGGAGCCTCCTGCATCGATCCCCGCGGCTGAAAGGGATTGGGCGCGAGAGCATCCAGCTCAACGCTCATGGGCTGGCCGGCCGGAGCACGCTCTGCCTTGGGTGCCGGTTCGGCCCGGGCGCCTGCCGCTGGCTTCGTCAGCGTCTCCGTCCGCAGATCACCCACCAGCGTATCCAGGCCGCGCCCAAGGCGTCTGGTTGTTTTGGACATGGTGCCCTCCGTGGCTTGTTTGGCGCCGCAGACACCGCGTTCGGGTACCGGCGGCGGGAAGGAAGATGCTCGTCAGTCCGGAGTCTAGCTTGGTGCAGGCAACGCCACAACGGCAAAGCCGTTTGGAAAGGGCGAAATCGGGTGGGGAGGCGCGGCACGCCGTGCGGGGACACGCCGAACGGCGCCGTTTCACGTGGAACAACTCCGGCACCACGGGCAGGCGGGGTTGCTGTCAGGGGTGGTCGAGAGCGGCGTTGCCCCGGGATCTCGCGATTCGGTGGCCCTGGACGAGTCAGGCCGCACCGGAAGGCGTGGTTGCGCCGGCCGGAAGTGCCGCCCGGTTTGCTCCTGGTGGTTGATGATCCGATCTCCAGGCTGCCCGGTGGAATCGAGGGAATCGCGCGGGCCCCTGGGCTCGGACCAAGCCATCTGGCCAGGAGGTTGGTGCGGGCGCGTTCGCCCGCTGCGGGATCCGGTTCCGAAGTGAGCCGGCCAGGGCGGAGTGAGTTCGAGGGGCCGTCCGGGGGAGCAGCCGGCCGGTGGCGTCATCCCAGCGCCGCCCGATGATGAACGTCCGGCTCCTTCTGCTCGACAGCCTAGTTTGGCAACGATGCTTCTGGGACGAAAGGGGGCGTACGGCCCGAACATACCACCGGGTCGAGCCGCCTCGGGTGGCCGGAAGGGGCGTACCGGGGACGCGGCGACCGGTCTCTGGACAGCAGCAGCGGGCCCGCTCGGTTGTACAGGCCACTGGGAAAGGGGTGTTGAGGCTCTCCCGCAGCATTCGTTTCACGTGAAACGGCTCACCTGGATATCCTGCTGGCTCCGGGTCGCGAGGCCGGCGACCTGCAAAGGTTCATGCGACACTCCGCCGTGCTGCCCCGGAGGGGCAGATTGAAAGTAGCCCAGCGATTCATCGCTGGGTCGACTGCCCGAAAGAAAACCAAAGTCCCGGAGGGACGGATGAGCCCGGCCGCGGG
>Ga0180432_10006838_pt1 | contig 14693 bp, 15 predicted proteins | sample SS_ome_10_FD_132414 | JGI IMG/M metagenome (GOLD analysis project Ga0180432, IMG submission 132414) | Hypersaline lake sediment archaeal communities from the Salton Sea, California, USA - SS_1_MS_2 metaG | ecosystem: Environmental > Aquatic > Non-marine Saline and Alkaline > Hypersaline >... | reverse complement strand
GTTCGTCGAGGACGTGAAGTCCTATCGGTTTCCATCGTTGGCGGTTGACTTGCCGTACATCGACCTGCTGAACGACTTGCTGGCGGGAACCGACACGCGGACGACGACGGTCTCGTCGTATCCACTAGGCGGGATGACGACCGCGGTGAAGGTTCGGCAGGTGGAATACGCGCGAGATCACGGTGCATACGACATCGATGTCTCGATGGACTACCTCGCCATCAAGTCGGGGAACTTCGCGAAGGCGGAAGAGGATGTCCGGCGCGTCGTCGACGTGGCCGGCCCTTTGAAGATCGTGATGATTCCTCAAGTTGCGATTCTGACGAACGAGGAGAAGGCGCGAACGTGCGAGGCGTTGCTCAAAGGGGGATGCACGACGATCAAGACCGCGTCCGGTTTCGGTTGGAAGACTGAAGTGGAGGACGTGGTTCTGGTCAAACGCCTGTTCGGGGACGACATCGAGATCGAGGTCTCCGGCGGTGTGCGAACGACGAACGACGCGAGTGCGATGCTCGCTGCAGGGGCGGTGCGCCTTCACACGAGCACGCCGTTCCGGGTGCTTGGGCTCGACAAGGAGCTCTCGTATCGGAAGAAGGAGTCGTGATGACCATGCAGCGAAACGAGTTCGCGGCGACGGTCGACCATACCTATCTGAAGATCCACACCGGGGACGGCGAGGTCCGCCGCGTCTGCCTCGAGGCGGAGAAGTACGGATTCGCTTCCGTGGCGGTGTTCCCGGCTGCCGTCCCGTTGGCGGCTTCCATGCTTGAGGGGACGGGCGTCGGGGTCTGTGTCGCTCTCGGCTTCCACCTGGGCACGTATCCGCCGGAGCTGAAGGCGTTCGAGACGAAGGACGCGATCGAGAACGGGGCCACTGAAGTCGATCTTGTGATGAACGTCGCGGCGGCGAAGGCCGCCGAGTGGGACCTGATGCGGCGGGAGTTCGACCTCTTCCGCGAAGCGGCCGGCGACTGCGTCGCGAAGATCATCCTCGAAACGTGTCTGCTGAGTGACGACGAGAAGCGCCGCGCCTGTGAGATCGCGGTCGAGGCCGGGCTTGATTACGTCAAGACATCGACTGGCTACAAGAAGGGGGCGACAGTCCCGGACGTCAAGCTGATGCACGAGGCCGTCGCGCCGAAACTCAAAGTGAAGGCCTCGGGGGGGATCCGCACCCTGGACGATGCCCTCGCGATGCTCGAGGCCGGGGCGTCGCGTTTGGGAACGAGTGCTGGCGTCGCCCTGATGTCGGCGTTCGACGAGCGCTACGGCTAGCGGGGATCACAAACCCGGGAAACATCGGACGGCGGACCGCAGCCTGGCGCGGTCCGCCGTCCGTTCTCTCTTGTCAGACCTCGATGTCGGCAAGAACGGCGTAGGCCGTCGACGTGTGGATGAAGTCGGCTCCCGCGTCGAGGAGATCGAGCGCTTGACGAGTGGTTCGGATCCCTCCGGAGGCCTCGATCGAGAACTCGCGTCCAAACGCCCGCCGGACGAGGAGGATGTCCTCCGGTCGGCAAAGGCCGCCGTGCCCGTCCGTCTTGATCGCGCGCACGCCTTCGTCGAGCAACGTCTTGCAGGTCTGCAGTTTCTCCGAGTGTGTGAGGATCTCGAATTGGGGGATCACGATGACGTCGATCGCCCCGTCAGCGACGTCGACCATCGCGCGGAGCTCCTCGCGGACGGCGGCGTAGTCGCCTGACTTGATCGCCCCCAGGTTGAGCGTCGCGTTGATCTCCTCCGCCCGAACCCGGAGCGCGTAGCGGATCTGATTGAGCTTCGTCTCGAGGGTCATCCCGCCGAGGGGGTAGGAGACCGCCGCGGTGAGGAGCATGTGCGTGCCCTCGAGGAGCTCTTTCGCCAGCTCGAGGTACGAGAGATCGACGGCGTACGCGGAAAACGGATACCCCCTGGCTGTCGCGATGTCGTTGCGGACGTCGCCCTCAGTGACGTCCGTCCCGAGGATCCCGGTCTTGATCAGTCGCGTGAGCTCGTCGCGGTTCACGCGTCCTCCTCCGCGCGCTCGCCCGCGACGAGAATCGCGTTGGAGGTCCGAAGTCTCGATGCCCCTGCGTTGAGAAGCTCGCGCGCCACCTCGAGTGTCCGGATGTCCCCCGCCGCGAGCACGCACACTCCGGCTGCCTCTTTCAAAACGCGAACGTCTTCGACGGCCGGACGAGTTTCTACGAACCCCGTCGAGGTGACGACGAAGTCGACGCCGGCATCCGAAGCGAGCCGGCAGGCCGCGCTTTTCTCCTCGTCGGTCAGGAGGCTCGACTCGAGCGTCGCTTTGAGAACGTGTCCGCGCGTCGCGTCACGCATGGCGTCCATCTCGCGCGCCACGAGGGCTCGATTCCCTGATCGGAGAGCTCCGACGTTGACGACGTACTCGATTTCGGATGCTCCGCGCGCGATCGCGTCGCGGGCTTCCGCCGCCTTCCCTTCGATCGTGAACGCGCCGGTTGGGAACCCGACGGCAGCAACGACGGGGATGTTGGAGCCGCGCAGATGGGTGACCGCGCGTTCGCAGTGGACCGGATGGACGACCGCGGCGCAGAGCCCGTGGCGCTCTGCCTGAAGGCAGGCGAGATGGATATCCCGGTAGGTTGCGGAAGGACGGAGCTCTGCGAGTTCGATTCGTCGACTCAGTCGGTTCGTCATGCCGGCATCAGGCACGGTGGACCCGCCTAGGGAGAGCCGCCCTGCGCGTGCGGAGGCTGTTGGTCGGAACCGGACGGTGAACGGATCCCCACTAGACGCCTCACGAGAGCCATCGGACGAACGCCGGAGCGCGCGGCGGCGAGGCGGAGATTGACGACGACGGCGACCAGGATGACGAGCCCGAGAACGCCGTCCTGAAGGTACGGGTTGGTTCCCATCAGGACGAGCCCGTTCTTGATGATCGCCAACATGAACGAGCCGATGAACGCGCCGAAGATGCTCCCCACGCCTCCGCCGAGCGCCGTGCCGCCGATCACCGTTGCTGCGATCGCCTCTAGCTCGTAGCCCTCTCCTTGCACGGGGGCGACCATGCGCAAGAAACAGAGCGATATCAGGCCCGCGAGGCCGGCTGCGAACGAGGTCAGCATAAAGTTGGTGATCTTCACGCGATCTGTGCTGATTCCCGATAGCTTCGCCGCCTGGATGTTGCCTCCGGTGGCGTACACCTTGTAGCCAAACGGCGTCTTGGCGAGAACGACCCAGCTGATCGCGACGACTACGAGCAGCCAGATGATTGGTACCGGAATCGCTCCGAACAGCTCGCCTCCGCCGAAGATACAGGCGACCAGTCCCCGGTCTCCGAGGACGCGTGGGCGCCGTTCGGAGGCCATCAGGACGGCGCTGCGGATGATCATCATCGTCCCCAGCGTCGCGATGAACGACGGAATCCTGAGCTTGGTGACGATGACTCCGTTCAGGAAACCGACGACTGCGGCGAGGACGAGCGCGAGGAGGAACGCGAGGATCATCGGGATGCCGTGCTCCATCATGACGGTCGCCATCACCGCCGACAACGCGAACGTGGATCCGATCGAAAGGTCAAACTCCCCGGAGATGATGAGGAACGTGACCGCCATCGTCATGATGCCGAGGACGGCACTCTGGCGCAGCACGTTGGTGAGGTTCGTCGCGGTGAAGAACGTCGTCGTGAAGAGCCCGAAGAACAGCATGATCAGTATCAACGCCGCCAACACGCCCGCCTCGCGCATCACGAGGACTCGCCTCAGTAGGTTCCTCATCCCTGCCTTCCCCTTCTCCGTTTTCCGCACTCGTGGCCGGGCCCCGTCGAGTAGTGCCATGCCGGTTTCCGCCCGACGTCCTGAGAACGGTTCTCAGACAGCATCCGCCACCGCCCCGACTTGCGCTGCGTGAGCCGTCACCCTCTCCCTCTCGAGGGCGTTTATCTTGCGCACGATGTTGCGCACCGTCAGGTCGTCCCCCGTCAATTCGTCGATCAGCTTGCCCTGACTGATGATCAGGACGCGATCGCAGACCTGGACCAACTCCTCGAAATCGAGTGAGACGTAGACGATCGAAACCCCGTCCGCCGCAAGATCCAGGATGCGCTTGCGGATCTCGTTCTTCGCGCCCACGTCGACGCCTCGCGTCGGCTCGTCCAGCAGGAGGATCCGGGGTCCCGCAGCGAGCCACCGCGCGAGGAGCACCTTCTGCTGATTGCCTCCGCTCAGGCTGCGTACTTCCGTGTGGATGGACGGTGTGGCGATCTGCAGATCTTTCACGTAGTCCTTGGCAACCTTCGAGAACCGTCGCCCGTGGATCAACCCGTATCGCTTCAGGCGGTCGATGATGACGGAAGCGACGTTCGATCGGACGCTGTGGGAGTAGTAGAGCGCCTCGTTCCTCGACTCGGTAAGGAAACCGAATCCGTGACGGATCGCGTCTCTTGGCGCCCTGACGTTCGCTCGTTCGGAACCGAGCGACAGCGTTCCGGCATCGCGCCGGCGCAAGCCGAACAGCGTCTCGAGGAGCTCGGTTCTCCCCGCTCCGCGGAGTCCGGCGAGACCGAGGACCTCGCCCTCGTAGAGCCCAAAAGAGATCTCGGACAGGGAGGCATCTTTCTGCCGGAGTCCCTTCACCTCGAGGACGAGCTCACCGCCGAACGGCGTCGCCTCGGACTTCCGCACGATATTCTCCAGCTCCTTGCCGACGATCTTCTCCGTCAGGAACTCGGGGTCTGAGTTTTCGTAGGTCCCTATGTACTCACCGTTTCGTAGGACCGTGATGCGGTCGCAGATCGACGCGACCTCGTTCAATCGATGGCTGACGAAAAGGAACGTCGTGCCGTGGCCTTTCAGGTTACGGATCACCTGGAAGAGGATTTGCACCTCAGCGTCGGAGAGCGATGAGGTCGCTTCGTCCAGGATGACGATGCGGGCGTTCTCCGCGAGTGCCTTGGCGATCAGGATCAACTGGCGCTCGGCGGGCGAACAGCCACCGACATTACGACTCGGGATCGAGCTCGACCCGAGTCGCTTGAGGAGCGCGCCCGAGCGCCGGTTCATCTCCTTGCGGTCGAGCAGAACTCCCCGTTTCGGGGGGGAAGGATGAAGGAAGATGTTCTCGGCCACCGTCAGATTGAGGCAGATCGGTACCTCTTGGTGGACGATGCGAATCCCTTGCGCTTCCGAGTCTCTCGGTCCGTGGAAGCTGACCGATTGACCGTCGAGGAGGATTCGCCCGGCGTCCGGCCGATAGACGCCGCCGGTCACCTTGATGAGGGTGCTCTTCCCCGCGCCGTTTTCCCCGACGAGGCCGTGGACTTCTCCGGCGAGAACGCCGAACGACACGTTCTTCAGCGCGTGAACTCCGCCGAAAGACTTGTCGACGCCCTCGAAGGCGAGTACTTGGGTCTCCTCGGATGCGCTCACGGAGACGCTCCCTTTTGCCCCTTCTGCATTACGCCGCAGAGCTACTTCGGGACGATTTCGAAGCTCGTCGTCTGCCGCCAGATCTTGTCGTCCTTGACGACGATCGTATCCACCGCGTCCTTGATCGTCCCCCTTGCAGACTCCGCAGACCAGCGAAGAAGCAGCATGTCTCCCTCGATCTTGAGGAAGTTCGTCGGTGAGTCGATCGGCTTCATCTCGGGCATCCTGCGCATCAGCTCTTGCAGCGCGCCGCCGATCGCTTCCTTGCCGATGTGGACGCCGGAGGCCGTGATCAGTACGGAATCGTCCGCGTAGTCAGCGATCATCTTCTCGTGGTCGTTGCCGAGGACGGCAGCGTTGTGCTGTTCCAGGATCTCCATCATCGTTCGCGCCATTGCGTCCTCCCGTTCGAGTTCAGGAAGAAAGTGGGTCTTCTCCAAGAGCGGAGAAGACCCACGGTCGAGTTCGATTCAACTCCTATCGGTAGCCACCCTCCACGAGTTCGTCGAGGCCGTACAGCTCCACATCTTCTCCGGTGACGATGTGGCCGCCTGTGTTCACCCACGAAGGCTTCAGGCCCAGCGTCGACCAAAGGTACAGCTGCATCATCGAGAGGAATCCCTCGGAATACGGATGCTGGTCGACGGTGAACGCCATGCTCCCGGTGCTCAAACCCTGCACGACTTCCGCCGTCAGGTCGAAGCCCGCCGAGAAGATCGCGCCAACGTACTTGTTGTTCTCGATGAACGTCGCCGCGACCGGGCTGCCGGTCGTGTCTACCGAACAGAACCCTGCAACGTCCGGATGCGCCAAGTAGTAGCTCTCGACGACGCCGTAGGCGACGCCGCGGTCGACGGTCGTGTCGAGTACGTCGATGATGACGCCTTCCGGCTCGAGGACTGTACGTCCAGCGTCCATCCGGTCCTCAAGGGAGGTCTGCCCTGGATTCTCGGTCAGGAATGCAACGCGCTTGCCCGCAGCATTCCCCGGTCCTCCGAGCAGGTCGAGGATCTTCTTCCCCCACTCGATTCCGGCCGCGTAGTTGTCCTGCCCAATGTAGGCGAGACCGTACTTCTCGGCCGCTTCGTCGCCGGTCGCGAGAATCGTGATCGGGATGCCAGCGGCGATGTACTTCTCGATGACGACGTCGAGCGATCCCGGGACCGCTACGAACGCAGCGACTCCATCGATTCCGGACGCCAGAAGGGTTTCAAGCGTGTCGGCGACCTCCTGAATCTCTCCGCCCGGAGGGCCGAGGTGCTGGACCTCGACGCCGAGCATCGCGCCCGCGTCCTTGAAGCCCTGGAAGACAGGAACCCAGAACTGAACGGACGTTGCGATCGTGACCATCGCGAACTGCAGCGTGTCTCCACCGCCTCGTGGATCCGGCTCGCGTCCCTTGAGCGGGTTCTCGGCGGCAGATACGAGAAGCCCTCCTGCCAGCAAGACCAGCAGCGCGACCGTGCCGACTCTTCCCACGTGTCTCATGTAGCTCCTCCTTTGACCTTCGATGCTGCGCGTGCTCCCTGCCCGGAGGCCCGGAGTCCAGCGAGGCTTTGCCGGACGCCGAGCGCTCAGATCCTCCCGCTTGTGACGCGGTCCTTCCCAAGATGCGGCGGCTCTTCGTTGGCAGCGGCCGTCGAACGTGCACGTAGCGACCGATTGAGACCGAGGTCCCGATCGTCAGTGGAGAGACAGTGTGCGCTGACATGCCTCCGCCCGTTGCCGTACTGCATCTGACCCATACGCAAGTCACCTCGCCAGAGCCGTCGTCATGGCGTGGCCCGCACGTCAGCCAATCAGGCTGTAAGCAGGGCTTTACGTCATTATATGGTCCTGTGCGCGGGTGTCAAGCTTCGCGCGAAAACGACATCCCCTCAGGACGAAGGCCGAGCCGGAGCGCGGTGGGCTCTCCAGCTCGGCCGAAGGTTCGGGAACCTGGACCGGTCGAACGCGCTACGTCGCCACTCCGGCGAGTCGACTGGAGATGTCACTGATGGCGGCGACGGCGTCGCGGAAGATCGGTCGGAGTTGAGCGAAGCGTTTGACGGCTTCCGGGTTCGGCTTGGTGACCGACAGCGTCTCCGTCAAGGAGTCGACGATTCCGAAGTCCTTCCACAGGCCGACCCCGACCCCTCCGATCATCGCTGCGCCGAGGGCCGCGGCCTCTTGGCCGATGTTCGTGATCATGATCTCCGCGTCGAACACGTCGGCCAACGTCTGCCGCCAAATGGGGCTCTTCCCTCCGCCTCCAACGAGTCGCACGCGGGGCGCCTCGACGCCGAGCGATCGGAAGTGGTACAGGATCAGGCCGAGATCGAGGCTGACCCCTTCCATCGCCGCCCGAACCAGGTTCGCGCGGGTGTTCGATGGGCCGATCCCGACGTAGGCCCCCTTGAGGTCGGGGTTGTCCGCGTGGATGTTCCCGCCGCCTGCGAAGGTATTCAGGAAGAGGAGGCCGTTCGATCCGATCGGTGACTGCGCGGCGACGCGCTCCATCACGACGAACGGATCCTCGCCGGAAGCCGTCGCCTCCGCGGCCTCCTGGCGGCAGATGTTGTCCTGGACCCACTGGTAGGTGCTGCCCGCCGAGTAGACGCCCATCTGCGGCGTGTACATTCCGGGGATGATGTGGCAGAAGTTCGCGACGCGGACGTCCCCCTCCGTGAACGGCGTTTCGCTCGCGACGGACATCCACCCCGAGGTGCCGATGTACGTGTACACGCGCCCGCCGGTGACGACGCCGGCTCCGGCGGCGGTGCAGGGCACGTCCTCGCCACCGACGACGATGGGAATCCCCGCCGGAAGGCCGAGCTCCTTCGCAGGAGTCGGCAAGAGCTCGCCGGCGACGTGTGTCGAGGGGTAAACGTTGGGAAGCTTCTCGCGCGGGAAGTCGGCCGCTTTGAGCAGCTCGTCCGAATACTCCCAGTTGTGGATGTCGTAGAAACCGGATAAGCCGGCGTCCGACGGATCGGTCTGCTGCGTCCCGGTCATCTTCAGGACGATGTAGTCCTTCGTCCCGAGGAAGACGTGGGTCTTCTTGAACAGGTCCGGCTCGTTGTCCCGATACCACATCAGCTTGAATCCGGTGTAGAACGCCGGCTCGAATGCGCACCCCGTCTTCCGGTACCACGCGTCGAGACCGATCTTGTCGAGAACGGAGGCCGCCTGCTTCGAGCTTCTCGAGTCGAACCACACCATCGTGCTGTCTCGCAGGAGCTTCCCGTTTGCGTCGACGGGCACGTTGCCCATGCCATGTCCGTCGAGGGAGATGACGGCGATCTCGTTGGGATCGATTCCGCTCTCGGAAAGGACAGCACGGGTCCCCGCGACGATCGCCTTCCACCAGTCCTCGGGGCGTTGCTCAGCCCAGCGCGGCTGAGGGTAGGTGGTCTCGTATCCTTCGAACGCCTTCGCGATCAAGACGCCATCCGCGTCGTAGAGAACGACCTTACTGCCGCCAGTGCCCATGTCGTGGGCCACGATGTACTTCTTCGCCATTCATTCCTCCTTTGAGTTCGAACCCGGGAATCCGTAGCTTGGAGTGCAGCAGCTTCGCCGGGAAGGCGACGCGCGCCATCGTCAGTCTGCCTCCTCGGCGGTCGCGGCGCCCGCAGCGGGCGCGTCTCGCCGAAGGGACTCTCGCGTGACCGTGCTCGCCAGGCTCAGCCCTTCACGAAATTGGGATCGCATGGCTTCGACGGGGCCCTCGTCCTCCAGGGAGTAGGTGACGCCGGACAAGGAAAGGACGGGGCTCAGCAGAGGAACTTGGAGAAGCTCTGCTACTTCGCGCTCTACGACCTCCGCGGCTTCGACGAAGCGCCTCGAGCGGCACGGGGTGCAATGGTAGACGTACTGGAGTGTCGCGTAGAGGCTTCCCTGCAGGAAGGGCTTCTCGCCGAGCTCGGGGAAGCGGGCCGCCGGCAGGAGAGAGTCACAGACGCACAACGGGTGCTCATGGAGGCTACGCAGTCGGCGAATGAATAGGATCGGTGTGTCCGGGTCCACTTGCAGTTCCTCGGCGATGTCGCGGGGCGCCGGTCGGATCTGACGGTCGATCAACCTGTAGGAGATGGCGCCCGGGGGGAACTGCTCGACCGGGCTCATGCTGTCGTGCAGGAGCGCGAGCTGGACGCGTGGGTCCTCTTCGACGAACGTCCCCTTGCCGCGAATCCGCTTCAGCCACCCCTGGGTGATGAGCTCCTGGATCGCCTTGTTGACGGTCGGGCGACTGACGCCGAAGCATGCACCGATGGCTTCTTCCGACGGGAACTGGTCTCCGCTTCCGATGTCCGTCTCGCGGATGAACCGCTGGAGAATCCTTGCGAGTTGGTAGTACAAAGGAATCTGAGAGTCGTTGACCAGCTCCACGCGCGTCTGAAGAGCGTACCGCTCCAAAGGCGCCGGCTCTTGCATGTGTTCCTCCTTTAGAGAAGGAAGAGTGTGCCGCTTCCAGAGACCGGTGTCAAGTCGTCTACTCAGAATACTAGCATGACATCACAAAGTCGCCTGCAGCGTCCCTCGCGGCGCGCAGCTGTAGCGGGGGACGTGACGAAAGGGAAGGTTGACGGTCTAACAGGCGATCTCTATGATCGGCGAAGCATGCCAGAGACCCCGTCTACGCTGGAAGATTACGCGAAACGGAATCGATTCGTGCTGTCCGACGCAGCGTCGATCCCTCTCTACTATCAGCTGTTCCGGCTTCTCGAGCGCTTCACCTCGGAGAAGCACCTTCGCCCGGGGGACCGATTCCCGTCGGAGGAGGCGATCGCTGCCGCGTTCAACGTGTCGCGCCCGACGGCGAACCGCGCGACCCGCGAGCTGCTCGACCGGGGATGGCTCTACCGGGAGCGCGGGCGGGGGACGTTCGTCGCACAGGGGTCGTACGTGGAGCTCGCTCTGCTCAGCGACGAACTCAGCCTCTCGAGCCAGTTCCGGAGTGGCGTCCGCTTGACGAGCCGAACACTCCTCTGCCGCTCGGCGAGCGCGCCGCAGGAAGTTGCGGATGCGTTGGATCTTCCGAGCGGAGCGCCGGTGATCGAGCTTCGCAGACTCCGGTCGATTGACGAGCGGCCGATCTTGGTGAGCGACACGGTCCTTCCGGCCGAGCGATTCTCCGATTTCGACACGGAGGATCTCATTGGTGGGTCGCTCTTCGAGACGCTCCGGGTGAGATACGGAGTGTCCGTCTCGCGGTGCGAGCGGTGGCTGCAAGCGTTCGAGGTCCTCTCTCAAGAGGTCGCGGACTTGCTGCAGATTCCACTCCTAGCGCCGATCCTCCTCGTGCGGGGGCTCGCTTACGCAGAACAGGACGAGCCCGTGGCCTACATGACCGCCTTCGTTCGGGAGGGGATCTCGTTTCAGGCAACGGCTCGCTGGCGCGCGCAGGAGGTATCCCGGACGGCGCGGACGTTTGAAGAAACCGTGGAACAAGACGAGAGCCGATCCGTCTGAGGGAGCGGCCTTCGCCGCCGGCTCACCTACGCTGCACTCGCCTGTCGACGCATGCTGAGGACGCTGAGGAGAAGAGCGACCAGGGCGATCCCGGCAAGGACGGAGGCTTCGAACGCCAAGTTCGCGAGGCCAGCGCCGGTCAGCATGACCTTGCGCAGGGCGGAGTTGGCGTACGTCAGCGGGATGGCGTAGGCGAGAGGGCGTATCGCTGCGGGCATCGTCTCGAGCGGCCAGAAGACCCCGCCGAGAAGGATGGACGGGATCAGGAGGAACAGGACGAACTGCATTGCCTGCGCTTCGTTCCTCGAGAGGGTCGAGATCAGGGTCGCGATCCCCTGGAGGCCGATCGCGAACAGAACGATGACGAGCGTAGCGACGCCCGGACTCCCGACGAAGCGGATGCCGAACAGCCCGACAGAGGCGAGGAGAAGCTCGGCAGACTGAAAGACGGCGATGGCGCTGAAGGCCAGGGTGTAGCCGAGCGTCACTTGCCACGCGCTGACCGGTGCGATCAAGATGCGAGTCAGCGTTCCGCTCGTTCGCTCGCGGACGACCGACATCGCGGTCAGCATGACAGTGATCAAGGTCATCGCGAATCCGATGATCCCGGGCGCGGTGAAGTCGAGAATCCGGATCTTCCCCTGATAGAGCGGCTGTACGTCGAGCAATGCGCCAACAGTCAGCGACGACTGCTGCGTCTCGAGGACCGTGGCGAACGTCTCCTGGAGAGACGCAAGCACGGCGCGCGACATCAGCGGGTTCGAATCGTCGATTCGTAGGCTCGTCGTCGGGCCGTCCACCGGGTCGCTCGGCAAGATCGTAGCAGTACTTCCGTCGACTTCGACCTTCCGCTCGCCGCTCGCACGAACGGCCTCGTTGACGATCATGTTGGAGAACGACTTCGGGAAGACGATCGCCGCCGCGGCCTCACGCCCCACGGCGGCGAGTGCCTCCTCGGCGCCCTCGACGACGACAACGTCGAAGACGTCGCGATCGACCGCGTCGAGGAACGCGTTGCCGAGGTCGACGGTCAACGTGATCCGGTCGCGTTCGGCGGTCCGAACGGAGGCGAGGCCGTTGTCCTCGTTCACGACGACCAGGCGAAGTCCTGAGTACGACCCGGAGAATGAGTTCCCGTACAGAAGGACGAAGAAGAGCGGCAAGACGACGATCAGCGCCAGCGTGCGTACGTCGCGCACGATCCGCTGGAGGATGTTTCGTGCGAGGGCGAGGCTCGTCATCATCGCGCTTCACCTCGCTCCTGGAGAGCGATAAACGCGTCGTCGAGATTCGTTGCGGCGGTTTCCGCGAGGATCTCGCTCGGCGTGCCCCGGGCGAGCAGGCGACCGGCCATCAGGAATCCGACGACGTGACATCGCTGCGCTTCCTCGACCAAGTGGGTCGTGACGACGAGAGTCACGTCTTGCTCTGCGAGCCGGGTGAAATAGTCCCAGAACGAGCGGCGGAGCTTCGGGTCGACCCCTGCGGTCGGCTCGTCGAGGAACGCGAGGCGCGGCTTGTGAAGCAAGCTGATCGCGAGCGAGACGCGGCGGCGCATGCCGCCGGAGAGAGTGCCGACGCGCTGCCGTCGGCGATCGGTGAGCTGAACGAGGCCGAGAAGCTCGGCGGCCCGCTCGCGCACCTGGGCGCGACGAAGGCCGTAGAGCTCGCCGAAGAACTGCAGGTTCTGGATGACGTCCAAGTCATCGTAGACCGCGAAGTCCTGGGGCATGTAGCCGAGCTGCGAGCGGACGCGCGCGCTCGGCATCCGCCATCCGAGGAGGTGAACGTCCCCCGCGTCCGGACGGAGGAGTCCGCAGAGTGTCCGAATCAGCGTCGTCTTCCCGGCGCCGTTCGGTCCGGCCAACCCGAAGAGCTGCCCCTGCGGGACGGTCAGCGTGAGACCGTCCAGGGCGATTTGACTGCCGAATCGCTTTCGAAGACCTTCGGCTCGGACAACCTCCTCCGCGGGCATCAGAAGAGATCCGCTTCCAGGTCGACGGTCAGGCTGACGGTGATCTCCTCGTCTCCCGTGCGGTGCTCCGCGTTGCACGCGAAGCGGATCCCGACGGAGCCGAAGACCTGGGTCGTGAAGCTCCCGGCAACCGCGTGCGAGACGATCGTCGAGTCGGTGGCCGTCCAGCTTCGATCGAGCGACACCCGGTACTCCGCTCGCGCCGTCCACCCGTCGGGGAGGCGACGTGCGTAGGAGAGGTCGGCATCGATCGCCATCTCGTCTGGATTCGCGAGCCGGAACTTCGCTTGAATGCTGGAGTCGACTTGGGAGACCGGATCCGGGACGGCGGCGTAGCGCGCGAGGAGGATTCCGGTTGCCGCGAGCTGAACCTCGGAATCGAATGTCGCCGACGCGCCGACCCGTGCCTGCACATCGCGGCCGCAGAATCGGGTGTCCGAGTACGACGCGAGGATCTCGTCGAGCGAAAGCAGCGCGCGAACACCGAGACCCTCGCCGACCACAAGTTCGGTGGCTGCGAGGCGCTCCGCCAGTCGGACCGCCTTGTCGTCGTCGCTCGGGCCGACCTCGCCCAGGATCTGCGCCACGTCGAGGAGGGCGGTATCGCCAACCGGGGCGAGCAGCTCACCGAGATCGAGGAGTTCGTTCTGGATGCGGATTGCTTGCGCCATCGGGGTGACGTCGCGGAATCGTCCGGTGCCGACGCCCCCCGTCAAGTCGAACTCGAGCGGACTCGCGCTCGATCGGACGAAACCTACAGCGGCGACGACGAACAAGTCGTCCGCGAGAAAGGAGCGGAGGCTCCCGGATCCTCCGGCGTCGGCGGTCCAGCCGACGCGAGTTCCATCGACCTCGACGCGACCGTCGAACGTCCGCGCCGACGAGACGGACGAGTGGAGGAGCGAGCAGTCCGCGACGAGACCGGCGGAGACCGAGCGCTCGCGGTCATCGGCGTACGGGCCGTCGTACCAGCTGAACGATCCCTGAACTCCGAGATCGGAGATGCGGCTCTCGGGCGGCCTGTAGTCGCAGATGGACTCCGCGGCGATCGGGAGCGTGATCGCAACGAGCCAGAAGACGAGAGGCGACAGGGTTTTCGGTTTCATGGTCCTCCGATTCGTTGGCCGATGATGGGACGACCGTACAGCGAGGGAGGGGAGTCGGTCAAGGGTCGACGAGGGGGGCCTCGGCTCGGGGGTTGACGCGTGTGCCGAGTGGTTGTAGGTTCATTCCGAGACCGGAATGACTCGCGGGAGGGTCAAGGAGGCCAAGCCGGAATCGCACGTGGAGAGTCGGTCGGAGGCGCTTCGTCGACGCGTGTCGAAACGCCGGAGTGAAAGCCATGCACCAACGACGAGAGGTGCCGCGGGCGATGGTCGAAGCGGACGGCCGTCCGACGCTCAAATGGTGCTCGATCGCGTCTGGGCGGGTGAGGATGCCGACGATCTCGTTCGACGCCGTGTACCGTACGCTGTCGTTCCTTGAGCAACACGATCTGATCCGGCGGGCCACGTGAGCGGGCGACGAGCGAGGTTCGACGGGAACGCTCGACCTCATCATCACTTCGTCCGCACCAAGTGCGGTCGCATTGTCGACTTCGAGGACGGAGCGCTCGATCGGATGGCGCTCCCCGCCGAAGTCGCGGGAATCGGAAGGCCGACGGCAAGGAAGCTAGAGGTCTTCGGAGTCTATCGGGCGTGCGTCAAGCGAAAGGAGGAGGAGAATGACTGACGAGAAGAAGCGACTGACGACGGCGGCCGGGATTCCGGTCGACGACAACCAAACGTCACTGACGGCGGGCGAGCGTGGCCCGACTCTGCTGCAGGACCACCATCTGCTGGAGAAGCTCGCACACTTCAATCGAGAGCGGATCC
>Ga0180432_10006835_pt1 | contig 14697 bp, 7 predicted proteins | sample SS_ome_10_FD_132414 | JGI IMG/M metagenome (GOLD analysis project Ga0180432, IMG submission 132414) | Hypersaline lake sediment archaeal communities from the Salton Sea, California, USA - SS_1_MS_2 metaG | ecosystem: Environmental > Aquatic > Non-marine Saline and Alkaline > Hypersaline >... | reverse complement strand
GGCGATCCATCTGACGGCTTTGCACATGATCTTTGTGGGCAGCATCCGCTACCGTCTGCCGGTCATGCCGCTGATCGAGGTGCTGTCGGCAGTGGGACTGTGCTGGCTGTTGGGCCTGATCAGGCCGAGGCGGCGGCCGACGGCGCCGCCCTCGGAACCGCAGGTCGGGGATCACCGGCCGCGCTCCTGGCTGGAGCGGCTGTTCGACGCGGCGCGCTACGGCCGACGACCCGTCTCCCTGTGGCGGCGACGGTTGGCCATGGCCGGGCTGCTCGCCCTGGCGCTCGGTTACTACGGCTATCAGTACTTCACCAGCGACGAGCGAATCCGGCAGCAGGCGGTCGAGTTTCTCGAACGGTTCACGGGGGGCGAGGTCCGTATCCGACAGGCGCGCTTCGCCCTGTTCAGTGGCATCTCGTTGCGCGACGTCATGATCGCCATGCCCAGGCACATCAACTTCGACCCGACGGCCGAGACGTTCGAGCAGCGCCAGGTCTTCGCGGCCGTCACGCTACAGCTCCAACACGAGCCGTTTGGGCTGCTGACGGGCCGACTACGGGTCCCGGAGATCGTCGCCGACCAACCGACGGTCACACTGGTCAAGAACGCCGAACACGGTCGCTACACGTACAATTGGCAAGCGCTGTTCCCACCGCAGCCCGTCAGGCTCAGGCGCCGGCGCGGCGGCCGGCCGGTCGTGCGAATCCGCAACGCCCGGGTCCGCATCGTCGAAATCATCAGCGGCGAACGACAGATCGAACCCGACATCGATCTCAGCGCGCTGGCGCTGCCCGACCCCCATCGTTTCGAGACCTATACCATCCCGTGGCGTAAGAGCGGCGAGCAGCCCGAGCGCGGCAAGCTGTTCTACAACCTCAAGGTCGGCACCTACAGCGGCCAACTGCCCACGCTGCCCGTCACGACCGTCAAGGCCACCTTGCCCCCACGTTACACGGAATGGCTCGAGACCCTCGAGATCGCCGGCCAGATCAAAGCCGAGCACGTCCATTACGACAGCCGTCGCGGAAGCCGGGCCGCCATTCGCCTCGAGGGCATCCGGTTTTCCGTGCCGATGCACGAGGACGAACGACCGGCGGCTGAAGCGCCCAAGCGATTTCTACAGCTCAGCGACGTGACGGGCCAGATCGTTCTGACCCCCACCCAGAGCACCGCCCGCCTCAGGTGCCGCCTCAACGACGCCAACGCCCGCGTCACCGCCACGGTCACCAACTACGCCGGGCCGTTCGAGGAGGTCGGCTTCGACATCCACCTGAGTGCGAAGAACGTCTTGCTGCCTGATCCGAACGACCCGGCCGGCGCGCGGTTTATCCAGCGGATCGCGAAGGTCCGAAGCTTCTTCAACGACTTCGACCCGCACGGCCACGCCGACATCGACTTTCACCTGGTCAAGGCCCCGGGGCGCGATATGGGCGTCCTCGTCCGCGGGACCTTCACGCCCAGGGGGTGCGACGCGTCGTACCGCATGTTCCCGTATCGCCTGACGAACGTGACGGGAACGACGCGGTTCACCAATGAGGGGATCCGGCTTGAGAATCTCGCCGGCGACCACGGGTCCGGTTTCGTGGTCATCAACGGCCACCTCGATGGTCCGAACTGGTACACGGGCCTGCGGCTGCACGTCGTCGGCGACAACGTGCCGTTGGACCCCGCGCTGTTCAACGCGGTCCCCGAGAAGTTCCGAGACGTCTGGCGGCGGTTCGACACCGTGGGCCTGGCGAACGTGAACGTCCAATTGCGCCGCGAGTCCGGCACGGCCGAGAAGGGCCCCGGCCAATGGACCACCCGCATCCAGGCGGAGCTCGTCGAGGCCTTCGCCCGATTCATCGACTTCCCGTACGGGCTGCGACACGTGACCGGCAAGCTGACCATCGAGAACGACCGGATCGTGATGGATGGGCTGAGGGGCACGCATGGGTCGGCCTCGGTGCAGTTGGGCGGCGTGGCGCGTTACGGGGCTCGGACGGATCGCGAGCTGGAGCTCCGGCTCGAGGCGAAGGATCTGGCACTGGACGACGACCTGGCCGCCGCGTTAGCGGGCGAGGGACGGGACGCGTTCCGCCGCGTCCAGCCGAGCGGTCGGACCGATCTGCTCGGTCGCGTGAGTTTGCCCCGCGGCAGCGAACGCGTCCGGTACGACCTCGTTGCCCGGCTCCGCGAGGCGGCGATCCGGTACGAGTCGCTGCCCGTTCGCATCGATCGGATCCAGGGCACGTTGGCCATCACGCCGGGGAAGATCGAGCTGCTAAACCTCGCGGGCCGTCGCGGCCCGACGCACGTCACCGTCGACGGCTACGTCGAGCGCCGCCAAGACGGCAACCTCGTCGACCTGACGGTCGGTTGCGACCGCCTTCGGCTGGACGAGGACCTGCGCCAGGCCCTGCCGGACGAGCTGAAGAAGATATGGCAGATGCTGACGCCGACCGGCACGATCCGTCTGAGGACCCGTATCCGCCGCGCCGGGTCCGGGGCGAGGGCGGTCAGCTCGCACGACACGACGGTCGACGCGCTGGGCAACAGCATCTGTTACGAAGGCCTGCCCTTGCCGCTGAGCGACGTCCACGGGCAGATCCACATCACCGACGAGCAGGTCGCGCTCCGCACAGTGGCCGGCCGGCATGGCGCCGGGCGCATCGAGTTGAGCGGGCGGATTCCGCTGACGGGTCAAGAACGCGTAGGTCGATTACGGCTGCGCGTCGAGGCCATGCCGTTTGACGAGCCGCTGCGAAGGGCGTTGCCCTGGCGAATCCGAAAGGCCTGGAGCGACATCCAGCCAACCGGGACGTTCAACCTCGACCTCGATGAGCTGACTTATCGCGTCGTTCCGGACAGGCCGAGTGAATGGACCTACCGCGGCCGGATCGACGTCCAGAACGCGTCCTTGAACGTCGGATTCAAGGCGACCGACGTGACGGGCAGCCTGATCGGCGTCGGCACGGCCAACAGTGACGGGTCGGGCATGACCATCGACGCGGACGTCGAGCTGAAGCGCGCCGCCGTCAACCAACGCGTGTTGACCGACGTCACCGGCGGGATGCGTCGCGTGCGGGGCAGCGACGTCCTGGTCCTCGACGACCTGTTGGGTCGGACCTACGGTGGCCGGGCGTCCGGCTTCGGTCGGGTGACGTTCGGTCGAGCCGACACGCGGTACGCCTTGTACATCATCGTTCGCGACATGGTGCTGGGACCTTTCCTGAATTCGACCCGGCCCAGGGACGCGTCGCCGACCAAGGCCAAAGGCACCGTCGACGCGAGGCTATACCTCAGCGGCGTCAGTGGGCGCGTCCCCTCACGTCAGGGCACCGGTGAGGTCCACGTCCGCAAGGCCCAGATGTACAAGCTGCCCTTCGTGTTGGCCATGCTCACCGCCATCAACATCACCATCCCTGACGACAACGCCTTCAACGACGCTCGTACGCGATTCCACCTGCAAGGCAATCGGCTGGTCTTCGACGACATCGAGCTCAGCGGCAAGTCGCTCTCGATGCTCGGCGCGGGATCGATGGACACCGAGAACGAACACCTCGACCTGACCTTCATTACGGGCAGCCCGCATCGCCTGCCGCGCATTCCGTTGCTGATCGACATGGTGCGGGGGGTCAGTCGCGAGCTGATGGAGATCAAGATCACGGGCCCGCTGAGCAATCCGAACATGCAAGGGCGACCACTGCGCAGCCTGCGCGCGACGCTTGAGGCCCTGTTCGGCCCGAAGCAACTACGGGACGGTACTCGTTAGCGGGGAATCGCCCGCTTCGCACCGCAAGCTTGTGTGCCCGGCCGACCCCCAAGCAACTCCGCAGACGGCTCGCGGATGACGGTGTCGTGCTGTTACCGCCAGAGTGCGGGTGGGTCGCAACGACCGCCCTACGTTCTTCGTTTCTTCAGACGCACCCAAAGACGCATTGCCCGATCGCTCAACAGCAGGACCACGACCGTCGAGACAACGGTCGCGGGAAGTCCGAGCCGCTTGTATCCGATGACCGGTACGGCCCAGCAGATGATGAGCCACTGGAAGAAGTAGAAGGTCGTGACTTTGCTGCTCCAACAAAACAGGAGGCGGAACACCGGGTTGGCCGGGACGACACCGGTCAGGACATGGCATACGCAGATCCATGACAGCACCAGGCCGATGACCCACGCGACGATGATCGGCCTGGCGAACGGGTAGCCACCGGCGGGAAATTGCGGGTCCGTGTAGCCGGCGGCAGCCGCAGCCCCAGCAAGGCACACCGCCACTAGCATCGCTCGGCGGAACAAGACGCCGCGACGGGCGCTTGCTGCGAGCCACTGGCCGAAGGCCATGCCCGCCAGCGGATAGCTCAACCAGGGGAAGATCGCGAAGACCACGCCCCTGTGTCCGCCCCAGAGCAGTGACAGAACCCAATCGAGAATCGGCCAGCCGGTCATACGTCCCCAGAGCAGGGGAGACGCAACCGCGACGAGGGCCGAAAGGAGCAGCCAGTGGACTGGCCTCGGCAGGAATCGTCGTATAACAGCGAGGAAGATCAGCGCGGTCCCGGCGAACTGGAGGATGTCCACATTCCAAAACGTTGAGCTGGCCGTATGGGGGGCGATCTCATCGAGCGTGATGAGTCGCAACGTCACGCCGATGGTGATGGGCAGCGTGCCTCGGAGGACGTTCAGGGTGTACCCCAGCGCGAGCAGCTCGAGCCCCCGTCGTATCCCTCTGCCCAGCGTGGCACGTGTGGAGAAGGCCTGCGATGCCCCCATCAGGAACATGAACGTCGGTGCAGCAAGCGGAGCACCAAGGAAACGGCCGACGATGCCGAACGCCGTATAGCTCACTTCGGGCGCCCCGTGATACTGCCGAACGTGAGTCATCACCATGAACAGCAGCGCCAGCCCTCGAGCCAGATCCAACGCGGCGACGCGGGATCGATGCGACGATGTATTCGACAGATCCCCCTGTTCGGTCATCCGGGGTTTCCTCAGTGGCCAACAACTGGGCGGGCCCCGCCCGCCGGAAGGCACCCGCTAAGCCGACATGTCCCTTATGACGCTTGCGGACGACCGTCGCGGGCCTTGTGCATCGGCCATGCGGGCCGACCTATTCGAGCGTTAGCTCCGGAGCGTCGGCCAGATCCTGGTACCGCTGCTCGACCTGCTCGCGCTTGACCGAGCGCGTCGCGCTGATCCACCAGCGGTAGCGAACATTCAACGGGTTGTCCTGGCGGAGGTCCCACGGGAAGAACTCGCCGAACCGGCCATATAAGCGCTCGGAGAAGCCGGCGTTGGCCGGGTTCTTCGGGTCGGTCAGATACCCCACCGTGTACCCCTGATCGCCCAGCGAGAACTGGATCGCGTTCCACGGCAAGTCCTTATGCTCGGGGGTATTATACTGCTTGTCCGGCGCGAGCTGGGCCCAGCGGGTGGGCCGGAGATAGCGGGTGGCCTTTTCGTTCTGGGCCACGGCCCCGTGGGCGCGAAACTGTGCGCCGGCGTGCTGCCGATCCCCGCCGAGCTTGACCGGGCCCCGCGTCGGCTTGAGCGTCGAGGTGAACTCGATCAGCAGGTTGCCCGCCGACTGGCGATACGCGAACAGGCTCCGCGTCTCCTCGACGAAGGGCTTGCCCTTGCGGTCGTTCCAGTGGATCTGGACGACGTGGCCGCCGACCACCGGGCCGGTGACTTCCAAGATCACCTTTGTGTGGACCTGATGCTCGCCCTTGTGCGCGTGCCAGACGTCGTACGTCCCGCCGTCCACCGTGCACTTGTTGTAGCCGAAGTAGATGCCGCGATGGTGCGGGTACTTCTTGCCCCCGACGCTCTGCGTGATCAGTCGGCTGCCGTCGGGCGCGAACACGTTGTGGAACGGCTTCTTCGTCAACTCCATGTTCCGCCTGTCGAACGGCGTGTACATGTAACGCAGGACCGGCCGGTCGCCGAACAGCAGGTCCATCGACTTGATCTTGCCCTCGGACGAATCAGTCCACTTGAAGACCTTCGTCGACGCGGGACATGCGCCGGGCCCGATCTTCAGCGTGAAGGTCTTGGACTGGCCCGCCAGCAGGTCGGGAACCACCCACCACGCCCGGGCCGTGGCCGTCCCGAACTTCGCGACCTGCACCGGCACGGTCAGGTCGCCGCACGTCGCTGTCCCGGTGGCGGTAGCCATGTTGTCAGGTACCGCCAGGACGATGGACACGGGCGTGTCCACGCGATGGTGCTTGCCCGCCTTGACCGTGACTTTGTACTCGACCGCCTGCGTGCACGCACCGGCCAGCAGGACGGGTGCGATCGTCAACCAGCGTCTCATCATCAGGGTCTCCAGAACATCGCGCCTAGTACCAAGCCCCCGGGATCACACCTCAATCGGGGCGCGGGGATTAGCAGGATACCCAGAAGGACGCGCCGTGTGAAGCGACGACTCGGACGGTTGGGTGATGGGCTGGATGCGCGTCCCATGGGATCGGGGGTTGGAGTCGATCTGGCAAGGATGAAAGACTTCTACGGCTTGTCGAGCTCGCGCCAGAAATCGCGCCACAGTTGGCCCACGGATCGCTTCGTCCTGGATCTGTGTGTGGCGCGGTAGACAGACCGTACGTTTTCGTGTCGATCGAACTCGACGACGGCCGACCACAACGATCGCACGTTGCCGGGCGGCCAGCCATAGCGCAGGTCGTCATAGACGACGCTGGGGCCCAGCGCCCCTTGCGCAAGGATCGGTCGCGCCCAACCCATCGCGAAGTTGCGGAAAAGTTGTACGTAGGGCAGCTCGTCCGCCTTGTGGATCAACGCATGGTCTTTGATCGGCAAGCGGGTGAAGCCGGACTCGGCGTTGAAGCGCGTGTTCGTCCGGCCGACGTAGTAAGCGCGATTGGTGCGATAGATCAGTCGCCAGACGTAGACGCTCCCGATGTTGGGGATGGCCCGCGCAGCCAGGACCTGCTCCCCTCGCTCCGTAGCGTGGTCATAGATCCGTGTCATGGCCGTGGCGTGGTTGTGCGCACCATACAGAAGGTAGCCCGTCGACACCACGATCCCCCCCGCACCGATGCACCACGTCTTGGATGAACGTCGCAACCGGCGAAGTACCACGCATGCGACGATGGTCACAATCAGCACGGCGGTGTAATGCAGGTCGATAATGCCGATCCAGTCCAAGCCGTAGCGCGCGTCCACGAACGGGGCGAACAACTTCGTGCCGTACGTGGTCAGCAGGTCCAGCAGTGGATGCGTGGCGACGACCAAGTAAGCGCACAGCAGCCACAGCGCGAAGCGTTGCTCTTTGCGGCGTCGCCAGAACAGCCACGCTAACGGTGCGGCCACCAACGGCGCGAAGAACACCGAGTGCGTGAAATGGCGGTGATACTGCATCGTCCACCACGGATCGACCCAGCCGAGGAAGATGTCCAGGTCAGGCAGGACGCCGCCGACCGCACCCATCAGCGTCGCGCCGCGGCCGAGCCTGTGACGGAATCCGCACTCGGCAACCGCAGCCCCCAGCAACCCTTGTGTGATGGAATCCATGGTCGATTCGCCTCGCCCGCCGAAGAGGTATCGAGATTGTAGGGCCGAGGCCGGATGGAGCAAAGCCCGAAGGATCGGGATTCCTCGCCAGCCTGATCGACAGGACGTAACGTCCGTCACATTGCGTTCGGGGTTCGTGTACACTGTGCGGGCAGACGGCGTCGCCTCTCGGTACGGTATAAGGATGAATGTCGCCACGACGTACAGCCTGTCACTCTGTCTGCTGGTCGGTCCCATTATGTCCGTTAAGACCGTGCGAGCGGGCGAGCCGACGCAGGGCCTGCGGATCCTCCGGTCGGGTTACCCGCGGGCGTACTTCTTCCGCGCGGCCGAGGGGATGGCCGCCAACCCGCGCATTCGCTACGACCAATGGGACAAGACGTTCTCCCGACTCATGGGCATTGAAGGCAAGGCGCTCGACGAGGAGATCCCGGGACGGTCCAAGCGCAACATTGCCTTCTTCACGCGATTCAAGCAGCGACATCCCGACCAGCTCGTCCTGCTGCACTACAACGGCAATGCGCGCGATCCGCGCGACGCAGCGCGCGGGTTCTTCGCTGGGCACTGGGTCTATCACAACGGCGCGACGATCCTGTCGGACGTGTCAGCCGCGTCGGGCGAGATGGACATCCGGGTCAGCGACACGCGATTGTTCCGCGTCAAGGTGGGACGTTACCGCACCTCGAACGAGGACGTCGGGCTGTGCATGTTGGACGATCGCGGGTGGCCCAACTGGGACGTGAGCGAACAGGTCCAACTGATCGCGATCGACCACGAGCGGGGGACGCTCCGGGTCCGTCGCGGCTGCTACGGCACGCGGCCGCGGGCGTTTCAGGCCGGCAGGGCCTACGCGGCCGCACACGTGACCGAAGGCCCGTGGGGCAAGCGCTCGAATCTGCTATGGTTCTACAACTTTTCGGTCCGATGTCCGGCAGACGCGCGGGGCCGACGCTGCGCCGATGTCTTGGTCGACGAGTTGGCCGGGCGTTTCCTGCCCGGCGGCGAGTTGGCGGCCTTCGACGGCGTCGAGTTCGACGTACTGCACCACCAGCGATTTGGCAAGGCGCGGGGCCGCACCCGGCGGGGCGCAGATTGCGACGCGGACGGCCAGATCGACAACGGATTCTCCGACGGTGTGAACACGTACGGCATCGGTGTGGTCGAGTTTTGCCGGCGGCTTCGCGAACGGCTCGGTGAGGGCAAGCTCATCCTGGCCGACGGCATGAGTATCAACAGCCAGCGGGCCTTCGGGCTGTTGAACGGCATCGAGTCCGAAGGATGGCCAGCGCTGAGCGATTGGGAGATAGAGGATTGGTCCGGCGGGCTGAATCGCCACTGGTTCTGGCAGCGGAATGCGCGCCCGCCGGCGTTCAACTACGTCAACCACAAGTTCACGATGCCCGGCCGGACGCCCGGCAGCCGTGTCAGGCCCGACGTGCCGTACAAGGTGCATCGATTGGTGCTGGCGGCGGCCCAGTTCACCGACGCGGCCGTGTGCTACAGTTTTGCGCCGCCGCCCGAACAGGGCGAACGGCTGGGCATCTGGGACGAACTGCGGATGGGCGTCGAGCACAAGCTCGGCTGGCTGGGCAGACCGTTGGGACCGGCCGTCCGCCTGGCCCAGACCAAGCCTGACCTGCTCGGCGGGGCCGGGATTCGAATGGACCCCGCGTTCGTCGAGCGCTTCAAGGGCGCCGATGTGCGTTTCTCGGTGGATGCGGGTTGGCTATGTGTTTCGACGACGGACCTCAACGCCGGCCAGTTGTCGTTCCGGGTCTGTGACGTGCCCTGCGACGGGCCGGACCTGTTCGTCTCGGCCACCATGCGAGGCCAACCGATGGCGCAGTATCCGGCCGAGGTGGCCCGCCTGACCTGGGTCGGCATCCCCCCGCCGGCGGGACAGTTGGTGACCGCGTCGTTGCCCTACGCTGGCATGAGACGTCGCGGACAGGTAGAGACGGACGCCGACCCGGCGGCCGGCGCAGTCGTGCGATTCTTCCGCAACCGTGCGCTGGGCGGTGAGACGCACGATGCTTACTTGGTCCATCCGCCCTACAAAGGCGGTATGGGCTACACGTTCTGGCAGCGCGACGTTTCTGTGCCGAAGGGGGGCCGGCTCGAATTCTTCCTCGGGATGGGCGAGAAGGCACCAACCCGCAGCGACGGCGTGACGTTCAAGGTGTTCATCGCGGAACGGCATGACGACCACACCGAACCGTACACCCGGATCTTTGAGTCGGCCCAGGTCGCATCACGGTGGACGCCGCACGCCGTGTCACTGGCACGGTGGGGCGGCAAGACGGTCCGGCTCAAGTTCGTCTCCGATTGCGGTCCGAACGGCAATGCGACGACCGACCACAGCTACTGGGGCGACGTCCACGTGGTGGGTCGCGCGGGTATGGGCGACCAGACCGCCCCCGTGCGTCACATGACGTGGACCAACGCCAAGGCGTTCACGTCGGGGTTCTACTTCTCACAGGTCAGGTCGCGCAGCGTGGATCTCGAGTTCACCGTGGAGGGCGCCGAGCCGGTCTGGATTTCCGAGTTGACGGCGCACTCGCACTCGGACGCCATCTACCGTGAGTTCGAGAACGGCGTGGTCCTGGCCAATGCCAGCCCGCGCCCGTACGTATTCGACCTGGCCGAACTACTGCCGGGTCGGATTTTCCGCCGTCTGACCGGCTCGTCCCGGCAGGACCCGAAGGCCAACGACGGATCGGCCGTGCCGGGCAAGCTACGGTTGGAGGATCGCGAAGGGCTGTTCCTGGTCCGAACGCGGACACCAGCGACGCCATAGGCGTCGTCGAAGGGATCCGCCGGCTACGGTTTCGTACCGATCACGGCTAGACGCCGACTGTCCATGGTCAACGCCCCACCGTCAGGGAAACTGACCAGGCGGGTTTCAGCAAATCCCGCCTCAGCGAACAGACGCATCAGTTCCTCCGGCGCGGGGACACGATGGTCCAACTCCACGGTCTTCCTTCCGGAAGGGCGGAGGTAGGTCCGCTTGGAGTGTACCCGCCCGGTGGCGAAATCGAGCCAATGCTCATACAAGACGATCGTTCCGTCCTCGAGCTCCTGCCAGTCGCGCGACTGAAACCTTCGCACGAGCGCGTCGCGGTTGATCATATCCAAAAGGAACCGTCCGCCGGGCTTCAAGGCGCGCGCGACGCGTACGAGGACGTCGAAGTTCTCCTCGTCTGAGTAGTATCCCCATGCGGTGAAGAAGTTGTAGGCCGCGTCAAACTGCGACTCATACGCCAGTTCGCGCATGTCTCCCACGATGAACTCGACGTTGGCCACGCCCGATTCGCTGGCCCGCTTGCGGGCGTGTTCGAGGAAGCGTTCGGTCCGGTCGTACCCAACGACACGCGAGACGCGCTTCGCGATCACCAGCGCATGGCGGCCGTGGCCGCAAGCGAGGTCCAAGACTTCATGCTCTGCAGACAGCCCGACTTCGCGAGCGATAAAATCGGCCTCCCTGGTCGTCCGGTCCTCGTCCTCAAGGACCTTTGCGTACTCGAGGTCGTAAACGGGATCGTCGAAGAGATCCTCTACCCAGCCCATGGCAGGATCCTTTCGGCACCCGTGTGCCACTGGCGGCTTGTCCGCCAGTGCTCTTGAGTGGTTCGCACACTGGCAGCAAGCTGCCAGTGGCACCCACGCGTTCATGTGGAAAGCAGGCGTCGCTGCGCTTCGCTTGCCCTACAAGAAGTAGCGTTCTGTCTTGACCTTCTCTTCGTACTCCGCCCTGGCCTGCTGCACGGATTCCATCTCGGAGACCTCGGCCACGGGCACGTCCCACCACGAGTCGTAGCCGGGGACGTACTCGTCGCGCTCGATCTCGACCGCGATGACGGTGGTGCGATCGGCGGTCTTGGCTTCCTCGAGCGCCGCGTTCAGGCTCGTACGATCGTCGGCGCGGATGACGTGGGCGCCGAGGCTGGCGGCGTTTGCGGCGAAATCGATCGGCAGGAAATCGTCCGTGTCCAGGGTCCCCGCCTCGGACCGGTACCGGAAATCGTTGCCGAATCCCTGGCTGCCGCAGCTCTTTGCCAAGCCACGGATGCACGCGAACCCGTGGTTGTCTAGCAGCACGATGATGAGCTTGCGTCCCTCCTGGACGGACGTGACGATCTCGTTGCTCATCATCAGGTACGACCCGTCGCCGACGAGGACGTAGACCTCGCGGGACGGATCGGCCATTTTCACGCCCAGCGCGCCGGCGATCTCGTACCCCATGGTCGAGTAGCCGTACTCCATGTGATAGCCCTTTGGGCTCCGCGTCCGCCAGAGCTTGTGCATGTCGCCGGGCAGACCCCCGGCCGCACAAACCACCGTGTCGTTTTCGGTCATGGCACCGTTGACGATGCCGATGACCTCGCCCTGGCTGATCCGGGGCTTGCGGTTGAGGTTGAAGAGGCGATCGACCTCCTTGTCCCACGCGTCCCGCAGCTTGGCGACGTTCTTCTTGTGCTCGGCCGGCACGGCGTAGCCGGCATCGCCTAGCGCGGCGGCGAGCTTAGCCAGACCGACCCGGGCGTCGGCCAACAGCGGCAGGGCCGAGTGCTTGACCGCGTCGAAAGGCGAGACGTTCAGCCCGATAAAACGCACGTCCGCGTACCCGAATTGCGTCTTCGACGCCGTCGTGAAGTCGCTCAGTCGCGTCCCGGCGCAGATTACCAGGTCCGCCTCCCGCGCGATGGCGTTGGCGGCCGACGTGCCCGTCACGCCGACACTGCCGACGTTACAGGGGTGGTCGAACGGCAGGGATCCCTTGCCGGCCTGTGTTTCCGAGGACGGGATCCCCGTCGCGTCGCACAGGGCCGCCAGGGCCTCGCTCGCCTCGGAGTAGACCACTCCGCCGCCGGCGACAATCAGCGGACGTTTGCTCTGGCGGATCCAGCCCACTGCGCACCGCAGGGCCTCCTCGTCCGGGTGCGTCCGAGGAATCCGCCAGACGCGCTTGTCGAACAGCTCGATCGGGTAGTCAAAGGCCTCGGCCTGGACGTCTTGCGGCAGGGCGATCGTGACGGCGCCGGTCTCGGCCGGGTTGGTGAGCACCCGCATCGCCTCGGGCAGCGCGGTGATGATCTGTTCCGGGCGGTTGATCCGGTCCCAGTATCTGCTGACCGGCCGGAAACAGTCGTTGACCGAGACGTCCTGACTGTGCGGAAACTCGAGTTGTTGGAGGACCGGACCGACCATTCGCTTGGCGAAGATGTCGCCCGGTAGCAACAGTACGGGAATGCGATTGACGGTCGCGGCCGCCGCGGCGGTGATCATGTTGGTCGCACCGGGCCCGATCGACGTCAGGCACGCGAACGTTCGGAGCCGGTGGCTCTGTTTGGCGAACGCGGTGGCAGCGTGGACCATCGCCTGCTCGTTGCGGGGCTGGTAGTACGTCATACCGTCGCGGCCATACTCCTCGAGCGCCTGGCCCATGCCCGCAACGCATCCGTGCCCGAAGATGCCGAACATCCCCTCGATGAAACGGTTCTCGCGGCCGTCCCGCTCGGCGTACTGCTTTTTGAGGAACTCGACGACCGCCTGGGCCATCGTCAACCGTCGTGTCTTCATGGCGATCTCCTTAGGAATGCGCGGAGCACACGTCCCGCATGCTCGGGTTCGCATAGAATTGAACGTCTTGGCGGGACGGGGTCAAGGTCCGAATCCGTGGCCGGCCCCGAGCATTCCTGCCGGGCAAGGGATTCGCGGGTTGCCGCCTTGCAGTAGGTACTCCCGAGCGGCTAATATTGCACGTTGCCAGAGGGGTGTGGGCATGTGATGGTCACGACCGCAGCGGTCGGCGGACCCGACCGAGTCGGCGCTGTACTTCTGAAAGGGCGCTTAGCATGAAGATACGCTGGATGACGATGGTCTTTGGGGGCCTGCTGCTCGCGGGTTGTGGCGGGAAGGATGAAGGAGTCGAGCCCCCGACGAGCGAAGAGGAGTTCGTCGAGGCCCTGGCCTTCGCGGTCAACTCGAAGGACATCCACAAGTTCAAGCAACTCATCCATCCCAAGTGCTTGGCAGCTATCACCGACGAGACCCGGCCGTTCATGGACAGGGCGCACGTCAAGATGCTCCAACAAGGCCTGGTGCTGGTGACCGGTGAGCGCGAGGTCAAGCCCATACCGGAGAAGGAGAGGAATGAGGAGATCAAGGGATTGGACATTCCGGTCCGACCGACGCACGCCCTCAAGATCGACATACTGACGTCGGCGGGCAAGGTGGTCCCGTCCGTTCACCTGATCTGCGTCGAGGACGGCAAGTGGTGGGTCGTGCAGCCGATCCCGACGGCGGAGACCATTGCGAAGATCAACGAGGCTATCGCCAAACGGAAGCGCCCCACGTCGATGCCGGCCGCGATGAGGGAGAAGCTCATGCGTGGCCGATCCGCGACGCGGCCAACCACTGGGGTTGCCCGAACCAGGCCCGCACGCCCAGCCAGACCGGGCGCCAGGACCAGGCCTGGACCGCGACCCAAGGCACCGACCAAGGCCGCCCCGACACAGCCGGGCACGCCAAAGGCACGGTGAGAAGTAGGGCTGGCTGGGCCAGCCAGCTTCTTAACGATACGAACTGGCCGGCAGGACCCACCGTCCGCTGCTACAACGTCCATCCCTTGCGATATCGCGTGTGGAGGAATTCGTTCGCCCCCGGCACGTTGGTGACCTTCATGTTCGGACCGTCCCACGCCAGCTTCTGACGGATCAGGCACGATCCGCCGCGCTGCTTGCCGGTGCGAACGGCGACCGTGCCCAACAGCGTCGCCTCGGTCACGGGGCCGGCGAACTCGAAGTTCGAGCCCGTCGGTTTGCCCGTCTTGCAGGCCTCGATCCATTCGGCGTGATGCCCAGGCGACCGGGCCAGCGTCTTGGGGGGCTGCTTGTAGGTCTTCATCCTCGATTCGGGTAGCAGCCGGGGTTTCTGCGCGCCCCAGACCTCGGCCAACAGCCTGCCGTTATCGCCCACGAAGAGGACGCCGTCGTCGTGGGGGAGTGTTCGGCCCGGCTCCAGCTCCTCGGGTTGCGGCGGGAGCAATCCGCCGTCGTACCAGTGGACCTTGACGGGGGGCATGTCGCCGCGGGCAGGGAACTCGAAATGGACCATGCACGCCAGCGGTAGGGTCTCGGCGTTCACCCCGGTCGAGCTGGCCTCCACGCTCGTGGGGTACTTGAGCTT
>Ga0180432_10006830_pt1 | contig 14702 bp, 11 predicted proteins | sample SS_ome_10_FD_132414 | JGI IMG/M metagenome (GOLD analysis project Ga0180432, IMG submission 132414) | Hypersaline lake sediment archaeal communities from the Salton Sea, California, USA - SS_1_MS_2 metaG | ecosystem: Environmental > Aquatic > Non-marine Saline and Alkaline > Hypersaline >... | reverse complement strand
TGTGGGTGGTGCTGGTGACAAAGTCGGCAACCGGCACCGGGCTGTTGTGGATTCCGGCGGCGACAAGGCCGGCATAGTGGGCCATGTCGACAAGCAGTTTTGCGCCGACCTCGCGGGCGATCTCAGCGAAGCGGTCGTGAGGAATCTCCCGGGGGTAGGCGCTCGCCCCGGCGACGATCAACTTCGGCTTGTGCTCGCGGGCAAGGCCGGCAATCTGGTCGAAGTCGAGCAGATGGTCGTCCCGCCGCACCCCATAGTGCACAAACCGGTAGAAGATCCCCGAACTGTTCAGCCGCATGCCGTGGGTCAGATGGCCGCCATGAGCGAGATCAAAGGCCAGCACCGTGTCGCCCGGTTGAATTGCGGCGAGATAGACCGCCGCATTTGCCTGGCTGCCGGAATGCGGCTGGACGTTGGCATGGGCTGCGCCAAACAGTTGCTTGGCCCGGTCACGGGCAAGGTCTTCGACCTTGTCGACATACTCGCAGCCGCCGTAGTAGCGGCGGCCCGGGTACCCCTCGGCATATTTGTTGGTCAGCACACTGCCGACCGCCTGCATGACAGCAGGGCTGGTGAAATTCTCGCTGGCGATCATCTCCAGGCCCTCGGCCTGCCGGGTTTGCTCGTCGGCGATGGCCGACCAGATCTCGGGATCTTCCAGTTCGATGAAATTCACGCGTCACCTCCTCGGGCTGTCCTCACGGCTGGAGCGGCATGCGAGCCGCCTCGTCGATCACATTGTGCGGGGGTCGTCTGGGGGCGTCAACGAACGATTGTCGATCACCGCAGCTTCAGCGGCTCTGGCATAAACGTCGCGATCGGAATGAGGCAGGAGGCCACTCCGAGGGCCCGACGCCAGGAGTCGAGGGGAACGTGCTCGTTGCGAATCGGCGGATGGTCGACCCCCATCAGGGTGATGATCACGACCATCGCCACCCAATGATAGCCGCCAAACACGATGATGCCGGTAATCGCCGCCAGCAGCACGCCCCGCGTGACGAGGTGGGACCGGCGGCCGCAGAGGGCGTGGCAGACGTGGCCGCCGTCGAGTTGGCTGATCGGGATCATGTTCAGCCCGGTCACCAGCAGTCCCACCCAGCCGGCCAGCAGCAGCGGATTGGGGGCGATCGTCTGCCCGGCAGCCAGATCGGGCCGGACCACAGCCTCGAGCCAACGGCCCAAGAGCGGCAGGGAGAACGGGTTGGCGGTCGTCGGGCTGCCGATGGCGAGCCCTGCGGCCAGCACCGGAACCGCGACCGCCAGGCCCGCCAGCGGTCCAGCCAGCGCGATGTCGAAGAGTTCGCGGCGGTCGGCCCGCGAGCCCTCCATGCCGATCACCGCCCCCAGGGTGCCGGTCAGCAGCACCGGAACCGGCAAAAAAAACGGCAGCGTCGCCGGAATGCCGTGCCGGCGGGCAGCGAGGAAATGCCCCGCTTCGTGCGCCGTCAGGATTGTCATCACCGCGAGCATGTACGTGAGGCCGCGTGACCAGTGCGCGGCGACGTCGGCCCAGAAGGTGTCGTCGATGCCGAGAATGAGCGGCTGCCAGCCGACCGTGCCGGCGGCGAAGGTCGTCAGGCAGGTGCCGAGGTACAGGTAGACCTGGAGCCGCAGTCGCCCGGCGGGCGGCTGATTGGCCCGCAATCGGGGCGTTCGCCGGCCCGGCGGCAGGCCGGCAGCGGATGAAAGATCAGGACAGAGAGGGCCTCTCTCCGCACCGTGATCAGCGTCAGAAATATTGGCGGAAGACGTCATGCGGCCTTTCAAGATAGCCGGTCAGCGTCCCGGCAGGCTGGTAGACTCACGTGGGGTGGCAAAAACCATCCCTCGCTGTTGCCCGCGTGTGCGGGCGAGGGCGAGTTCCTGCGGCGACAGACCCGAGTCGCAGCCTGCTCTCGCCGAAACCATTTGCGTGTTCCCCTTCTGCCGGAAACCACTCCCCGCCCGCCATGAACGCTCCCAACACTGCCGATCACGTTGAAGCCGCCACCGCAGCTGCGAGCCAGCCCCCCGGCATCCGCCGCCAGCTGGCCGGCGTCGAGGTCCGCAAGCTGGCTGAGCGGTACGGCACGCCGCTGTATGTTTACGACGCCGCCGTCATCCGCCGGCGGTGCGCCGACCTCGCCGCCTGGGACACCGTCCGGTTCGCCCAAAAAGCCTGCTCAAATCTCGCAGTGCTCGATCTGGTCCGCCGCGAGGGTGTCCTGGTCGATGCCGTCAGCCACGGAGAAATCGCCCGGGCGATCGCCGCCGGCTACCCGACCGCCCCGGAAGCAGTCGGCAGCGACGACCTGCCGCCGGCTCATCCAATCGTCTACACCGCCGACATTTTCGACCGGGAAAGCCTCGAGGCGGTCGTGCAGCACGGCATTCACGTCAACTGCGGCTCCGCTGACATGCTTGAACAGCTGGCCGAGCGAGTCCCCGGGGCCGACGTCACCCTGCGGATCAACCCCGGCTTCGGCCACGGCCACAGCCAGAAGACCAACACGGGCGGCGAGGGCTCGAAGCACGGCATCTGGCACGAAGAGGTGCCCGAGGCCCTCCGCCGGGCCGAGTGGGCGGGGCTGGCGGTGACTGGCCTGCACATGCACATCGGGAGCGGCACCGATCTGGCCCACCTCGCGACCGTGGCCGAGGCGCTCGAAAAAACCGCCCGTGAGATCGGCCGATCGCTGAGGACAATCAGTGCCGGCGGCGGCCTGCCGGTGCCCTACCGGCCCGACGAGACCCGGGCTGATCTCTCCGGCTACTTTGCACTCTGGGACGCCACCCGCAGGCGGCTGGAGGATGCCTTCGGCCATCGGATTCGACTCGAGATCGAGCCGGGTCGCTATCTGACGGCCGAGTCGGGCACGGTGATCACGGAGGTTCGCGCGATCAAGCGGCAGGGAAGCAAGAAATATCTGCTCGTCGATGCCGGCTTTCACACGCTGGCCCGACCGGTGCTCTATGGCTCGTACCATCCGATGAGTCTCTGCCCGGCGTCGAGCAGCGTGCCCGACGAAGTCGAACCGGTGGCGGTCGGCGGGCCGCTCTGCGAGTCGGGCGACATCTTTACGCAGGAGGAGGGGGGATACGTCACCACCCGCGATCTGCCTCCGGCCCGGGTCGGCGACCTGCTGCTGCTGGAGGCGGCCGGCGCCTACGGTTTCGTGATGGCCAGCAACTACAACTCCAAGCCGCTGCCGGCCGAGGTCGTGCTCGACGGTGGCGAGGCCCGGCTGGTGCGGGCCAGGCAGACGGCCGCGGAATTGTTTCGCGGGGAATCGACGACCGGGCTGCCGGAAGCCGACTGACGGCAGGGCCCGGCGACGAAACGGTTTGGCCGGGCGATTTTGCACGACTATAGTGTTGGGAATTCAGATCCGGCCCCCAACCCACCGATACTGAAACCATGGCAAAGCAAGGCCCCCGCAAAAAACTGCCGAAAGAGCTGGCGGTGATCAACGCCGACAACTGCACCGGCTGTGAGTCGTGCCTCGAGGTCTGCCCGGTCGACTGCATTTTCAAGGTGCAGCAGTACGATCAGTTTCACAATCTCCAGAGCTGGTGCGAGATTGACATTGAGCGGTGCGTCGGCTGCGAGGTGTGCGTGCACATCCCGGGCAAAAAGTCGAATCCTTACGACTTAAAGGTCTGCCCCTGGGATGCGATCGAAATGGTGCCGACCGAAGAGGTCGCCGTCGCGGTCGCTCAGATGGGTGGACCCCCGGAATACGTCGAGGCCAACTGGGAACGGCTTGTCGACACCGCCCAGCACCTGGCGGAACTCAAGGCGGGCAGCTGACAGCCAGCGGTCCCGACGCGGAGCGGAAAACAATTGCAGCTTCGCGATCCTGCGGTATAGTGAACATTCATTCACTCAACCGGAGGACTGCTCATGCCTGCCAGCGTCGACACGTTCCCGACTCTTGACGCGGATCGACACGATCTCGTCGGCCGGCTGCGGCTGGCGGCCGTGCCCGGTCTCGGAAGCCGCCTACGGCGACGGCTGCTGGAGCGGTTCGGCTCGCCCGAGGCGATTTTCTCGGCTGGCAGTCGGGAAATCGCCGCCGTCGAGCAGATGACGCGGAAAGCCGCGGCCTCGCTGCAAAACGACGCTGGCACCGCCGCTGCCGAAAAACTGCTGGCCGACTGCCGCCGGCACCAGATTGACGTCCTCCTGGAGGACGCTCCCGGGTTCCCTCGGCTGTTGTCGCAGATCGACGATCCGCCCGATCTGCTCTTTGTTCGGGGCCAGCTTGCGCCAAGCGATGGCCTGGCCGTGGCGATTGTCGGCGCCCGGCACGCCACCGGGTATGGCAAAAGGGTCGCCGAGCAACTGGCCGGCGGGCTCGCCCGAGCCGGCTGCACCGTCGTCAGCGGGCTGGCCCGCGGCATCGACGCGGCAGCCCACCGCGGGGCGATTGCAGCGGGCGGCCGGACACTGGCGGTGCTCGGCAGCGGGCTGCTTGAAATCTATCCGCCGGAACACCGCGACCTCGCCCGCGACGTCATCAATCACGGCGCGTTGATCAGCGAGTCGCCGCCTTTTGCCGAGCCGCAGCCGGGAGCCTTCCCCAGACGCAATCGTATCGTCTCCGGACTGTCGCTGGGCACGGTCGTGGTGCAGGCGGCTGAGCGGTCCGGGGCCTTGATCACCGCCCGGCTGGCCGGCGAGCAGGGCCGCGAGGTTTTTGCCGTCCCGGGGCCGATCGACTGCCGGGTTTCGGGAGGCTGCCACCGGCTGATCCGCGACGGCGCGACGCTGGTCGCGAACGTCGATGAGATTCTCGAAGACCTCGGCCCTTTGTTTGAAAAGGTGACCGATCCGGCCGGCCGCGAGGTGCGACACCCGGCTGAGCTACAACTCGATGAAATCGAGCGGCAGGTTCTTCAGGCGATCGACCGCACCGCCGACGGCGACGCCGCCGCTGACATCGATGCGGTCGGAGTGACGGCTCGGCTGGAACCATCCCGGCTGCTGGCGACACTGGCCGCCCTCGAAATCCGGCGGCTGATTCGCCGGATTCCCGGCAACCGCGTCGAACGGCTGTAGCGGCACCGTGCCGGGATTGCGTCGGGCCCCTTTTTCTTCCGCGGCCGCCGGCCGTAGAATCTGGCCCATGGATACAACGCTTTTCCACCGTGCAGACGAGATTCGCGGCCGGCTCCTCCAACTGCGAGACTCTCTTTGACTACGCTGGCCGCACAGCCGCTGCCGCCCGGCTTGAAGCGCGGATGGGCGAGGCCGACTTCTGGAATGACGCCGACAAGGCCCAGCTGACGGTCGCGGAACTCAAGCAGATCAACGCTGTGCTCAAGCCGTTCGATGAAACGATCGCGGCAGCAGCCGATCTTGAGGCTCTCGCCGAACTTGTGCGGGAGGATGAGTCGCTTGAACCCGAATTCGTCGCCGAGACCGAACGGGTTGAACGACTCGTCGACCAACTCGAACTGACGTCGCTGTTGTCGGGTCCGCACGATGCCTGCGACGCGCTCGTCTCGATCCATGCCCGCGACGGCGGCACCGACGCCAACGACTGGGCCGAGATGCTGCTGCGGATGTACACCGCCTGGGCGAACAAGCGAGATCTCGCTGTCGAACTGCTTGACCGGCAGGACGACGACGTCGCCGGCATCCAAAATGCCACCATCGCCGTCCGCGGCCCCTGGGCCTATGGCTATCTCCGCGGCGAGATGGGGATTCACCGGTTGGTACGAATCAGCCCGTTCAACGCCGAGGGAAAGCGGCAGACGAGTTTTGCGGCGGTCGACGTCTCGCCGGAAATCGGCGATGACGACACTGACATCGAAATTCGCGACGAAGACATCCGCGAAGACGTCTTCCGGGCCAGTGGAGCCGGGGGCCAGCATGTCAACAAGACCTCCAGCGCCATCCGGCTGACGCACTTTCCCAGCGGCATTGTGGTGCAGTGCCAGAGCGAACGCAGCCAGCACAAGAACCGGGCCACGGCGATCAAGATGCTCCGGTCTCGGCTCGCCCGGCTCGACGAGGAAAAACGCGAAGCCGAGCAGTTGGCAAAATACAAACTGCAGCCCAAAACTGGTTTTGGCTCGCAGATTCGCAACTATTTCCTGCATCCCGACCAGCGCGTGAAGGACCAGCGAACCGGCCACTATGTCGGCAATTTCCAGAGCGTGCTCGACGGCAACCTCGACGGTTTCCTCGATGCCTTTCTCCGCTGGAAGGCCTCGGACACCGCCCCGGTGGCGGCTGACGAGTAAGCAAACGGCCTGGCTGGACGTTTTCCCGGCGGCAGGATAGAGTTCGGCTACACCAGCGACCGTTTTCGACAGGAACCCCATGGCGGAAAAAGAACAGGCCCTCGAAGTTGAGGGCGTCGTCACCCAAGCCCTCGCCAACACCAGGTTCCGGGTGCAGATTCAAGGCGGGCACATCGTTAACGCCCATGTCGCCGGAAAGATGCGGAAAAACTTCATTCGAATCGTTCCCGGCGACAAGGTCCGGGTGGAACTTTCGCCCTACGACCTGACCAAGGGGCGGATCACTTTCCGCGAACGGTAGGAAGCCACGCCGTCGGGTGAACAGGCGATTTTTCAGCCGTTTTGCCGGCTGTCTTCGTCGGCCGCGTCCGTCGGTGTTGCCTCCGCCGACTCGGCGGGTTTCGCGGCATCCTGTTCGGCTGCTGGCGGCATCGGCATCTCGCCGCCAGCCTCCGCGTCGGTTGTTGCCTCGCCCGCCTGACGCGGTGGAGTTCCGGCCGGGCGGTTGGTGTTTTCCGCTCCAGGCTCAGCGACCGCAGGACCGGGTGACTCGATCGGCGGCTGCCCCGGTTCCGGCTGCTGGCCGGCCGGTTCGACCGCCCCTGAGGCTGCCGGCTGCGGACCCGGCAACGGCGGGGCCGGCGGGGTTGAGGCGGGGTCCGCATCGGCGGCCGGAGGCTCGACGGGCTTGTCGCCGGCCGGTTTTTTCCTTCGTTTGCGAGTTTTTTTGGCGTCGTCGGCGTCCGGCTCGCGGCGAGCATCAAAAAACTGCTTGAGATCGCCAAAGGTTCGCAGCGGCTCGCGGCCCGCTTTCATACCGTCGCTGAGCGGCTTGACCGGTTCGCGGCGACGGTTTGACGAGTAGACCCGCCCACCACGCGGCTGTTCACGCCGCCGCTCTCCACCACCGCGAGGCTTGCGGCGGTCAGGCCGCTCAGCCTGGGGCCGCGGCACCGCCCGCGTCGCCCCCTCGGCGGGTGACGGCGACGCCCCGCCTCCCTCCTTCCGGGCCGTCCGCGGGCGACCACGGCCCGATTCCGCCGGCCGGCGCTGGGCCTTTGGGTCGATCATCGTCAACGCGACGCGGCGGCGGGTTTTGTCGAGTTCCAGCACCCAGACCCGAACCGCCTGGCCGACGACGACGGCGGCGTGCGGATCACGAATAAACCCGCTGGAGAGTTGGCTGATGTGCACCAGACCGCTGTCGTGCAGCCCGATATCGACAAATGCCCCGAAGTCGACCACGTTGAGAACGCTGCCGCGGAGTTCCATGCCAACCTCAAGATCCTCAAACTTCAGCACGCCCTGCTTGAACAACGGCTGCGGGAGGTCCTCCCGCGGGTCCCGCCCCGGCCGCCGGAGTTGCTCGGCGATGTCGGCGAGCAGCATTCGGCCCACCCCAAACTCAGCAGCCGCCGCCGCCAGATCGAGTTCGCCGATCGCTGCGGCGATTTCCCGCTGTCGTTCCCGATCGCCCAGCTCGCTGGGGGTCCGGCCAAGCTTTTCCAGCAGCCGCTCGGCGACGGGATAGCTCTCGGGGTGAATCCGGGTGGCATCGAGGGGATTGGGACCGTCGGCGATCTTGAGGAACCCGACCGCCTGAATGAAGGCCGCCTCGCCGAAGCCGGGCACCTCGCGAAATTGATCCCGGCAGTTGAACGGCCCCTTGGCCGCCCGCCAGTCGACGATCCCCCGGGCAACTGCCTGATTGAGCCCCGCCACGTACCGCAGCAGTGCCGGGCTGGCAGTGTTGACGTCGACACCGACATAGTTCACGCAGCCCTCAACCACGGCGTCGAGCGAGGCATGCAGATGCCGGGCTTTGACATCGTGCTGATAGAGTCCCACCCCGATGTTGGCCGGCTCGATCTTCACCAGTTCAGAGAGGGGATCAAGCAGCCGGCGGCCGATCGAAACCGCACCGCGGAAGGCGGCCTCGAACTCTGGCAATTCCTCCCGGGCGTAGGCACTGGTCGAGTAGACGCTGGCACCGGCCTCATTGACGACGACATAGGCGATCCCCTGCTGCTGGAGATCACCGGTGACCAGTTCCGCCAACAGCGACTCAACCTCGCGACCCGCCGTCCCGTTCCCAACGGCGATGACATGGCAGCCATGCTCCCGCACCAGTTCCCCGATCCGGGTGGCGGCGGCTGCCCGCTGTTCGGCCTTGCCGACGATGTGGAGGCTTTCGTGGGCCAGCGGCTTGCCACAGGCATCGAGGACAACGGCCTTGCAGCCACTCTTGAAGCCGGGATCAATTGCCAGCACAACCCTGCCGGTCACTGGCGGTTGCAGCAACAGGTTGCGAAGGTTGCGGGCGAACACGGCGATCGCATGCTCTTCCGAGGTGTCGGTCATCTCCCGACGCACCTCTCGCTCGAGACTCGGCAGAATCAGCCGGGCGAGGGCGTCGCGACAGCATTCCCGCAGAAAGTCGCCGTGCGGATGGGCCGCCGGCAGCAGCGCCTCGTCGGCGATCGCCTGCAGGGTCTCGGCGGGGCCTTCAACCCGGACCCGAAGGATTTTCGCCCGTTCGCCCCGATTCATCGCCAGCACCCGGTGCGGGGGAACCTTCTGGATCTGCTCGTTGAACTCGAAGTAGTCGCGGAAGTGTTTGGCGGCCTTTGAGAGCGGTTTCCCGGGCGTTTGAATCCGCTGGCTCTTGAGCCGACCTTCGCTGAAAAATACCTTCCGGAGCCGCTGCCGCAGATCGGCGCGTTCGCTGAACCAGTCTGCAATGATATGGCCGACACCGAGCAGGGCGTCGGCGACCGTCGCCACACCGACATCGGCGTCGACGAAATCGGCCGCCCGGGCCTCGAGGTCGGCAGCCTGCGGATCGCCGGCGAGAATCTCCCGGGCCAAGGGCTCAAGCCGCCGCTGCCTGGCCTGCTCAGCCAACGACAACCGCCGCGGCTTGAACGGCAGGTAGAGGTCTTCGAGGAGTTTGGGGTTCTCAGCCGTCTCGATCTGCCGCTGCAGTTCGGGCGTCAGCCTGCCCTGCCCGTCGATGGTTCGCAGGATTGTCTGCTTCCGGTCGGCAAGTTGCCGGGCCTTCCCGATTGCCGCAGCGATCTCCCGGATCTGCAACTCATCGAGGCCGCCGGTCTCATCCCGGCGATACCGGGTGATGAACGGCACGGTGTTGCCCTGATCGAGCAGTTCGATCGTGGCGATGACACCGGCCTCGGGAAGCCCCAGCCGGTTGGCGATCTTCACGAGGTCGATAACGGCCGTGAAACCCATGCACCTTGCCGTTTCAATCACCGAGCGAGCCCTGCCGCCCTACCCGGAAATCCAGTTGCGGCCGCCGGGAAAGGAGAGCCTCTGCAGACCGGCTTGGAGACCAGGGAGGGAAACCGATGGCAGGCGGACCAGCACCACGGAGACAACTCCCAAACGGCGGCAACCAGCACACCCGGCTCACTGAGGGGCGAAAACCAGCCTGAAATGTAGAGTCGCCCGCCATCCGCTGTCAAACAGTCCAACCCTGGCTGCGGGCGGGTGGCCCTTGGCCTTGACAGCCCGGTGGGCGGCGAACTACTTCCCCCGTTTGCCCAGCAGCGGCCCGCAAGGCGGCAGTTGGCTCCCGCCGAGAAAATCGATTGGAGTACCTGGGCCAAACCTGACGATTTCCCACCTGACGCGACTGGACGACCAGCCGCGGTTCCTGAGGCCCTGCGGAGACCCCGTGGCAATGACATCCGGCCAATTTTCAACACCCGATGCCCCTGGTGCCGAACCGGCTGAGCTCCTGCCCAGCGTCCCGCTGCTTGCCCTCGAACGACAGAACAACCCGCTCCGGGACCAGTTCCGCCGGGTGATCGACGAGGTCTGCGATTCCGGGCGGTTTGTTCTCGGCCCAGATGTGGCCGCGCTGGAGACAGAGCTCGCAGCCGCCCTCGACGTGCCGCATGTGATCGGTTGTGCCTCCGGCAGCGATGCGTTGCTCCTGGCGCTGATGGCAATCGGTCTTGAGCCCGGGGATGAGGTGATCCTGCCGAGCTACACCTTTTTTGCCACGGCCAGCGCCGTGACGAGGCTCGGTGGGATCCCGGTCTTTGCAGACATTGAGCCGGCGACCTTCCTGGTCGATCCCGAGGCTGTTGCCCGGCTGATCGGCCCCCGCACCAAGGCGATCATGCCCGTGCATCTCTTCGGTCAGACCGCCGACATGGACGCCCTGCTGCCACTGGCGCGGGATGCGGGCCTACCGGTGATTGAGGACGCGGCCCAGTCGATCCTGTCAACCTGGCACGGCCGTTGCACCGGAGGCATCGGTGACGTCGGCTGCTTTAGTTTCTACCCGACCAAAAACCTCGGCGGCTTCGGCGACGGCGGTTTTCTGAGCACCACCAGCGACGAACTGGCGACGGCCCTGCGAAAGCTGCGGGTGCACGGGATGGAGCCGCGGTACTACCACGACGTCGTCGGCATCAACAGCCGGCTCGACTCGCTGCAGGCAGCGGTGCTGCGGGTCAAACTCCCGCACCTCGATGACTGGACGACCGCCCGGGAGCGGAACGCGGCCCGCTACCACGACCTCTTCACTCGCGGGGGGCTCACCGACCTGATCACCCTGCCGGAAACCGATCCGCGGGGCCGGCATGTCTGGAATCAGTATGTGATTCGGGTTGCTGACGGAAAGCGGGATGCCCTGCGGACCCACCTTTCGACAAGTCAGGTCGGCACCGAGATCTACTATCCGGTCCCGCTGCACCTGCAGCGGTGCTTTGCCGACCTCGGCTGGAAACTCGGCGATTTGCCGGTGACCGAGCGGGCCGCCGCCGACACCCTGGCACTGCCGATCTTTCCGGAACTGGAACCGACAGAGCAGCAGACGGTGGTCGGCCGGATTGCCGAGTTCTTTGGCCGCGAACCGCTTCCCGCGGGCCGACTCGACGGTGGCAGCGACGCGATCGCCGAGCCCAAGCAGTACAGCCGCACCGGCCTGATCGGCCGGGCGGATGACGTGCGGTGTTAGGCTCACGGAAAAGGCCCTCCCGGACTGCTCCGCTTGGGCGGCTGTCCGCACGGGCTCGGACTTTTTTCGCCAGTCGCTCGCTCGTCACCTTTGCGGCAACAGAAAGCCGGGGGCGGCAGCGAGCGGACATGCGACCCACCAGCCACCGCCGAGCAGGATGCGAACAACCGCGAACAGCCGCGAACAAAGTGAACCCTTGACGTTCAGCCTGTTCGCTCAAGCCTGCCGGGGCCGGGGATGGCCTGGCAGGCGGAAGGGTCAGTCCAGCCAGTCTCCCGCCTCGAGTCGCTCCGGCGTGTAGACCTCGGTCACGTAACTGATGTCCTTGGAAATGAGCGACTCAACCTCAAGCTTGAACCCGTTGGAGAGCATCCGCTGAATTTCCTTTTGCCAAGCCTTCTTGGACGCAAACCAGGGATAGGCGGCAATCTGCTTTGCCCGCTTGATGTCTGAATCGGTCAGGGCGATCTGCACGCTCGGAGAGAGGCTGCACTTTTCATAATCCCGCGACCGCAGGCCGAGAAACCGGGCGCCGGGGATCGCCATCCGCTTCGACTCGTAGGCGAGGTTGATCGAACCCTGCTTGAGAACCGAGTAGATGTAATACCCCCAGGGGTCGTTGTCGAGCAGGCAGTAGACCGGGAGCTTCAATTCGTGGTGCAGCCGGTAGAGCATCCGGCGAACGCCCCGGGGCGGCTGGCCGCCGCCATGGGTCAGCAGGCAGCCATGCTTCCGCCAGAACTTGTCCTCGTTGAACCGCCGCCAGACGGTGTCTTTTTCGACGTGCAGGATGAAACTGGCATCGCACTTTTTGAACTGGATCACCTCCGCCTCGACGATCGAGGGAATGCTGTAGCCGCCGGAGCCCATCCGCGAGCAGTCGATCTCGTCGCCGGAGTCGACCAGCGTGATCGGCCCGACCATGCCGCCGCGGTTGCTCGCATAGACGTGCAGTTCCTCCCGCAGGCTCTCGAGGGTCACCTCAAGGTCTTCGATGATCGGGTCACATTCGTCCTGCGTGCCAAAGGTCTCCTCGCGGGTCCCTTCGATCGTATGTTTGAGCAGGTAGAACAGACCGCGAATGCTCGTCGTCTTCTGTTGATCGATCAGCGACTTGCAGCCGGTGGCCACCAGCAGCGTCTGCATATAGCTCTTGGCCTGCGACAGGTTGAAGAGCTGGCGGCGGTTTTTCTGACCGCCCATCTCAATGATCTTCCGCGACTTGTTGAAGCGGACGTTGGAAAGGCTCCGGGCCGGAATGTCGAGATGCGGATCCCGCCGCTTCTCCGCGGCCACCGCCACATCGTTGGCCAGTTCGATGATCAGCTTGCGGGTCTTGCGGTCGACCGGCGGCAGGGTGGCTGCGGCGGAACCGTCTGCTGAAGCCTTGCGGGGGGGTTTTTTCGCCATGGAAACGAGCGGGGGGTGCGGGATTGAACGGGTGGGCTCGCGTCAGCTGCCCGAGTCAGTCGGCGGCACCCCCCGGGACTTCCCGGCAAGATGGAATGCCGTCATCAGGTCGTAGGCAGTGACCTCGCAGAGCAGTCGCGTCACTTTTTCGTACGCCACGGGGTCGAGCAATGGCTCAACTTCCTTCATCAGGTCGACGACCAGTTTTTCTTGCGCTTCAAGTTCCTTGACGTCGACTCGGCGGTCGGCGACCGCCTCGTGGAACGAATCAAGCTTGCGGGCATACTCACTGAGAAGCGCCGAATCGGTGGCGGCGTCGAACCAGGGACGGTAGATCGGCTGACTCATCGCAGACTCCCCAAACGCTGGTAAAGGGGTGGCTGACGGGACTCGAACCCGCGACCTTCGGTACCACAAACCGACGCTCTAACCAACTGAGCTACAACCACCACGGCAGCCCCAAAGTTTAGCAGACTGTGGAAAAAGTCTGCCCCCGCGGGATGCAGCGGTTGGCCACCGCGAAAACTCCCCGTTTTTTGGGTGATCCCTCCGAAAGGCTTTGGCCGACCGTGGTGAAAATCTGCCGCTGCCGGAGGCGGCGAATGGCAGCCCCGAAAACCCGCGGCGGTTTCGGGGGCTGCCCAGATGGACGACCGGGGGCCCGCTTGCGCAGGCTGGGGCCCTCGATGGCTTTTCCCCCAGACAGTGAAGAGGCGGCCGGTTGTCCCGGCCGGCCCGAACCCCTGGTGGGCCCAAAATCGAACACCGGTGCCAAACTGGCGTTTCCCCGGGCCGGAAAAGTCGATTCAATCCTCGAGTGGCGGCCTTGTCAGGGTCGCCGGTCGCTGTTGGGTCGAGTCTCCATGAAACGTTCCCCGGTCACCACCGCTCGCTGCGACGGCAACCGAGGCTGTATCGCCGACGTGGCGACGCTCGCCCGGCAGATCCCCCTTTTTCCCGTCGACCGCCGCTTTGACCTCGCCGAACTCGCCCTCGTTCGTTCGGCCTGCCGGCGACGGATCGGCTGGGCTGCCATCTTCCTCAAGGCCTACGGGATGGTCGTCCGGCAGACCCCTGCCCTGCGAAGCTGGTTTCTGCCCGGACTGCGGCCCCGGCTGGCGACAACCACAGACAACGTCGCCACTCTGGCGGTCAACCGACTTGAGGAGAACCGGGAACGGCTCTGCTGGGCCCGGCTCGATCGGCCGGAGGAGCGAACCGTCGTTGAGATTCAGCAGTTCATTGACGACTGCAGTCGCAGGCCGCTGGCCGAGATGTTCAAGCGGCAGCTTGAGCTCGAAATGCTGCCGGGCTGGCTGCGCCGGGCGGTTCTCCGTTGGAATCTGCGGTCGGCCTCCGCCAAGCGGGCCGCCCGGCTGGGCACCTTCAGCGTGTCGACGCTCGCCGGCTTCGGGGCCGACAACAGGTTTCATCCCACGCTTTGCACCTCGAGCCTCTGCTACGGGCCGCTCGAGCCCGATGGCCGCTGTCTGGTGACGCTGATCGCTGACCACCGGGTTGTCGACGGCGGCCTGGTGGCCCGCAGTCTGATCACACTTGAGCGGGTCCTCCGGCAGGATCTGCTTCAGGAGCTTCGCCAGCTGGCTGCCCCGGCGGATCATGGGCCGTCCGCAGCCGCCGCCTGATTTCCGCCAGCCGTTCGCCCAGGTCGCGTTCGAGCCCTCGACTCGTCGGCTCGTAGTAGTGCCGCTCGACGCCGAGGTAGTCCTGGTTGGCGATCGCGTCGGGGGCGTCGTGAGCGTACGCATAGCCATCGCCGTGGCCCAGCCGCTTCGCGCCGCTGTAGTGTTTGTCTTGCAGATGCCTCGGCACCGGCAGGGTTGCCTTTTCTCGGACATCTCGGCGGGCCGCGGCGATCGCCGTTGTGCAGGCATTGCTCTTCGGCGCGAGACTCAGATAGGCGACCGCCTGCGCGAGTGCCAGCTGGCACTCCGGCAGGCCGACGAACTCGGTGGCCTGCATGGCGGCAACGGCGATCAGCAGCGAACGCGGGTCGGCGTTGCCGATGTCTTCGCTGGCGAGAATGGCGATGCGTCGTGCGATGAAGCGGGGG
>Ga0180432_10006828_pt1 | contig 14703 bp, 9 predicted proteins | sample SS_ome_10_FD_132414 | JGI IMG/M metagenome (GOLD analysis project Ga0180432, IMG submission 132414) | Hypersaline lake sediment archaeal communities from the Salton Sea, California, USA - SS_1_MS_2 metaG | ecosystem: Environmental > Aquatic > Non-marine Saline and Alkaline > Hypersaline >... | reverse complement strand
TGTACCGATCGCTCACGGCGATCGCCGGCCGGACCACGCCCGCCTGGATGTACCACATGCCGTCCGGCTCGCGCCCGATCGTCGGGCGGAACTGGCCTCGCGTGCGGCGACGCGCGGGACGCGTCGTGCCGGCGGGTCCCGTGGTGGACGGTTGCATCGCGGTCCGACGCCACCACGCCAGCCACTCCTGCCACGCGCCCATCATGGCATCGATGGCGTCTTGGACGGGCGCGGGATCGTCGATCTCCACCATCAACGTGAACGTCAACGGCAGTCGGAGGGGGTGGGCGGGCCAGTCGTGGATGATCAGGTGTCGGCCGAGCCGATCCAGCAACTGCGACCGGACGTGGACGCCGGTTCGTCGCTGGAAATCGGTCAGCCACTGGTGCCATTCCTCCCGCTCCTTGGCCGTCTGCGAGGCCAGGTAAGCGTCGCGGAGTCGACACGCCCAGTCGATCAGGTCGAGCTGCATGATCGCGCAGTTCGCCCCGGGGGGCACGGCGGACAACTGATCCTCCGGCAGGTTCTTCGGGTGCGACAGGGGCACGAACTGGTCGCCCGCGTCGAAGTGGTTCATGATGTAGCAGACGAGGTATCGGCCCTCCATGCGGACCGCGGCCAGCCCGCGCTGCAGCTCGCCCGCGCCCAGGGCCTCGAGCACCTGTTCCGGCCGGCCCTTGACGACCGGCTCGAGCCGTTCGTGGATGCCCTGGTAGTTCACCAGCCATTCGATCATCGCGCCTTGTCCGCGGCAGCGACGTCTGGCGTTGACGAACCAGGGATCGCGCTCGATGGACGTGCTCGGCCGCATGTAGGTCTTGGCGACGCGGTCGAACGCGCCCCGACCCAGGCCGATCACGTAGCCGTCGCCCAGCGGGCCCCATTCCCACGTCGCCCAAACCGGCAGGCGGGCATCGGTCAGCCGATACGACCGCGACCCGTCCCGGTCGGTCACCTCGATCTTGCCGAATTGCTTGTCGGTATAGGTGGCCAGCATCCGCCGGATGCGGTCGACGACGGGCCCGTGCTCGCCGCCGGTCGCCAGCACGACGGCGACCTGCATGTGGGCCAGCCGGTACCCTTCCGGGCCGACCGGGCGGCTCGACACGTCCATCAGCATCACCACGTGCTCGTGGCTGCCCAACAACGGCAGCGACCCGGCGATGTCGCTGATGGTTCGGTACTGCTTGGGGATCAGGTTGAGCTGTCGGGCCAGGTCGACCCACTTGAGCATCCGCATGACGACGTGGTCGTCGGCGCGGGCCTCGGCAGGAAACCGTCCCCAGTAGGCCATCAACACGTCGGCGGGCACGTAGCGGGCCAGGTTGGTACCCGGGCCCGACGGGCGCGTCGTGGGCGATTCCGCGCGGGTCGGCACGGACCAGGCCGGCGCCGCGATCAGCACGACGGTCGCCACCCGCCGCCAGGCGAACCGCGCCGGGCTTGTGCCCCCCAGTGTTGGTAGCGTCTGGCCGTCCGTCATCAGCGCTTGTCCGCCGGCCTGGTCGTCGTACTGGGCTGGGTGGCCGTCGGCTTGGGGGCCTTAATGACCATGTGGATCACTGCGGCGGTGACGCCAATCCCCGTAAGGACCGCCGGGGGGCTGACCACCGGCGTCGGCAGCGGCAACGGGCTATGGGAGACCCCAAGCACCCCCTGATCGCCGGGGGCCACGCTCGCCACCATGCCGAACAGATGCCGCTCGAACGTCTGCGCCCTGGGCCAGTAGGAGACGTCCACCTCGAAGCCGGCCTTGGCCAGCTCCCCTGCCAGGACCGACGCCACCGGCAGGAGGAGCCGGTACAGCGGCCCGAGGAGGTCTTTCGTGTCGACGTATCCGACCAAGATGGCGTTGTCGGGCAGCCGTTTCCGTTGCGCCGCGAAATCCGGGTTCTTCAGGATCGAACCGGCCGCCAGCGCGTCGCCGCCCGCGCCCAGCCGTTCGAGGGTCGACGCGACGATCTGCGGATACAGCCCGATCACGAGGTGCCGCCCGGCCGTCCCCCACGCCGGCGCGATGAGCCTGTAGGGATCGTCGTACTTGGCGTCGACGAAGTGGACGGTCTGACCGCCGGCGGTCTTGTAGGTGGGCAGCTTGACCCGCGTACCGCCCATGGCCTTGACGATCGCCCGGGCCAGCGCCGTCATCGACCGTTCCGCATGCGCGGCGTCCTTGGTCTCGATCACCAACGTCAATCCCATCCCCCAGATCCCGCCGCTGCTCGACGCGTTGTACAGGCACCACCCGTCGTCGAGCGGCGCAAGCAGATCGTCGACCAACTTGACCCCGGCCGTCTCTTCGCACTCCGCCAGCGCATCCTGCCAACCCTCGTGCATGTTCGGGTCGATTTCCTTCAGGGCCGACATCATCTCTTGATACAGACCGTGCAGGTCGAGGTTGACCGCGCACAACAGGTTCGCGTCGCGCGGCACGACGGCCAGGTCGGCGTCCGTGAGGAGCTTCTGCTGGTAGAGCGTCATCAGGCCCCCCTTCGCGCCCGGTGCGTGCAGATACGAGGAGAATCGGAAGCCATTGTCGGCCAGGCTGACCGTGCCGGACAGTGACTTAAACTTTCGCAGCCCCAGCGTCCGGATGGACCGGCCGACCAACACGCCCAGCGACCGCCGGCCCTTGTTCTTCCTGCCGCCCTCGGTGGCCTGTTGCAGGTCGATGATGGTGGCCACCAGCGGCAGACGACGGACGATCTCGGCGATGCTGAGATGCCAATTCAGCACGACCGTGCCGGGCTGCCCGGCCAGGCCCTTGCGGGCGGCGGCGAAGTCCTCGTCCTCGATCAGCGGCTTGATCTCCGACTTGCCCGTCAGCGAGTCGATGACTTTCTTCGGCGTGGTCCTGCCGGCCGTCACGATGAAGTACTCGCCGACGCGCCCCCAGGTCAGCAGCGGCATCCCCCCGCCGGGCGAGAACTGCGTCAGCTCGAGCTCGCCGATCGTCACGGGCTTCAACGGCGACTCGCCGCCCTCGGGCGTCTCGAACAGCGCGCCCTGTAGCGGCTTGAGCGCCGCCTCGAACCGCTCCGCGTCCGAACCGAGATGCCACGCGGCCGCCGCCTGCACGTCGACGCCGTCCGTCTTGAGGACGAAGCGCATGAGGTTGACGGCCCCCGGGTGGCGCCACAGCATCCCGAGGACGTCCATCAACGGTCCGTGGAGCTGGGCGGCATCGCCTTTGCTCATTTCCTGCTTGATCAATGCCTTGGCCCGTGGGCAGACCGCCTCGCAGAGCCGTGCGAACTCCGGTTCGGCCATCATTCGGCCCAGGGCGGTCCTCTGGTAGGCCGGTCCGGCGGCCTCGGCGCCCCGCCAGCCGATGTACAAGACCGATGGGCCGGGCAGCACCTTGGCCAGATCGGTGTCGGCCGCGCGGGCCCGTCCCGCGCCAGACAGGACCAACCCCAACGCGAGGGATACGATGACAACGCGAGTCGTGCTCAGCATGGCAACGGACCTCCAACAGGCTGGATCAAACTCCCCGATCGGGTGGCCGTTATCCTAGCGCCCAAGGCCCGTTCGTGCAACCGACATTGATCCGAGGGCGCGTCATGGATGTACCGGGTCGGGTGACGGGGTCAAGGCGCGGTGGGGTGCCATCGGCGCCCGTCATCGGGGCGTGGGGCGCGATCGACGCGACGCCGCGTGATCGCGTTTACGTTTGGTGCCCGGCTCGTCAACCTCGAGCACGGCGCGGACGGGCGTTCCCATCGCGCCGCGGATCTTCAGCGGAAACGCGAACAGCCGCACCCGGATGAAGTCGTGCCGGTACACGTTGCAGACCGGCGCGAGCAGATACGGGACGCTCGCCCAAAACTCAGGCCACGGGAACGTGGGCTCCGGAACGTAGTCGAAGCGGGGAAAGTCGGCGGCGAGACATCGGATGCGACGCGACAACAGCCACAACGCAGCGCCTCGACTGATATACGGGCTCGCCTCGATGAAGTACTTGGGGTCGTGCCAGTGCGCGTCCCATCCGGTGGCGATGATGACGGCGTCGTCAGGCTCGATCGCGACGCCGGCCTCCTCGAGCTCCTCGAGCCGGACGGGGTCTCCCGCTTCCTTCTCGTCGACGCGCAGGATGACGGCGTTCATGACGAACTCGTCGACGGGACACGCGCTCACGGGCGTGCCCGATCGGTCGACGTGCGCCTTGGTCTCGATGTACGTCCCGCTCTGCCCGCCGATGTCGAACCGCTGGCAGTAGACCTTGTGATCCGCGGGCAGCTCGGGCGGATGGGGACACTCCGTGATGGTCGCGCCGGGATAGGCCGACGAGTACGACCACATGCCGTTCTCGATCCAGCCTGTGATGTCGACGTATCGCATCGGACCTACATCGCGTCCAACAGGGCCTCGAACCGGGCGGCGACGTTCCGCAGGTCGCCGGTCCGTGCGTTGGGTGTGGTCAGCACCATTGGACCACCGAAGCTGGCGCAGCGGAGGATGGAGATCATCTCCTTGACCTCGGCGTTGCCGTGGGCCAGCGGCTGTACGACACCGTCGTTGCAGGCGTCCTCGACGTCGAGCTGGTCGACGAATCGCCGGAGCTTCTGTTTGTAGCTGTAAAGGAACGGTGCCTCGCCGGCCCGCGCGAAGTTCGCGCCGTTGAACGTGAACCCCACGTCGGCGCCGGTCTCACGCAGCGCCAGCAGCATCCGCGACGCCATCAGGCTGCCCTGGACGCCGTTGTACAGGGAAAGCCTCAACCCGCGCTCTGACGCGAGGGTCGCGTGCTCCTGTGCTTCGGCCGACAGGGGCAGCACGATCCGGTCGACCTGGTTGTCGACGGCAGCGTCCATGAATCGGGCCACCGACTCGGGAACCGACGCGCACCGCAATGCGGTCACGTGGCATTCGCCCTTGCGGAGGGCCTGCACCGTCGTCCGCAGGTCGTCGGCGGCGAGCCTGTGGACGGGTCGGCCCTGGACGAGGTCCAGCTCGATGTGGCCGACGCCGCTTGCCCGGAGGTTCTCAATCATCTCCGGCACGTACCGGCCCGCCAGGCCGCTGGCCGCGACTACCGTGAACGCCTCGCGGCCGAATCGCTCGCGCCGGAGCGCCGCGCGCTGGGCGACGCAATCGGCGCAGTTGGGATTCTCGCACAACACGAAGGCGGGATCGGCGCGGCCCGCCTCCAGACAGACGTCGATCAGGTCTTGGCTCTTCATCAGCCGGACAACCGAGCTGCCGATCCGCCCAACCCGCAGCACGCCCTTCTCGCGCAACAGCGGGTCCAGGCCCACGAAGTCCCGGTGCGGGCCGGGGAACCGTCGGATCGTCCGGGTGACCTCGCCCTCGTCGGTCATGAAGGTCTTGGTCCGGTCGGTCAAGTAGGGCGGTTGGAGCATTTCCTCCGCCGTGTGTAGCGTCGTGCTGCGGTCCTGGTCCACGCCGAGTAGACAGACGTACCCGCCGCGTTCGGCGATGCGCATGTAGGGCGTGTCTTCGGCGTGTGCGGTTTCGGCCTTCCAGTGGTCTTTGCAGAGCGCCTCGGCGGCCGCGCCGATGGCGGCCACGCTGGCCAGAGGATGGACGCTCCGCACCGACCGCGGGTCGTCGCGGACCGCCTCCGTGATGACGCCCAGCGCGCCGAACGTCGGCACGACCAACGTTCCCCGTTCGCCCAGCACGGACAGGAACGCGTCGACGACGGTCCGCGCGCCGCCCTCGACGAAGCCAAGACTGGACAGCGAGCTGTGGAGCAACACGACGTCGCCTTCGCGGAGCCCCAGGTCGCGCAGTCCTCGTTCGATCTGATCCCGCGTCATTCGCGGCCCTCGGTGAAGACGTGGCCCTTGGGCCTCGTCGACGGACCACAAGTAACATCCGCAACGCGTGTTCGTCAACCGCTTGGGTGTCCTTCGGCATCGCACTTGCTCCGTGGTTTGTTGAAAGCTATAACCCCGTGCAAGCAGAGGCAGGCGGTGCCTGCCGCGTCCTACCCGAAGGGCCGGCCAACCGTGCCGGCAGACCAGTTGCCGGGTCGGTGGGTTGGCGTGTCACGGAATTCGACGGCTGCAATGGGCGATCGCGAAGACATGTCGCAAAAGGCGGTCGGCGAGAATCGCGCTTCGACGGGGCCATCGGGCCTCCCTCGTCAGCGTTGGATCAAGGTCGTCGTCGCGGTATCGCTCGTGGGCTTCTGCGCCGTGAACACCCGCAATTTCGTCAAGAAGGTGAACGCCGGGAAGTCCACGCTGAAGATCTGGTTGCCGTGTGCGGCCGAGATCGGGCGCGACGAGCTTCTGTACACCCACCACCGGAACTACATCTATCCGCCCTGGTACTTGGTCGTGATCCGCCCGTTGACGTACGTGTCGAGAACGGCGGCGGCCATCATCTGGCAGATGATGAAGTACGCGGCGGTGGGGGCGATCTTCTGGTTGGTTTGGGACCTGCTGTCGCGGGACGGGCCGCTGCCGACGTGGGCGAAGCTCGGTTCGGTCGTCATGAGCGCGCGGTTCATCCTCAACGATCTGGGGCACGGCAACGTCAACCTGTTTATCTGTCTGCTGGTGGTTTTGGCGGTGTGGCTGTTGGCGCGGGGGCGGTTGATTGCCTGTGGGGTTGCGGTGGCGGTAGCCGCGTGCATCAAGATCACGCCCGCCTTGTGGGCCGTGTACCTGTTGTACAAGCGGCAGTGGCGAGCGCTGGTGGGGGTCGTGATCGGTGTCGTGATCTGTCTGGAGCTCGTACCGCTCATGCTCCTGTCGCCGGCGATGAACCACGCGTTGCTGCGGCGCTGGTACGCGCACGTGATCACTCCTTACGTGTCGAAGGGACAGGTCTACTCGACCCGAATCAACCAGTCGATGGCGGGGGTGACGAATCGCCTGTTGGGTCGGAGCGAATGGGCGCCGCGCGACGAGCCGATCGCGCTGGTCGATCTGGACGATGAGACCCTCAAGTGGGTCCAGCGCGGGATTGGGTTCGCCGTGATCGCGATGTTGGCGTGGTTCTGTCGAGGGGCATTGCCCGAGCCGGACCGGTTGGCGTTGGCGGTCGAGTGGTCGCTGGTGGCCGCAACGACGCTCGTCCTGTCGGGGTACACGTGGACGGGTCATTTCTGTCTGCTCATCCTCGCCCACGTGGCGGTGTTGGCGTATCTGGCGAGGCGTGGGGAGCAACGTATCGACCGGCAGGTCCTGGTCCTGACGATCATTGCCTTGGCGCTGTGCTCGTTGACCAGCGATCTGATCACGCCTGCGGGCCGGCGATGGGCGGCCGCGGTCGGTCTGATGCTCTACGGTGTACTGGCGCTGGCGGCCGCGCTGGTGTTGATCCGCGAGCGCCGTCGTCCCTCGGCAGTGGCGCGTGACAGCACCCATTCGCGTTCGGGACGCGGGGGCTCGGAAGGGCGTTGACGGCGGGCTACGTCGGCCTTCGGGGATCATGGTTGGCATGCTCGTCCAGCCACTCTTGTAGCATGTCGGCCTTGGCGGTCCTGCCGAGCCTGCGATAGGCCTGGCATTCGTATTCCAGCGACAGAACGGGGACGGCCAATCCATCGAGGTCGACGAAACGGCGGTGCTCGGACACGTCGACGCGGTCTTCCCATTTCCCATCCGGGAGGCGTTTCTGAATCGCCCCCATGATTTCGACGCTCACGCCATCGATGCACAACTCGCCGAAATGGGAACGGATCGTCTCGGTGGACGAGAACTGGACCTTTCGAACGACGTGATCCGAGAAGCAGCGCTCGATCTCGTACGCGCCCGGTTCGTCGGTTTGGATGTCGATGTCATGGACCGCCACTTCAACGCCCTGGAGCGCCTGGCCGAGGCTGCCAGTAACCGCCCAGGTCGTCTCAGTGCCGCTCAGGTGGGAACAGATGCATCCAACAACGTCAATGAAGCGCGGGTCGATCATCTCGATCCCCGACGACGGCACGACAGGCGGCGTCACTTGTCCGGGGCCGCGACGGGGGCGGGTCCGTCCGGGAAGTCGCGTCGCCATCGCTTGCGAAGCTCGTTGAGCGTTCCGGCGAACCAATAGATCTTTCCGCGGACGGCCCGCTTGGCGTTCGGCGGTATGGGCCCGACGTTTACGATGCTGTGCAGGCAGTCGGCCGGGTGATGGTCACTCACGTGGGACGTTCGCTGCCAGTAGATGCCGCAGACCCAGGTCCGCTCCCTGTTCGTTCGCGTGACCAGGCCGTTGTCGATCTGCTCGAGCATGCGGGCCTTGTAGGGTCCGACGGTGAGCATCGCTGCCAGGTCCCCACCGCTGCGCTCGGTGTCGACGCGGACGCCAAGGGGCGTCCGCGCGCCGACGGGCGATGACGTGGCCGGCAGGGCCTGCCACGTGCGTTTTCGAAGCACGTATGTGAGGCTCGTCTTGGCGGGCTTGTCCTTTTCGTGTCGCCGCCACAGATCGTATTCGCTGAAGGCGGGTGTCTGGGCGATGGTCCGCCGCCAGGCGGCGTTCGTCGTGCCGCTCATTCGGAAGCACTGCTGGATGCCGTAGTAAGCATTGAGCCCGGCCTGGTCGGTCTGAACGACGAGGAGCAGATCGATGCCGTCAGCCACGGGCGCCATGTAGAACGTCCATTGCTGCGGCACCCAGCCCTTGTCATCCACGCGAAGCTCGTTCTTCAGCACGCCCGGTCGCTTGCCGAAACGCCGCTCGAGCTCGGCCATCTCGGCGGGATCGATCCCTGCCCGCTCATTGTCGTCGGGCACCTGGCCGTGCACGATCGGCGTGTGTTCGTGGAATCGGTACCCGATCCGGTTGTCGGGATGGCGCCGGTTGGTGAATGTGGCGAAGCCGTTGCCCCTGGCGAGCTTGGCCATGATCGGTGAGTCAGCGGACATGTTGGCACCCGATGCCGATCCCCACGCGCACGTCGTCAGCAGCGCAACCAGCGGGACGGTGCGGTGGCGAAGGGGACGTTCATTGTGTTCGCCCATGGTCGCGTTCCTCGTCAGACAACCCGGACGCCAGTCGGTTCGAGCCGCTGACCCGACGCCGGGACACCCGAGCTTGCCGGGCCATCTCTACTGATGTACGGTGCACCCGACGCGTGCCCTGTGTGCCATTCCAACGGGAGAGACGATCCATGTCCAGCGGGAAATGCAATCGGCCAATGAGCAGGCGGGCGGCCATGCGTGGTATGGCGGCCGGCGTGGCCGGTGTCGCCGGCCTCACGGGCGCTGCCGGGCCGTCCAAGGGGGGCCTCTCGAAGGATCGACCCGCCACGCAACCGGCGAAACGCCTGACCCCCAGCGGCGCGATCCGCGTCGAGCGGCAACCGACCGGCTCGGAGATCTGGCAGATCGAGACGCAGCTCAAGTACAGCCACACCTACGCCAGCATATACGGCGAACGGTCGTGGTGCTCGGCCGACTCGCGCTACTTCGTCTACCTCAGACGGAACGAATTTCTGTGGGGCCGGAACAAGAGCGAGTGGATGCGGGTGGAGCTGGGGACATGGAAGCGATGCCGACTCGACATCGGCACGGGCCGCCCGGGCTGCGCCATCTCGCACGACGGCGTCTTCTACTACCTCAAGCACTTCGCCGACGACGACGCGGTGTACCTGATGCGGGCGGACCTGCGCGAGGGGATCCCCCAGAAGGTCCACCGCATGAAGGGCCTCGTGCAGAGCCTGGGCACGGCCTCGACCGACGGGCGGTACTACGCCTACGGCACGGTGTTGGACAAGCAGTGGAAGCTGTTTGGCGTGGTGCTGGTCGATCTGAAGACGGGCCGACAGGAGGTCATCGATCGCGACCCCTATCTGTGCAACCCGCATCCGCACTTCGAACCGGGCGAAGGCAAGTACCTACTGATCCAGCATAACCGGGGCTGTCGGTTCTCGCCCGAGGGCGAGCGGATCCGCATCGTCGGGCCGGAGGGGGCGACGCTCTACCTGCTGTCCGTGCCGGACGGCAGGCGGACCCCACTGCAAGTTGGCAAGCCCTACACCGCCCCGATCAGCGGGCACGAGGTCTGGGCCGGCAAGACCAAGGAGATCTGGATGACGGCCGGTGACCTGTGGGCCGTTCGAGAGGGCGAAAAGGCTCGCCAACTGACCAAGGGCTTTAACTTCGTCCACGTCCACGCGTCCCGTTGCGGGCGCGTCTTTCTGTGCGGCAATCACCGCGGCGAGTACGACCTGGTCCTCGGCTGCCGCAAGACCGGCAAGACGGCCGTCGTCTGCTCGGCCAAGACGCGGACCGACGGCCCACCGCGCACCATCAAGAACACGCACCCGCGTCCCTACCTGACGCCGGACCTCAAGTGGGCGATCTTCCTGTCCAACCGCAGCGGCAGCCCCCAGGTCCACGCCGCCAGCGTGCCGGAGGGGCTGGTCGAGCAGGTGTGCAAGGCGTAGCGGGCAAGTCAGCCGTGCGACGGCCGAACACAATGTACTGGATTGCGGCGTAAGGGGAAGCGGTATTCTAAATCATCTGCCGACAGGATCTTGCGACTGTTGGCATGCCCCGAGGATTGCTGGAGAGTCGTTCAATGCCAGGTTCTGGTTCCAGCGCGGTGCGGAGGCCGAGACGATCTGATCCCCGGGCCGCGGAGAATCCATAGGCGGAAGTCTTGTGTCAACCGAGCGAAAAGCGGCTCAAGAACACCTGCAGCGCAGGGCTTCCCGGCGATGGCTGTTTCGCCTCGCGGCGATACTGCTGAGTCTGTCGCCGCTGGTGCTGTGCGAAGGTCTCTGTACGCTCCTCGATTGGGGCCGACCCAGCCTTCACGACGACCCCTTTGTCGGCTTCCGGTCAGTGCGACCGCTGTTCGTGCTGAGCGCGGATCAGACGCGATACGAGATCCCCAAGGCCAGGCAGACGCACTTTCGCCCCGAGTCCTTCTCGTCCAACAAGCCGGATAACGGGTTCCGCATTTTCTGTCTGGGTGGATCGACGGTTCAGGGGCGCCCGTTCGCGCTGGAAACATCCTTTCCTACCTGGCTGGAGATCAGCCTACAGGCCGCCGATATGAGCCGCCGCTGGGAAGTCGTCAACTGCGGCGGCATCTCCTACGCCAGCTATCGTCTGGTGCCGATCTTGCAGGAGGTGCTTCAATACGAGCCTGACTTGATCGTGCTTTACACGGGGCACAATGAGTTTCTGGAAGACCGTAGCTTCGACCATATCAGGCGGCGCGGCGAATTCTTGAACGCGTTGATCGCAGCGGCCTCCCGATTGCGCACGTTCACCCTGATGCGGGAAGGATACTTGCGCCTTCAGGGCATCTCGTCAGAGGATTCCGCTCGCGTCCGACCGCTCTTGCCCACGGAAGTGGACGCCCTTCTGGATTACCGCGGTGGCCTGGAAGCGTATCACCGCGACGACCGGTGGCGTCGCGGCGTCATCATGCAGTACCGTCAGAATCTGCGTCGCATGGTGGCATTGGCCTGCGACGCAAAGGTGAATCTAATTCTCGTCAATCCTGTCAGCAGTCTCTGCGACTCGCCACCGTTCAAGTCGGAGCATCGGGCAGACCTGAGCACGCAGGAGCGAAAGAAGTGGGAGTCGCTCTGCCAGGGCGCGCGACAGCGTTTTCGCCGCGAGGACTACAATATCCACGAGGCCATAGCGCTGTTTGAGCGGGCATGCGAAATAGACCGCTTGCACGCGGGCACCTGGTACACGTTGGCCGAGTGCTACCGAACCGTTGGGAGGATCGAACAGGCTCGCGACGCATACGTGCGGGCGAAAGAGCTGGACGTCTGCCCACTGCGCATCCTCCAGCCAATGAACGAGGCGGTGCTCGAGCTCGCCCGTGAGACGCAGACGCCGCTGGTCGATGCCCAGGAACTCTTCGAGCGGCACAGTCCGCACGGCCTCGTGGGTGGCGACTGGCTCCTGGACCATGTCCATCCGGCGATCAAGGGACACCAATTGCTCGCCGACGAGATCGCCAACAAGTTGGTCTCGCTAGGGGTGGCCCACCCGAGACCCGGTTGGACCGAAAGAAAGAAGCAGCGGTTCCGAGCACAACTCGATGGATTGGATGATCTGTATTTCTTCAAGGGGTCCCAGCGTCTTGAGAATGTCCGGTCTTGGGCGCGAGGCCGAACCGAGGACGTTCGACCTTGATCAAAGAGTCCTTCGAGCCCATGCTCAGGTGTTCGGGGTATCACTGGCGACGGGTGTTCGGCCGACGGTTCGATGGTATGCTGGCATCCCGAGAGAGCCTTCAAACGATGAAGTGATGTGGGTGGGCCGTTGCCTTGGCGGCGGGGACACCCAATGCCGGCCTGGAACGGAGAAAAGCAAATGTCCGCAGACAAGAGCGTCCGCACCATGAGCCGACGAACCGCGATTCGCGGCATGCTGGTCGGGACGGCCGGTGTCGTCGGGATGGCCCGGCCCGGGTTTGGGGCCAAAGGGTCCCCATCCAAAGGAGGTGTTCGAGTGGGGCGCGAATCGAACGGATCGGAGGTCTGGCAGGTCACCACCGAGAAATACAACCATTCGAACATCTACTGTGAGATGCCCTATTGCTCGGCCGATTCAAGGTACTTCGTCTATGAACGCCGGAACCCGAAGCTGCCCGGCAAGAACAAGGTCGAGTTCATGGTGGTCGAGCTGGGTACGTGGAAGCAGCATCGACTCGACGCGACCGTCGGGCTCGTGGGCTGTGCCATCACGCACGACGGGGTGTTCTGCTACCTCAAACAGGTCGGAAAGGACGCGTTCGACCTGATGCGCGTCGACCTGGCGAAGGGCCGCCCGGAGCAGATCCACCGTATCGAGGGCGAAGAGCGACCCAGGAGCTTCGGGGCCGTGACGCCCGACGGCCGATACTACCTGACCGGCAAGAAGATCGGCGACGACTACCAGATGTTCGGCATCCTACTGGTCGACCTGAAGACCGGCCGACAGTCCATCCTCGACCGCGACCCGTTCATCCTCAACCCCCACCCCCAGATCGAGCCGGGCGAGGGCAAGCAGCTCATGATCCAGCACAACCGCGGCGGGAAGTACACGCCCGACGGCAAGCGTCTGCGGCTCGTCGGGCCCGAGGGCGCGACGCTCTACCTCGCCTCCGTGCCGGACGGCAAGCGGACTCTCCTGCAGGTCGGCAAACCCTACACGACGCCCTGTACGGGCCATGAGGCCTGGATCGGCAAGACCAAGGAGATCCTCTTGACGGTCGCGCCGAGCGGGGAGTTCGCGCCGGACAAGGGGAACCTGCTCGGCGTTCGTGCGGGCCAACCCGCCCGCGTCGTCGCTCGGGGGTACCACTTCGGGCACGTCGGCGCGTCCCGATGCGGCCGGTTCTTCTCCTGCGACGACTGGCGGGAAACCTACAAGGTCGTCATCGGCTCGATCCGAACCGGCAAGACGGCGGTGGTCTGCGAATCCCGGACGAAGCCGGGCCGTTCGCAAAACACCCACCCGCACCCCTACCTGACGCCCGACCTGAAGTGGGTGATCTTCAACTCGAACCGGAGCGGGTTTCCCCATGTCCACGCGGCGAGCGTACCGGCCGGGATGATCGAGGAGTTGGGCCAAACCTAGTCCTTGTAGATTCTCTGTTTCATTGTGTCGCAGGGACCCCACCGCCCGCACCACAAAGGTCGGGCAGCGGTGTGCTTGTGGGGATGGGAAGACCACGTTATAGTGCACGACGCTACAATAACGCCTTGGAGGTTGAGGGGGTGGTCCTTCAAAGCGAAGGTCCAATCCCACCCTCACATCTCCTAATAGGGGCTGACTCCGCGGGCCGGTGGCCCGCCGGGACCTGATGTACGGAGGCCCGGACCATGCGATGGCAAGACGAGATCAAAAACAGCATCACCACGCTCGATCAATTGAGCGAATACGCCAAGTTGCCCTTGGACGAGGACAAGCGCCTGCGACGGGTCGCCAAACGGCATCCGATGGCCATGACCCGCTACTACGCGTCGCTGATCGACTGGACCGATCCGGACGACCCGATTCGTCGGATGGCCGTCCCATGCGTGGAGGAACTGAACGTCGCCGGGACGTACGACACGAGCGGCGAGGCGAGCAACACGAAGATGCCCGGCCTTCAGCACAAGTACGCGCAGACCGCGCTGATCCTCGCGACCAACCGATGCGCGATGTACTGCCGGCATTGCTTCAGGAAGCGATTGGTCGGCCTGACGAACGAGGAGATCCTGAGCCGGTTCGGTGAGGCGGTGGCGTATGTCAAGCGGCACAACGAGATCAACAACGTGCTCATCAGCGGCGGTGATCCGCTCATCCTGCCGACCCGAGTGATTCGCGAGTTCCTCCGAAGGCTGTCGCCCATTGCCCATCTGTGCTTCATCAGGCTGGGCAGCAGAACGCCCGTCACGTTCCCCCAGCGGATCTACGGCGACAGGGAGCTGCTGGCCGTGCTGAAGCGGTACTCCGCCGGTGACAAGCGGCTGTTCCTGGTCACACAGTTCAACCATCCCCGGGAGATCACCGAGCAGTCGACCAGGGCTGTCAGCCGGCTGATCGAGGCCGGCGTGGTCCTCAACAATCAGACCGTTCTGCTGAGCGGCGTGAACGACGATCCGGATACGCTGGCGGAATTGCAGAACAGACTGGTGGGCATCGGTGTCAATCCGTACTACGTCTTCCAGTGCAGGCCCGTCAAGCGCGTGAAGCATTGCTACCAGGTGCCGTTCCGCCGTGGTTACGAGGCGGTGGAAAAGGCCAAGCGGCAGCTCAACGGCCACAGCAAGCGGTTCCGCTATGCGATGTCGCACAAGAC
>Ga0180432_10006827_pt1 | contig 14704 bp, 14 predicted proteins | sample SS_ome_10_FD_132414 | JGI IMG/M metagenome (GOLD analysis project Ga0180432, IMG submission 132414) | Hypersaline lake sediment archaeal communities from the Salton Sea, California, USA - SS_1_MS_2 metaG | ecosystem: Environmental > Aquatic > Non-marine Saline and Alkaline > Hypersaline >... | reverse complement strand
CTTCTGGCTGCGATTGATGTATTCTTAGAGAGATAAGCTTAATCATAAAGTAATTGGGGAGACATCCTGATGGGATGTCTCTTTTTTATTAACCCAACCAAAAAAGAGACCCCTGATATTGAAATCAGTTACCAACCCAGCGCTCATTCCTCTATGTGTGTTTGCAGGAATACGGCCGCCTTGCGGTAAAAATCAATAATATTGGCTGTTTTCCGGAAGCTATGCCCTTCGTCCGAATATACGGTCAACTGGCAGGGAATCTGGCGGGCTTTTAGTGTTTTATAGATATTAACTGATTGCTGCGGATCCACGACGCGGTCTTTTTCTCCGTGGAATAAGGCCACCGGATCCTGGATGCGATCAATGTGTTCGATGGGAGAGCGTTCTAGAAACCGCTGGCGGTCTTCTTCGATATCACCAATTAAAAAGCGGTGGTAATAGCGCTCAAATTTGTGGGTATGGGTGGCATCGTAGATAAGGTCGCTGACCGCATAACTGCACACAGCGGCTTTGAACAACCCCGGCTGGCGGATGAGCGCACACAGGACACTGAAACCGCCTGCGCTGGAACCGAGCGCCGCGATACGACCCGGATGGATGCGTCCGGTCTTTGTGAGTTGTTCAATCAGGAATTGCGCGTCTTCTGCTTCGATTTCTCCCCAGCGGTGGCGTAGCGCATCCTGAAAGGCATACCCATAGGTAACGCTTCCATGATAATTCAGCACAGCAACGGAAAAGCCGATTTCTGTAAAGAATTGGATTTCCTGCGAATATCCGAGTTGAGCCACGCTGGTTGGCCCGCTATGAAATTTGAGTATGCAGGGGGCTAGGCTGAACGCGCTCGTTTCTGCGGGGTAAAACCAGGCGTATGCCTGTGATCCGCTTGCAGAAGCAAATTGAATTTCTGAAGGGGTGAATCCATTTTCTTGTGCGCCATGCTGTGATTGTGCATGATCTGTTTTGGGTTGGATCGGCACGCTGATAATATTTGGCGCATGGTTGGGCGCAGCGGCGATGGTGAAGATGGTGCTACGCGATTCATCCAGATCAATCTGCCTGCACCAGGTATAGGGCAGGATCGGTTGTGGACGCAGTTCTCGCGTTTGGATATCAGCGGAAATGATCCCAGCTTTCCCGCGGGCATACGTTATACAGAACAATTGCCGGCTGTCTGCGCTCCAGCAGTAGCTGCGCAATCCCTGCACCCAATCCGGCATGCGCAAATGATACTGGTTCCCCCTGATGAGTTTGGTTTTTTCATGGGTGAGTATATCGAAAAGCACCAGGGAATCCCATTCACCATCCCGCTGAATATAAGAAAGGAATTTTCCGTCCGGCGAGAACCGTGGCTGATTGGCACTTGATCCGGGTACACCAGCAATCCGCTGGAAAGGAATTGCATCTGGTATTTTCTCCGAGAAAGAGCGGATGCATACACGGGAGGCGTCCCAGGGCATATGGGGGTGATCCCATTCTGTCCAGGCGATCAGCCTACCGGTGGGGTGCCAAACTGGCTGCATATAAAAATCAGAACCACTGGTTATCACATGAAGCGCGTTGTTCTGGGTTAAGCGTGCAAGGGAGATGCCGCTTTGATCGCCAGTTTCATAGATGAAAAGTATTTTTTCATTATCAGGGCTGATGGTGGGGGCGGCTGTCTGAAACCCTTCTGGAAAAACCATCGCAGTGTCTGCGGGATTGCGCAGGTCGAAATTCCAGATCGCTCCGGATCGTTCGCAAAAAACGATTGCCTGATCGTGAATATCAAAACTTCCACCGCCGTACCCGCAGGTGCCGCGCACATCAAAATCTGGAGTGAGACATACGCACTGCGTGCCCTCTCCGGTATATAACATCCCAACGCCGTTACGGGAGGAATGGAAAACCACATCTTTTTGGAATGAGGAAAAGAGAAAATCCTGGATGTTTTCCGCGCGTTTAAATTCTTTTTTCAGTCGTGCAATCGCGTTTGTTATATGCATGCTGTCTCGATTTAAATAAAAAAGCTCACTGCCAAAGCAGTGAGCGGATATTCTTATTTTAGGTCCTTCGGCCTCCACAGGTTTTTCAAAGAGTTTTCATCTTCATCTGTGATGTCTTTCCAGTGTTTGGATTTAATTTTGATGTATGCAACTGAACCTGTTGGCAGGCTTTCCACTTGCCTGGTTACGATCTGTAAAAATGCTTCCAATCCTGGGTTGTGGCCAATAATCATCACGGTTTTTTTATCATCTGCGAATTCCTCAATCGCATCCAAAATGTTGATCGGTTCAGCCATATATAGGTTTTTAGAATAATAAACCTTATTTTTATATTTCAATTTTTTCAAGAGATAGTCGGCTGTTTCCTGCGCACGTAAGGCTGTAGAGGAGATGATTACGTCAGGAACTAATTTCTTAGACTGCAGGTATTTTCCCATTCGTTCGGCGTCATGTTTGCCGCGTTTTTTTAGAGGCCGTTCATGGTCTTCAACGTCAGAATCTTTCCAGCTTGATTTTGCGTGCCGCATAAGCAGTAATTTTTTCATGCGGTTTTACTCCTGGTCGATTGTTTTTTTAATAGCGCAAATAGTATATCATAATGGAAATATTTATCCGAAAACAACCAAAAAAAGGTTTTCATGAAACGTTTTATTGATGAAGAAATCAGCGTAGAAATTGATCGAGAGTTTTTTCTGAAAAAAGATCCTCCCTGTCCTGATAGACTGGTGTGGCGCGATCAGGTCATCCCGCTGCGGGCATTGCTGCGGTCATGGGATGATTTTAGCCGTAAAGGACGTATGGCGAAAAATATGCGGGCATCTCATCGGGTGCGGGCGCAGAACAAAGGGTCCTGGGGAGTTGGGCGCAGGTATTTTGAATGTAGCGGGGCGCAAGATGCCATCTACTGTTTTTATTATGATCGGGCGCCAAAGGACGCAGGAGATAAGTTGGGTTGCTGGATATTGGTGTCAATTGAAGATGGCAGGCAAAAGCAATAGAGAGGAAATAGCACCGCATGGTTTGAGGAAAATTTTCCTCACTGAACCTCGTTCTACGATTTCTATTTATAATACTTACATATACCAAATGAGGATTGAGGCCTATCCTCTGCAAGTATGACAGGCAGCACGGAACAGACAATATGAGCGAAAAACATTCTGGTTGGCGCAAACGATTTACGTTGGTTTGGATCGGGCAGGCATTCAGCTTGTTGGGAAGTGAATTGGTTCAATTCTCTCTGGTTTGGTATCTGACCGACACAACCCGCTCTGCTTCAGTCCTGGCGACCGCATCATTCATTGCGCTGCTTCCGCGTGTGGTTCTTTCTCCCATCATGGGTGCTCTGGTGGATAGATGGGATCGCAGGAAAGTAATGATCCTGGCGGATGCGGGTGTAGCGCTTGCAACGCTTGCCTTGGCAGCAGTGTTTTTCTTTGGATCAGTCCGAGTCTGGCAGATCTATTTAATCCTGTTTTTGCGTTCTATCGGGGGTGGATTCCATTGGCCGGCTTATCAGGTAGCTGTATCTGAATTAGTTCCGGAGCATCAATTGACGCGCATTTCTGGTCTTAATCAGACGCTGCAGGGCGCCCTCAGTATCGCCGCTCCACCCGCCGCCGCTTTTTTGCTGAGCCGTTTTCCGATACCATCCATATTAATGATCGATATTTTTACGGCAAGCATAGCGATCGTGCTGCTATCGATGGTCAGATTGCCGGAACCAGGCAGCCATCGAAAAGATCAGCCCAGCCTGCTTCAATTATGGGATGAAATTCGCGAGGGATTTCAGTATTTGCTTGCCTGGAAAAGTATGTTCTACTTGATTCTCGGTGCGGCTGTCTTAAACTTCTTAATCAACCCGGGATTTACGTTTACGCCATTGTTGATTACCGGCCATTTTCAAAAAGGTGTGGTTGAATTGGGCGTTATCGAAACAGCCTTTGGTATCGGAATGGTCGTGGGTGGCATGGCCTTGAGCGCCTGGGGAGGGTTTCGCAGAAACACTGATACGATCCTGACCGGAATTGTCGGCTTGGCGGTTGGGACGGCTGTCCTGGCGTTATCTGAAAGTCATCAATTCGCACTGGCGGTAGTTGGAATGGGGATCGCCGGTTTTATGCATCCGATTGCGAACGGTCCGCTGTTCGCGGTTATTCAGAAGAATGTAAACCTTCGATACCGGGGCCGTGTGTTTTCCCTAGTTGAAAGCATCGTCTCCGCCATGATGCCGCTTAGCATGGCAGTCGCTGCGATATTGGGAGAATGGGTGGCTCCCAGGGATTGGCTGATGATCGCGTCGGGGGGGTGTTTTATCTTGGGCTGTTGTGGCTTTTTCATTCCGGCGGTTCGGAACCTCGAAAAAGCGCGAGACCAGCAGCACATATCTTAACGATAAATCAAAAATCCGATCAGGATCAATACACAGGCAAAAGCTAATTCGACTCCAATTACCAATAGAACCCGATTTTTCTCTTTAAAAACGAGGTTCTCACCGAATCCATTCGAACGGAGATAATACTTTGGGCCTGCAAACCATGCGTAAGCTGCTCCTCCCAGCAATCCCCCAAAATGTCCCCAGTTATCAATGCCGGGCGATAGTCCCAGGATAAAGTTGATGACAATCACTACAGCGATATTCATTAGCAATGGCTGCGCGGAACGACCGAGCAAAACACGGTTTTGGTAAATGTAAACCCCCTGTGCGGCAATCAATCCAAAGATAGCGGTAGAGGCGCCCAGTGAGATGTTAGGCGAAGAAATAAATGAGAATATGTTGCCGAAAAGAGCACTCAAAACATACAGCGCGATGAAGGAATTCGTCCCATATTTTTTCTCCAGGCTGGGCCCCAAGCTGAAAAGGGCATACATATTCAGTGCGATATGGGGGATGGATCCATGCAACAGGGCTGGTGTAAAAAATCGCCAAACCTGCCCTTGCAGGATGAATTCATTAATTTTAGCGGCAAAATAGAGTAAGAAATCATATCCAAGGAAAAGGTCAGATAATCCTTGCAGGGCGTAGAAAAAAACGCTGATAGCGATAATGATGATAGTTGCGGGTGTTTTTCTGCGCATGGTTATACCGTGATCGGTGTTTGGCTGCTTTTATGGTGTTCGGCGTTAATGATGGATGTGATGACGTCGACGGTATCACTTAATTCATCCTGGGCGTTGATGACAATATAATCAAATGCATTTGCTTTTTGCATCTCTTCTTTAAACGTCGCGATCCTTGTTTCCAGGTCGTGCTCTCCTTGTTGCTTGCGTTTGCCAAGCCGGCGCATCCAAGTCTCCTGGTTGGGCGGCATTAAAAAGATTGAAATCGCAAACGGGTACATTTTCTTGATCTTTTCCGCTCCCTGAACGTCCAACCGCAAAATGACATCCTTATCACTCTCTATCGCTTTTCTTACCTCAGATTTTGGAACCCCTTTATAGTCCTTGTAGACATGAGAATATTCCAGCAGTTCATCATCAGCAATCATTTTTTCAAACTTATGTTTGGTGACGAAATAATAATCGACACCTTCTTTTTCGTCAGGGCGGGGAGGTCTCGTATTCGCAGTAACGACATGGTAAATTGGCAAATTCCTCTTTTTTAATTCCCGCAACACAGAATCTTTTCCCACACCGGAAGGTCCGGAAATAATAATCATCATAGATGATTTTTGATTTTTTATGATTTCTTCAATTTGGTTTTTCAATAAAGCGGTTTCTCTCTGTTAGGATTTGCCTTGATTATAAATGAAACTATGATCGTTCGTATTCTAAAATGTGCTGAGGAATGTCTTTAATTGGCCATAATTTGACATGGTGCTGATCTTGTCCACGAAATCGATTAAATTAACATAGCGCACCCGCAAATTTCGGACATCATCTCCCACCGGGTCATCGCCGGCTGCACTGTAGGGTGTGTCTGCATAAGCCCCATGAAAGGCGAAATAGGCCTGGTTGATCTTTCGGATCTGATAACCATTTTCCCAAAACACGAGCCTCTTTTCATCCATAAATTTCTCCGCCGCTTCAATTTTTTCCTCTTCAAGCAGTTCTTCTACGCGGATGCGGACGGTATACATTTCTTTCCGAAAATCAAACGGTTGCGTTTCATTTTCAAGCGCAGGTTGGAAGGAGGCCTGAAATGTCTCAGTTTCAATAGATTTTTCCTGAACGAGATCCGGATAATATCTTTCCAGAACAGCTTGGCTAATCTCTTTCCCGGCGATTGACGCGGTTGTTTCATTCATAGTTCGCAGCGCCGGGGATGCACTGTACCGAATTCCTAACGGTCGGAAGACCAGGTAATTATGGATCCATTCGTGTGATACAGTTTCTAACAGGTATGGCAGCCTTGCGGTATTCAGCACCATGGTTGGATACGTTCCTACCCCTCCCACCGGAACAACCAGGGCGGAATAGTCGATCAGGTTTTCTACATTTTCCTCCATTTCAACCATTGCCGGTATGGGCATATCCGGGATTAGCGAAATGCTCTTTTCCTGGCGGATCACATTCCTTGGTGACAGGATCAACTGCTTTGGCAGATCCGTCGTTTGAAAAAGAATCGGGGGAAATGGTTGCATAATTTCCGCAAATCCCATCTGATCAACTGTTTGGGATACCTGAAACTGGATCACTGATTCTGCCAGTTTTCTGTAACGGGAAAGATACCAGCGGTTTCTTTGATGGGCGGCTTGCACCAATGCCAGCTTTTTCTGGTCCTCCTTTTGCTCACCCCCCGGTGCGCTGATCAGTGTGCTTATTTCGTTATCAAGCCGGTTGTCTTCTGCCAAATATCGAAAATAAGCATCAATTACTTTTCGCTGCTGGCTGACCTTTAAGGAAGCGGGTAAGTTGGCGGATGCGATGGATATCTTCTGAAGAAATGCTTGCATGGTCCAACCGGCATAATCAAACTCATACGGTCGTGTAATCAATCTGGCACTGTCTATTGGGTCTGCAGGCGCCCAAACGCTTGTCGTAACGGTACATAACACCAGCGCGACCGCAGCGGAGAATAACCCAATTTTTTTCAATATGCGTACCATAGCGAAATTATTATAGTTCGCGTCTCATCGAATCCGAAAGATTAATAAAACTTTAATCAAAATTTCTATTGACAAATCGTAATATTATACGTATAAGTTATACATAGAAAAATTGTATATATGGAAAAGGAATAAAACATGGCAAGACCAAAAAATTCACCAGAGAAAATTCAAGCAATGCGAAATAAAATGATGGATGCTGTGATTTCTCTATTAGATGAAGTAAACCCAGATAAAGTCAGCATTCGTCTGATTGCCGAGAAGGTTGGCGTTTCTCACATGGTCTTTTACACGTATTTTGAAAATCGTGATGAGATCATGCAAGCGCTCATTGATCGTGAGCAAAAGCGCATAGACCAGCAGTTTGAAAACCTTTTGGAAAAAGCCAAAGAAGTGCCGGTTTTCAAAGTTCTGGAAGAAGTTCTGGATGAATATGTCGCTTCAGCGCACGAACATCCCAAAATCTTCAAGCTTTTCTGGATGACGCCTAAGAAATCAGGCCGTGGAGGCGATCAGATCAATTCGTATGAGCATCTGCGTCCATCAATTGAAAATATTGCGAATCTCATTCAGCTTGGCATTAAAAAAGGAGAGATATCCGAACGCGATCCACATCTGGCAGCGCTGGCAGTGATGACAATTGTTAATGCGCATATTATTTTGGACCAGTGTGGAAAATTGCCGGATAAATTCTCCTGTGAACAGGTGATGGCGGAGAATAAGCGTGCCTTCAGGGCATATCTGACTGATTAACCATCAAATCCTTAGAACCGAAAGCTTCACAATAATCTATCAATGCTTGTATTCATTTAATATAGAAGGTCATCATGGTAAAAAATAAAAAAAGTAAAAAAATATCAAACAAAGATGGAAAAAAGGTAACTTCTTCGAAAAATAAGAAGTTTTCTTTGTCACTCGTATACGATTGGATTAAAAACCACGCGTTTTACACCGCAATCATTGCGGCAGTATTGATTATCATCGTGGTGATTGTTGTTCGGGTTTTTAACGCGCGCCGTTCAGCATTGGACGAGTATCAGGTTTACAATGTGACCCGCGGAGATCTGGTGGCGATCGTTGGGGCGACGGGTGTCGTTGAACCCAACCAATCGGTCGAATTGGATTGGGAAACAACCGGGCGCGTTGAGGAAGTGTGTGCTTTGGTCAATGACCAGGTTGAAAAGGATGATGTGCTGGCTGTGCTGGCGGATAATTCTCTCCCTCAATCTGTTATTCTCGCAAAAGCGGATTTGGTCACAGCCCAGAAAGAATTGGATGACCTGCTGATGTCCGATACCCAGCGCTCTCAAGCCTATGTGGATCTGCTCGATGCAGAAGAAGAGTTCAAAAATGCTGAGGATGATCGTGATTATTGGAACTTCCGCAACACGGATATGGACCGCATCTATGGAGCGCGTGAAGAATTCCTCGCTGCGGAAGAAACCTTTAAAAAGATCGAGACGGCGCTACAGGCTCTGGAAACAGCCCCGGATGATGATCCTGACAAAGCGGAAGCGCTTGAAAAATTTGAAGAAGCTCGTCTGGCGCGCGACAAAGCGCTGCGTAATCTAAATTACCTGCTGGGAGCGGCCTATGATCAGGAGGTGGCAGAAGATTTTGCCAATTTCGAACTGGCATTGGCAGAGTTGGAAGATGCCCAGAGAGAGTGGGAACGGGTGCAAAATGGGCCTAACCAATCAGATATTGAATCAGCTGAAGCCAAAGTGGCAGCTGCTGAGGCAACCGTGGCGCTGGGGGCGATCGAAGCGCCGTTTTCCGGGACAGTAACAATCGCTGAACCGAAAGTTGGCGACTTTGTAGTTTCTGGCACCAAAGGATACCGTGTCGATGATCTAACCAACCTGTATGTCGAAGTGGAAATTTCAGAAGTTGATATCAACCGGATTTCGATCGGTCAAGAAGCGCAATTGTTTTTTGACGCGGTGTTGGGTGTTGCCTACAATGGCGAGGTAGTTGAAGTTGCCTCTGTTGGCACCGACGATGGGTCCGGCACGGATTTCATTGTTCGGCTGCGCATTCTTGATCCTGATGAGAAAATCCGGCCGGGAATGACTGCCGCAGTCAATATTATAGTCAGCGAAGTAAAGAGTGTTTTATATGTTCCCAATCGTGCCATTCGCAACCGCGCGGGCAAACAGGGTGTGTATGTGCTACGAGATGGAGAACTGGAATATGTTGAAGTCAAACTAGGATCATCGTCTGATGTGAATTCCGAAGTAATTTCGGATGATTTGATTGAAGGTGATCAAGTTGTCATGAACCCGCCGCAGGAATTAATTACGAATGGCGGACCTCCCGGATTTGTGAGGTAGTCTGATGGTAAATAAAAACAAAGTCATCCACGCAGAAAAATTGACCAAAGTGTATCAGATGGGTGAAATACAAGTGCATGCCCTGCGCGGCGTTTCTATTGATATCAAAGCGGGTGAAGTTGTGGCCATTATGGGCCCTTCCGGATCAGGAAAATCAACCCTCATGAATATTATCGGCTGTCTGGACCGCCCGACGGATGGGCAATATTACCTGGATGGACAGCTGGTTTCCAATATGTCTGATGATGAGCTGGCTGTTATCCGTAACAAGAAAGTTGGTTTTGTTTTTCAAAATTTCAATCTGCTATCCCGCTCTACCGCTCTAACCAATGTTGAACTTCCTTTGCGTTATGCCGGGGTAGACCATGGCAGGAAGAAAAAAGCAATCGAAGCGTTGGAATCTGTAGGTTTAGGGGACCGCGTGGAACACAAGCCGACGGAATTATCAGGCGGGCAGCAGCAGCGAGTGGCAATCGCGCGAGCGCTGATTAACAAACCTGCCATCATTATGGCGGATGAACCCACCGGAAATCTGGACTCAAAATCCGGGAAAGAAGTCATGAAACTGCTCCTGGAACTTAATAAAACGTTGGGCACGACCCTTATCATTGTCACCCATGATCCGATTGTCGCAAAGCGAACAGAACGGGTGATTAGTTTGTACGATGGATCGGTAAAAGAGAAGAAAAAATGAATATCTGGCAATCTGTGAAGGAAGCATTGGAGAGTTTGTCGGCAAATAAATTGCGCGCCGCATTAACTATACTTGGCATCGTGATCGGTGTTGCTGCAGTGATCGCGATGTTGGCTGTGGGAACAGGCGCACAGGACACGATTCTGGGATCGATTAGTGGGATTGGAACAAATTTACTTTTTGTCTTCCAGGGCAATTTTAGTGAAGAATTGACCAATGAACAACCGCTGACGATGGGAGACGCGGATGCCATCGCAGATGGCTTTCAGGCTCCCAATGTGCAGGCGGTAGCGCCAGCCATTGATGACAGCATGACAGTTAGTTATGAGGGAGAAAGCGCTGTCGTAGATTTAATGGGCGTAACCGAAGAATATGAAACCGTCCGCAATTATGGGTTGCTGGAAGGCAGCTTTATCTCAAATGAGAATGTAAATGGCCGCGCATCAGTGGCGTTGATTGGCCCTGAAGTGGCGGATAAATTATTTGACCGCCGTGAATTGATCGTTGGCGAAACAATTCGCATTGAAGGCCAGCCCTTTCGTGTCATTGGTGTACTGGAGCCCAAAGGCGGTGGATCATTCGGATCACAGGATAATGTAATTCTGGTGCCTTTGACAACCGCCAAAGCGCGCCTGGTCAGCCGTGAACGCGATAACGTTGATATTATTTTTGTCCAAGCTGTCAGCCCGGAAACTGTGCCGCTTGCCAAGCAGGAAATCGGGGAGATTCTTCGCTTGCGGCATCGCTCAGAAGTCGGTAAGGATGATTTCACCATTTTTACGCAGGAGGATTTCCTGTCCCTTGCGGGTACGATCACCAATGTCCTGACTGTTTTCCTGGGAGGCATCGCAGCTATTTCGCTGCTGGTAGGCGGGATTGGCATTATGAATATCATGCTGGTTTCCGTGACGGAACGCACAAAAGAAATTGGGCTGCGTAAAGCAGTCGGTGCCCGCAAGAAAGATATCCTAACCCAATTTCTGACAGAGTCCTCTCTTTTAAGTTTGATTGGCGGTATCATCGGAATTATTTTTGGATGGATCATCTCCGTTGCGGTAGGGCGCATCGCCGCTGCAAGTGGAACGCCATTTTATCCATCAATAGGATTGGATGCGGTATTGCTGGCTACGGTTTTCTCCACCGCGGTAGGTTTATTTTTCGGTATTTATCCCGCCAACCGGGCGGCAAACCTTGAGCCTGTGGAAGCACTGCGATATGAATAAATGCCTGACTTCATTTCAATCAACATCTGAGTAAATATTTCTTTGCAGCACGAATTCGGTTAAAATAAGACCGTTAATTCACCAAGGAGGATCGGTTCAATGGAGAAATGGCGTGTACTGATAACGGATGGCCTGCAGGACATTGGCAAACAATACCTTGAGAATGTCGCGCAGGCGGATGACCGAAAGGGCATCTCTGCGGATGAACTCATATCCCAAATTGAAAAATATGATGCGGCTATTGTGCGCGGCCGCACAAAAATGACCAAACAGGTACTCCAAAAGGCAAACAACCTGAAAGTGATTGGGCGTTGCGGAGTGGGCGTGGATAATATCGATCTGGAAACAACCAAAGCGATGGGGATTACCGTGGTAAACGCGCCCAGCGCGACAACCAATGCGGTGGCTGAATTGACCATGGGGTTGATTTTCTCCATGATGCGCGAGATTCCCCGAGCGGACGCGGGGATGAAACAAGCTGAATGGCTTAAAAAAGAATTAATTGGTGTTGAATTGTATGGTAGGAACCTGGGGATATTAGGCTACGGACGCATTGGATCGACGGTTGGCCAAATGGCCGCGGCGGTCGGCATGCGCGTGATTGCCTGCAGTTTGTTTAGCATTCCAGAAACCATCCGGATCATCGGTGGGGAATTCTTGATGATGGATGATGTGATTGAAAAATCTGATATTATTACCATCCATACCCCGCTCACAGAAAAAACCAGGCATCTAATTAATGAGGAAACCATCGCTCGCATGAAAGATGGTGTTTATATTGTCTGTGCGGCCAGAGGGGGTATCATAGATGAAGATGCGTTACTTAAGGCTTTGAATGATGGTAAGGTTGCTGGAGCCGCGCTGGATGTTTTTGAGGAAGAACCCCCCAACAATTCTCCGCTCGTAAATCATCCCAAAGTAATCGCTACTCCTCATATTGGCGGGCAAACAAAGGCTGCCCAACGGCGTGCATCTATAGATATCGCGCGGGAAGTGATTGCCGCCCTGCAGGGAGAGAAATTGCATTGGAAAATAGTCTAAAGAAATAATTTGGAGATGAGAACATAAATGGAACAAGAACTTCAGCAACTCAGACAGATTTTATCGGAAATAGCAGACCTAAATGCCGCCAGCGCGGTATTAAATTGGGATCAGTTGGTAAATATGCCTCCCGGTGCTGCGCAGGATCGCGGCGAGCAGATCGCGACACTGGAAAATGTCATTCATCAAAAAGCAACCAACGATGAACTTGGACAGCTATTGGACAATCTGGGCGCACAAAGAGCGTCTCTTGATCCAAATTCTGATGAAGCCAGATTAATTAAGGTTGCCAAAAGGAATTTTGATAAACAGAAAAAAGTCCCCGCGGAATTTGTTACTGAATTTAGCCGCGTGACAACAGTCGCCCAATCCATATGGGAAAAAGCAAAAACCCAATCAGATTTTCAATTATTTCAGCCGTATCTCGAAAAAATCGTAAGAATGCGACAGCAGTATGCGGAATTCTTTCAACCGTACGATCATATTTATGACCCGCTGCTCGATGATTTTGAGCCCGGGATGAAGACAGCCGAAGTACAGGAAATCTTTCAGGCGCTTCGCCCCAAACAGGTGAAATTGATCAAAGAAATCGGACAGAAAAAACAGGTGGACCGTTCATTTTTATTGGTGGATTATCCAGAAGCACAGCAATTGGATTTTGGCGAGATGGTAATTTCAGAATTTGGTTATGATTGGGAGCACGGCCGCCAGGATAAATCCGCGCATCCTTTCACGACAAGTTTTGGCGTGAATGATGTTCGCATTACAACCCGCTTGAAAAAGAATTATCTTCCGACTGCCATGTTCGGCACCTTCCATGAATGCGGCCATGCCCTTTATGAACAGGGAGTTGCAAAGTCACTGAATCGCACTCCATTGGCGGATGGTGCATCCATGGCTGTCCATGAATCACAATCCAGAATGTTTGAAAATCTAATTGGGCGCTCCTATCCATTCTGGAAACATTATTTTCCGAAATTAAAGGAATTCTTTTCAAGCCAACTGGGTAATATCAGCCTAGATCAGTTTTATAAGGGTGTCAATGCGGTGGAGCCTTCTTTGATACGTGTGGAGGCAGATGAAGCTACTTATAACCTGCATATCATGCTGCGGTTGGAAATGGAAATTTCTTTGATGGAAGGAAGCCTTTCGGTCAGCGATGCGCCGCGCGTCTGGAATGAGAAATTTGAAGAGTACCTCGGCATTCGCCCAGAAAATGACGCACAAGGTATTTTACAGGATGTACACTGGTCATTTGGAGGATTCGGATACTTCTCAACCTACGCATTGGGCAATCTTGTTTCCGCCCAACTATGGAAAAAGATGGTGGAAGATATTGGTAAAGTTGACGCGCAAATTGAAAAAGCGGATTTCAACCCCATCCTGGGGTGGCTGCGCGAAAACATCCATCAGCATGGTGCGAAATTCGAACCTCAAGAGCTCGTTAAAAAAGTAACAGGGTCGAAAATCACTCTAGAACCATTCCTGGCGTATCTCCAGGAAAAATATGGGGCGATATATAACATATAGGAATTCGATTGAATCCAATCCCCTCCTAAAAAAAAGGAGGGGATTTTCTTTTTAATTAACGAATATACAGCCACAATTGGAACCAAAAGGGAGAAAAACAGTCTAACAATTCATTAATAAAAGAATACACATATACAGGTTAGTATAAATAATAATTACGGAGGTAATAAATGAAAAAACAAACGCTTAGATTAAGTGTATTTGCCGTACTGGCAATATTCATTGGTGCGTGTGCAGCTCCCGCTGTTGTTGAAGGAGAACCGCTGGTTGTTGAAGAACTGGCACCGGCTGTTGAGGAAAGCATACCTGAGGAGAGTGTGGTGGAATCAGAACCGGAAGCAATGAATGAAGCAGCGCAACCGGTGGTTGAATTGCCGGACTGGTTTTATCGAGATTTGACGAATGTTACAAATGGAGAAACATTCCGTATTGTGGATTTTCAAGGTAAAGTTGTCCTCGTAGAAACGCTGGCAACCTGGTGCTCCAACTGCCTTCGCCAGCAAAATGAGGTCCTCTCCCTGATGGGCCAAATGGGCGACCGCGATGATTTTGTCAGCCTCGGTATTGATATTGATACCAACGGGCAAGCAGACCAATTGGCTGATTACGTCAGTAAAAACGGGTTCTTTTGGCTGTACACGGTAGCTGACAGCGCCCTGGTAGATGATATTGGTGCATTATATGGTCCCCAATACCTGAATCCACCATCGACACCTATGCTGATTATTGACAAACAGGGCAACACACACCAGCTTCCGTTTGGAGTAAAAAGTGCGGCTGATCTGTTATCTGCTTTGCAGCCTTTCCTGGACGCCTAAATGATAGGCTTTGAATCTATCATCACATCGATCGGTAT
>Ga0180432_10006826_pt1 | contig 14706 bp, 7 predicted proteins | sample SS_ome_10_FD_132414 | JGI IMG/M metagenome (GOLD analysis project Ga0180432, IMG submission 132414) | Hypersaline lake sediment archaeal communities from the Salton Sea, California, USA - SS_1_MS_2 metaG | ecosystem: Environmental > Aquatic > Non-marine Saline and Alkaline > Hypersaline >... | reverse complement strand
GCCTCCGCCCAGGCCCGTTCCGCCGCCGCCGGGATAGATCGGGTTGCCGTAGCACAAGCACACCCACGGCTCGACACCTTGGGCGGCCATGTCCGGGATAATCTCGTCCAGCCACGCCCAGTCGTAGACACCCTTGGTCTTTTCGGTCTTGGCCCAGCCGGACTGGATCCGCGCCTTCTTGACGCCCAGCGGGCCCAGGTGCCTGCGCCAGTGCTTGTAGATCGTGTAGTCCCGGTCCATCGTCTCGGCGCCAACGGACCAGTTGGACGTCTTGATTTCGCGTGCATGTCGCGGCCGGATCCTGCCCAGGTAGACGTAGCCCTTACCCGGCTGACATTCATCGGCTTGTGCGGCGGCCGCCATGCACATGCCCGCACAGACAACCAGGGCGGACATGCGGGCGGCTCTTCGAAGAAGAGTCAGACGGCCGACTCGATCACTCATCATTGCCTGTCACCTCGCCTCAATTCCGCGCCTTGACCGGTACTTCCAGGGCCATGAGCTTGTAGCCACTCCATCGCTGACGACCGGCACGCTTGGCCGCTGATACTCGCACGTAGCGTGCTTCGGCGGGATCGAATCGGATGCGGTCGGTAGCTTCCCAGGTTTCATACGGCCGGTCGGTTGCCTTGTGGACGGCAGTCCAACTGCCGGGCTTTCCGGGCTCGGCTCGGGCGACGTCGACGGTGAACGCGCTCGGGTGGATCTTCCAGCCCCACAGTAGGTTCACGCGGTCGATCTTCCGCACGGCGCCGAGGTCCACGTAGAGCCATGCGGCGTCACTCTTCGCGGCGGACCAGGACGTGAAGTAGCTGCCGTCAACGGCACTCTTCGGCGTGTCCCCTGATGAGGCGACTACGGGTTTGCCTCGTGCCAGATCTACCATGCCGACACTCACGCGGATGGTGTTTGACGTGGTCTTCAGGCCCGCGTCGTCCTCTGCCCGGGCGGTGACGTCGTAGCACCCGGCCCGGGCGTTGGTCCAGGTCAGCGTATACGGCGCGGCGGCAACGGTGCCGATGGGCTTGCCGTCGGCAAGGAACGTCACGCGTCTGACGCTCCCGTCGCGGTCGATGGCACGGACCTTGAACACGGGCGGCTTGTCGGCAAACCATGCCGATCCGTCGTCGCGTGGTTCCAGAATGCCGACGTGCGGGGCGATGGGCCCGGACCCGAGGGCCGGCATCTCATCCAGCGTCACCACGAAGTCGTGCCTCATCGTCATCAGCGCCCAATCGGGCGGTCGCCTTCGGCTCGGCGTGCCCCACCACGGCAGGGCATAGAGCCACTTGGGCAGTTTGCCGGCCCGTGTCTTGTCCGGGTCGGGCACGGCATCGCACTCGCCCAGGGCGAGCATCTTGCCCGGCGAGACCTTTGCCATCACGTTGTAGTAGGCCCAGTACTTCTCGACGTCCTTGCGGAAGTCCACGCCGTAAATGTCGATGCCGGAAATGTCCACGTACTTCGCGCCCGGGTAGAACCCTCTGCGGTACTCAAGCGTCTTGGTCTTGCCCACGCCCGCGCTGTAGACCCAGATCAGGTTGTCCAGCTTCCTCTGGCGCGTGAAATAGTCGAACATCATCCGCCAGAGCTTGGCCGTGTTGGCCGGGGTCTTCTTGTCCGTCCACCAGAACCAGCCGCCGTCGATCTCATGCAGCGGTCGCCAGAGGACCGGCACGTCTGCGTCTTCGAATACCTGAAGCGTGTCAGCGGCCCGGGCCAGTTCCTTCATGACCTGCGCGTGTTCGGGCGTGCCGGGCGTGACGAGTTGGGCCATGTCGACCTTCTTCTTGCGTTTGGACTGCCAAGCCGAGTCGCCGTTGAAGTCCCAGTGCCAATGGAGCGTCAGGATGTAGCCGTGGCGCTTGGCGTGCTGGGCCACCTCGCCCGGCTTCTTGCTGAGCCAGCGGATGTCCCGCCCCCAGACCGCAGCCTGCTTGCCGGTCTGCTCGAAGTCGTCCGGCGTATGGACATAGACGTTGTACCCGCAAAGCATCTTCTTCTGGTGGACGGACTCCAGGTAATCGAGCACCTTGCTCGCCGTGGCGTTGAGCTTGGGGTTGGCCGGTTCCATGGCTGCGACCGGCGCGGCCGCACCGGCGACCAGAAGCATCGGCAGGACGAACCTGACGAGGTGCTGCAGATGAGTTGCTTTCGCCTTCATGATTCGATTCCCTTTGTTATCTTGGCGTCGCTGCATTGCTTGCACCTGCCATTGTATTGCAGACCGAGGCCTTTGGACGGTGCTGTGGCATTCACCCAACCGGTCCTCTGGCAACCGAGGCCAGAACTGGCTGGCCGTGATCCGCCGTCGATGAACATCACGCATCGGGGACCTCTCCTGCCAGGCCACTTACCCTCTGGCGTACCTTGCTTGCTTCGTCACCACACACGAGCGTAACGGAGGAGAAACGACTGCACCCTTTCATTCCTTTCGCAGGTCGTAGCAGACGACCGTGCCGGTTTTGGTACGCAAGAAGATGTGGCCGGCAATGACGGGAGGTTCCATGAACACCTGGTAAGCGGTGGTCAGCGGCAGGGTGGGCTGCCAGGGACCGGACAGCTTCTTGAAACTCTTCGGATCGGTCGGGTAGAGGTTGAACGCCGCCCGTTTGCCGTGGCTCCAGTCGACGCAGTGCAATAGCTTGTCTTCGATCAGTTGAAACCAGAAGTCCTTGGCTCGCGGCTGGTCAACGAGGATTTCGCCAGTGGCCTCGCGGGCGATAACCAGACGGCAGTCGGTTTCCCTGTCCGGTCCCCCGCTGGCGTAATAGACCAATGAGTCGCGAATCACAATGCGGGGCCGAGCCGTGCTGTCGTTCCAGGTTGGGAACAGGAAATGTGGTTTGTCGGGAAAGGTCCATACTCGCTTGGCGCCTTGCGGCGTGATCCGATAGGCGCCGGGCAGGCCGAACGGGGCCTTGCCGTCAGCGTTCCGGGGCGCCGAGCCGTTGGCCTTTTCCTTGATGATGGAACTGCCCACATTCACGAGCACATGGTCCCTGGACGGCGAGAGAGTAAACTGCGTGGCGTGCAGCCGGCCCACCGTCCAGAGGATCTTGCCCGCCCGCGGATCGATCAGATGGAGCTTCGCCTGGCCCGGCTTGCCTGCCGTGGCGCAGAGCAGGTAGTCTTTGCCGCCGTGCTTCCACAGGCTTGGGGTGGTCCAGGGGGAAATGACGTTGGCCAGGGCCCACCTGGTCTTGCCGCCGGCCGGATCCAAACCGAGCAGCGTACCCTTGCGCGGGACAATGAGCGTGCCGCCGGCGAATACCAGCGACTGCTGCCAGCCGTATCGGGCTGAGGCCTGCAGAACGTGGGATCGGGCAAGGTGCTTGTCCCGCTGCTCAATCATGCGCGGTTCGGCCTTCGTCTGCCACAGCTTCTTTCCATCGGCCGCATTGTACGCAAAGACGCGACCCGTCGTACCCATGCTGTACACCGCCCCGTCGTAATAGACCGGGGCGACCTGGAAACCCCCTCGCTTGCCTACTCCCCAGACGAAACCGCCCGGCTCGACCGCCTTCCAGAGGGTCTTGCCGGTCCTGGCGTCGAGTGCGATGACCAGGTCCTCGGCTTCAAGGTGCGCCTTCTCGGTCGTGCCGAAGAGCGTCTTGACGTCGTAGATCCTGCCGGCGGGCCGGAATGTGGTGGCAAACAGCTTGCCTCCGGCGATGATCGGCGCCGCCCAGCCGCCCGGACGTGCGATGGCGCCGGGCCCCAGCAGGGCTGCGACCTTGCCTTTGGCCTTGAACGAGCCGGTCGTATGCTTAGCGCGGCCGAAGTCTCTGTCATCGCTCTCCCACACCAGCCGCGCCTTGGATAGATCGTCGACCAGTACCGCGCCCGTCTTGGGCACGAGGAAGTTGCCGAACGGTCCCTGCATCGACGGCCATCCGAGTTTCCACGCCTGGTCGGCCGTGATGGATTTGTCCGGCTGTTGTCTCGCCGCGGATGTCGGGGCGCCCGCCCGGATCGGCTGGCCTGCCAAATACAGTACTGCAGACAAGCAGAGAGTGATTCTTCTCATTGCCATGTCCTTTCCGGCCGTCTGTTTCACAGGGCTCCCACGCGGCCGGCCTGGCCGTTACTGACGGGCCATTTTGCCCAGTACGATCCGGCCGTCCTTGAACGATACCGTTTGAGTCCCAATGACGATCTTGTCGCCTTCGACTTTCGGGGCCGGGGCCGGGCCGGCGGTGAGGAACTTGAAGCTGAACTTCCTCCCGCCGGCAGATACCGCCCCCTCGCCCGGGGCGCCCGTACCGGTCATCACCAGCATACCATCGGCGCCGGAAGCACCCGAGAAATCAATCGCCGTGCACGACGTGGCCGAACCGATAATCGCCGAACCGTCATTGCCGGGAATCCAGACCAGCGCCTTGCCGGTCGCGGCCGGCAGCGAACCCCAACTGGTCTTCTTGCCGTGATGCCGGATCAGCATCTTGCGATCCGGACCGTGTCTGAAACGCGCCGGCGTCCTCTTTGTGAGCTGCGTGATCACGATGTCATTCTCATCCTGCCAGCGGTTGCGAAAGGCGTAGAACCCGTGCCTGGAATCACGCACGCAGCGCGGTATGCACGCGGCCGGATTCACGGGCTTGACGCCGAACGGCGTGTTCACGAACGCCAGGATCGCGTGGTGCGGGTATGGACTGATCGTGTCCCACGGCGTGGCGTTCTTGTCGTCCCAGTCCTTGACGTACTTGTGATAGAACCACCATATCCCCGCGCGCTGGGCTGGAAGCACGGCCCCATACCCGATCGAGAAGTAGCCTGCCCCGCTGACGCCGTCTACCCTGGCCCAGATGTTATGTGGATACCCTCCGCGCTCGGGAAACCCTTTGCGCAGATTGCCCATGTTCGTGCCCTTGGGGATCGTCAGCAGGAACCATTTCAGCGCCGTCCACCGAACGTTCGGACGCGGGCTGATGAAGTCCCGACCCATCGCCACCTTCCACGCCTGAATTGCCGACAGGTAGATGATATGGCTGGCCATGCTCCCCGTGCCGTCGCCTTCGGAGAAGTATCCCCCGTCGCCGAATCCCTCGGTGACGTTGCGGATCATCGACTTTTCGCTCACCTTGAGCAGCGTGTCGATCTTGGACTGATCGATCCCCGGATCGCCTGTGATGGCCATCAGCGCCATCGCCCCCCCGCCGACCTGCATGCCCCAGTGATTGCTCGCCGGGAAGTGTCGACTCCCCTTGACCAGTTCGGCCAGGCTCATGTTCCTGCCTTCGTCGTAGTCGGCAATCGCTTTGGCGATCTTCTTGCGGTAGGCCTCGTCCCACCCGTCATAGCACAGATCGTATCCGAGAGCGCCCCAGCCCAGCGAGGGGCCGGCCCGCAGCGCGCCGTAGGGATGCTTGAACGAGTACCGCCGGTCGCGTCCGCGATAGCCCGCCAGCGACGCATCCATCGCCTTGCGGCCGAGGTCGGCGTACTTCTTCTCGCCCGTGATCTGGTAAAGGAACCCGTATCCGGCGACGTGCGAAATGGTGAACGTCTTTCCGGCGGGGTCCTTGGCGAACTCGCCCGTACCGTCCCGGTTGACCTTGCCCTTTACACCGAGGTTCCGGGGCATCGACTCGCCATCGGATCCGTTGAGCGTGACCTTCAAACGTTTGAGAATCGCCTGGCCCTCGGGTGTTCGGGCCCGCGCGCGCAACTTGGGCAAGTCGCTGCGACGAAACAGCAGGCGGGGATGCTCCCCCGGGGCCAGGGCAGCGTGCCCCTTGACCTCCGCGGGCCAGGACTCGGCCGCCTGCAACGTGACGATTGGTGAAAGAACTGCAAGCACAAGAAGAAGTACTCTCGCTCTGTTCATCGGACGTCTCCTTTCATGGCGGCGATTCTACCAGCTCAGGAACTTACTTGGCAGATCGAACCCACCGCTCGGAACTGACCGGCACGCCCTGTTCGGGTCAAGATCTGCCATGCAGTTGCGGCCCGGAGCCCTGGGCCATCCGGAGGATTCCGGCTCGGTTGTCTTCGTGCAATCCGCGGACTCATCGTCCTGCTCAACATTGACGATGTCCGGAGGCGGTGTAGAATCATCAGAGAGGAGTCTGTCATGCGGCGAACGACGGCGGCATTGGCGTTGGCAACGGCGGTGCTCTCGGTCATCTGCGATGCGCCGGGGGCCGACGAGGTCGACAAACTCGTCCGGATAGTCAAGCCGCCCGCGCGGTTCGTCGAGCATGCCCCCAAGTTCACCCTCAAACGCATACCTTACAAGCTCAAACTCAATGGCACCATCGTCGACCGGGCCAGGACGGTCATCACCGACGGGGCGCTCCGCGTGGCCGAGTACGTCCCCCAGGTCGGCAAGAATGGCATAAGCTGCGGCAATCTGCATATGTATGAGATGGCACCCACCGGGGGCTGGAACGGCCCCGGCAAACCCAAACGCTCCACGCGAATCACCACTGTGCCCTGGCTGAAGTGCCGCATACCCGACGGGTACAACAGCCGCACATGGAAGGTCACCACAGACGGGAAGACCGTCACCATCGTCGATGAACAGGCATGGACCAAAGACTACCAATGCGAGAGCCGCTACGTTGTCACGCTCGCGTGCGATCCCGTGCTGGGGTACGTCGTGACCGAGGACATCCACTACTCGAGCACGCGCGGCCGGCAGATTGATCGCAAGGGTCGTGAGGGGCCGCTCAGGATCGAACTGTGCAACATGATGCCCAACCACGTCACCAAGCACTTAACGCCGCGCCCGGTGAAGTGGCGATACGAGTACACCCTCTACACGCCGGCCAACACCGACAGGTATGTCGCCTGGGTCAACGACTGGCTGTATTCGGACATCGCCGACGGGCAGGTCTTCCGCAACGGCGGGATCAGCGCGTTCCTGTACGACCCCGACGGATGGAGCCAGGGCCTGACGCGCCTGAACACCGGGGGCACAAAGATCACGTGGACCAACGCCACGTGCAACCTGCTGATGGACCAGCACAATGACATCGTCCTGCCCGACAAGCCGGACCGCACTGGGCGCTACGTCGCGGTCGTTCGACTGCGAATGGTAAACCTCCCTCCGGAGATCACCCGGTACCTCCTGGCCCGGATGGAGCGCACGGACTGGCGCGGCAACAGGGCGTTTCCGATAGAGATCGGCACATCCGAGGGCTTCGAGGCCGATGTCCTGCCGGCCAAACCACTATACCAGGCCGGCTACAAGGCCCTGCCCGTCTCTGCCACCGAGGCCCGGTCCGGCAAGCGCTCGTTAGTGCTGGACAACGGCCGCAGAACCGACCGGCGATCAAGCGTTCGCATAGACCCCATGCCTCCGCTGGAGCCCGAGGCCGAATACGAACTGATTGCCTGGGCCAAGGTGGCCCATGACACGGCCCGGGCTGTCCTCGAGGCCCGGCCGGCCGTCGCGCAGCGGGGCAACGACTTCTGGGCCAGGGACGCCAAGGCCCCGCCCGCCGTCGCCTCCAGACCCGCCATCGCCCGGGATGGATGGAAGAAGCTCACCGTCCGCTTCCAAAATGGCGTCCACGGCGCCACCCACCAACTCCACTTGGTCCTCCGAGGCGGCGGAAAGGCCCACTTCGACGACGTGACCGTGAAGAAGGTGGAAGGTCTTCGGTAATGTGCAGCCGGTTGTCTCGTATGGTCCCCTCACTGCGGAGCGTGCTTCAACTCTACAGCCCGGGTCCGCCTGGCGCTGTCGGGCGCCCAGGGAGGTACGGCGATACGCTGACGAATGAGCCAGTCGGGAATCACGCCGAAGGGGTACCCCGCGTCGGGCACGAACAGGCCCACTTCGCCCTGAGAACGATCCATATCGATGTCCTTACCGGTGAGAGCCATTACCGCTTTGCGGTTTCGCGCGACGCTGACGTACGTCTCGGCGTCGAGGTCATCGATCCCGCCGCCAAAGGTACTCGCGCTCGGCGCCCTCGTCACCCTATGCCGCAGACGCCGTTAGACTCTCCTCTCGCGCACTCAACGCTCCGGCCCCTCCCGAAAACACCATCTTTGTTCCTGACAAGTGGGTCACTGAGTGGGTCAGTCGCCACTTGATAGCTACTTGTTATGGACTGTTCAGTGACTTGTTAACCATCTGCAACTCTCAAAATGGCCCAAAAAAACAGGCTGTAACATACTTACTGACAAGGCTTTGTGGTCCGACTGTCGGCTTCCCAAGCTGGACGTCGTCGGTTCGAATTGGATCCTTGGTGACGATGACTCGTCTGGACCGCCGGATTGACCATCCGGTAGCGCCTCAGCCGTCAGCGAAACAGCTAACCAGCCAATTCCCGAGGCGACCATTGACCGCAGCGATCTGTGCCCGAATACCGCCCAGAGTTCGTCCTGAATCTGCCGAAGATAGTATGGACGCGGGTGCGGGGGGATGAAGGCTCGGGCTGTGGGGACGGGAGACGGACAATGCGGCGAGTCACAGGTGTGGTGCTGTCGGCGTGTGTAGCGCTGGGCGTTGGGGTCTGGCCCGCAGCGGCCCGGGGCGAGATGCCCGAGAGTGATTTTGTGTCGGCGGCACGGGCGGCGTTGACCAAACTCAAGGGCGTCAGGCCGACTTCGCTGGCCAACGATCAGATTGTTGCCATCGCCCAACTGGGCTCGAAGAAGCTCCAGGCCGTTAAGCGGTACGTCAACAGCAAGGGCTGGAACTTCAACGGGAGCGTGAGTTTCTCGCCCGGCGGGCTTGCCGGGTTCAGCGCGGACATGCAAGAAGAGTCCGGGCACAACGTGGCCGTCGGCGCTGGCGCGGAGGTCGGGGGGGCCGTGTTCGTCCCCATCAGCCCCGACGAGATCGTCACAAGCGTCGGCGGCAGTGGGAAGCTGGTGATGAGCACGGAGAGCCGCTCGATTGGTGTGGAACTGTCCGGCGGCTTCACTCGGACGATCCGGGGCAAGGGCTACAACGTGAAGGTGGAGAAGGTCATCGTGATCGAGCAGCGATACCCGGATCTCGAGACCTTCCAGAGGGCCATGCCCCGCCTGTCGAAGGACGCGGACATTTTCAAGATCGGCATGACGCGTGACATCGCCGCCGTTTTCACCGGGAAGAAGGACATCGAGGACCTCCTCAGCGGACAGGCCACGACCCCCCTGGCGAAGATCCAGCGCAGCGCCGCCATTGCCGACACGGACATTCTCAACTTCGACAGAACGCGGGTCAGCCTCGGCACCAGGCTCGTGCTGACCACACCCGAGGGGGTGCCGATTCCCGACCCGACGAAGGTCGGCATGAGCCTCAAGGAACTGGCTTCACTCTCGCCCGTACAACTGGCCGGCGGGATAACCTACATGACGCACTTCGACCAGAAGAAGAACCAGCCCATCGGTTCGGGGCGAGTATCGTCCAGCATCGGGCGGACGTACAACGTGAAGGTCGGTGCCGGCAAGGCGGCTGTCAGCGTGGGCGTGGCCAAGTCGACCAAGGAGTGGACCCTGAACGATGCCGGCGGGGACGAGCACCGGCGGGCACTGGCGGTGATCGACATGATCCAGTCAGGGGACCACGAGAGGTTCGCCGAGATGATCAGGAACGACGCCATGCTCGTCGTCTACGCCGACGAAATCCGCAAGGCCCTGGACCTGTTGAAGGAATTCGGCCAGGCGATCAAAGGCATCGACCCGGCGCGGCTCATCGCCAACGGCGTGGTGATCCACTACAACCCCGACCTGCTCAAGACGGGCAGACCGCCGGCCGAGATCGCCCGCGCCCTGAAGGAACTGGCCGAGAACTTCAAGAAGGGCCCGAACGCCGACAACCGTCTTATGCTCCAGGCCGGACCGGGCCGCCAGGGCCTCAAGGCGGTCTCGCTGGACAAGCTTCTGGCCGACCCCGCGGCCAAGACCGTCGGCGACCTGGCCCGTATCCGAGGGTACGTTCTCGATCCCAGCCGCGACATCCTGTTGCTCGGCGAGTGTAACCGATCGGCTCCCCCGATCGACATCAACGTTCTGGCCGTAGCCGCCCGCAGCGCCCTTGGCGCCGGCAGCCGATACGCCCTGGTGTCTCTGGATCCGGACCCGAACGACATGGAGGGCCCGCACAAGGTTCGCGTCGAAGGCCTGCCCCCGGACCTGCGCAACAGCGAATATGCCCGAATCATGATCGAGGCGGATTACCGGATGAAGTTGATCGGCCATGGCGACCTGCCGCTTGCCGTGCCGGGGTTCAAGTCGCTCTACCGTCTGTTGCGCGAGGGCGCCGCCGGGACCTTTCGCTTCTCGCGGTTCTGGCTCAAGCCGTACCAGTCGCGGGTAGCGGACGTCTGGGAGCATCACGCCGCCGGCCGGCAGGTCGTGCTGTTCGACTCGCGCGTGCTGGTCATGACCGAGACGATGAAGAAGGTGGGCAACTACCTCCGCCAGACGGGCCGGCCAAACCCGACTGCGGAAAAGGCTGCCGCAATGTTCACCGACCACTACGAGGCCATCGCCGCCCAAGAGCCCATCTTCCACAAGCTCGCGGCTGTCTTCGACGCGACGAAGCTCTGCGCGATCTGGCGGCACGAACGCGTCAAGCACCCGCTGATCGACAAGCTGCTGAAGCGAAAGATCAAGGTCGTCAAGCTCAAGGCCTCCTACCCGGGCTTGAAGGCAAAGCACATCCGGTCGGTCCCGGAGGGGACGGTCCACTTCTCGCGGCAGGGCAGGCGGGTGGGCGTGCTGAGACTGACAGGCGGGGCCTCTGCGGAACTTGCGATGACGGACAAGTCGTTCATGCCGAAGCCCGTGCTGGCCGCCCTGGCCAAGGCCGGCCACGGTGACCGCGTGGTCCTTCGGCTGCCGGCGACGACCAGGCTGACGCCGGCCGAACTGGTCGACCAGTCGGCCGACATGCAACTCGGCAAGGGGATAGACCTGTACTCGGATTTCCGATACGTCGACGCGCTGGAGCCTCTGAACAAGGCGATCAAGCTCGACGCCGATCTTCCGGGGGCCTACATCTACCGGGGGTTGTGCCTCACCAAACTCGGTCGCCATGCCGAGGCCCTGCGGGATATCGACCGGTTGGTGGCTCAGGTGCCGCCCTTGATAGGTCTCCGTGCGTGCCTCCGCGCGATGATGGGGCAGGCCGCCGGCGCGCTGTCGGACGCGGACAAAGCCGAAAAGCAGTACCCAGACGCCGAAGCGACGCTGGCCTGGTGCGCGATCGCCAGGCTGTACGCCTTCGACATGCGGGGCGCCGAACGACTGCTGCACCGTGCGATGGACAAAAGCCCCGCCGACACGGACCTTCTGGGCCTGCAGACGATGTTGACGACCATGCACCGGCTCGGCCCGGTCCGGGCCCGGGCGCGGCTGGCGCTGGTCCGCGCGATTCCTGCGGCGATCAGCGACGCCCAGAGCGCCGCGTCCGAAGCGCTCCTGGCGTTTGACTTTGAGAAGGCCCTGGCCCAGGGCCGGGCGTGCCTGAAACTGATCGCAGGATCCGGTGCAAAGGACGTCCTGGCCCGGGCCCACGTAAGGGAGCAGGTGCTGATGCTGCTGATCACGGCGGGAAACGCACGGGCGAAAATGCTCTCCCTGCTGGACCCGTCACAGGCCCCGGCCGCAGTCGCCCGGGCCCGCACACGCTGCGACGAGCTTATCCGGCTGCGTCCGGAGTCGCCCGTTGGCTACGTGATGAAGGCGCGGACCTCCCCGAAGGACGCCGAGGCCATGCGGGCCGCTGTCAAGGCATTCACCGCCGCCTGCAAGCGAAAGAACGCCGACGATCCCCTGTTGGACGAGATGAGGACGCTGACCGGCAAGCACGATCCGCTGGTGTGGCTGGGTATCTCGCTGGTGGAGAAGCTGGACAAGCGCCGCAGCCCCGAGGCCAGATCACTGGTCAAGGGCATCATGGAACTGCTCGGCCAGACCCCAAGCGGCCGGATGCTCCAGACCCTCGACACGATGGACTTGCGGGAGATACGCGCCTTCCACGCCGGCCTGCCCGAGAAGATCACCGACCCAAACGTGGTGGACGTTTGGTGCCTGGGTTCCTTCTGTTCGGCACTGGCCAGACTCGAGTCCGAGCGAGGCAACAAGGCCAACGCCGCCCGGGTGGCTGCCAGCTACGTGCGAATGACCAATGTCGGGGGGCTCGACCGGGCGTCGCTGCGCCTGGTCACGATGTATCGCCTAAGACTGACGATGGTCTACGCCGAGGCGCGGGGGGTATCGTTTGACGATGATCCGCGCGTGGCCGACCTGCGCAGGCAGATCGCCAACGGCCGACTCGATCCGGCGCAGATCGAACAGGTGCTGGCCGCCGTGCGAAAGGACATCCTGGCCGGCATCGCCAAGGACATGTCCAGGTTGACCGCCGCGTTCATGGACTTCGCCCAGGTCCGCGAGGCCCGGTTAGCCACGGAAAGGGCCCTCTGGCAGATCGCCGATCAGTACGGGGAGGTCGACGCTGAGAGCGACGAGGAGCGTGCGAAACTGAAGCCCGTCCTTGCCAAGTGGAAGGCGCGGATGGACCGGGCAGACCCGCAGAAGACCAAGCCAACCGGCACCGCGGTATTCGCCCCGTTCAAGCAACTCGCCGACGCCGCCGAGACCACCGTGGAGATCCACTGCGTCAAGACGTTTGCCGAGCACATGATGAAGGGGGCGGGCGCCGTAGCCCGCAGAGACCCTCTCGTCGCCGGGCGTATCAACCGGGCGATGTCGAAGCTGCTGGAGCGCCTTCGGGCCAAGACGGTAAGCGCGCGGCGAACGAAGCTGTCCTGGGACGGCTGGCCGGCACCGAGCTAACCCTTTGGCCGTTGGAGCCCCGGGCGCTCGACCTGCCAGATCAGAATAAGCCCGTTGGCCGGCGGGTCGGGCCTTGGCGGCGGCTCACGGGGAGGCACGGGCTTCGGCGCGGCCGTGCCCGGATCCTCAACAGCCGGTGCCGCCTTGCCCGCATCGGATTTGTCGGTGCGGGGCTCGGTGGCGGCCCGATCGGGGCGCTCGGCAGACCCGGGCTGTTCGGTGGCCGGGCCGTCACCGCGGTCCGGCTTGGGGGACCGCGTCCTGGCGGTTGCCGCAAGATACCTGCCGTCGGGGCTGAAGACCGCCGACCGCAATCCCCCGCCGGCTCGCCGCCAGGTGCCGGTCTTGCGATTGCCCTGCAGGGGCACCTCGCGCAGCAGCGTGCCCGTGGCCGGGTCCACGTCCATCAGGGTGTACCGCGTGCACAACAGCAGCCGCTCGCTCCCGGGCACGAACGCCGCACCTTGCACGTCCCTGAAGTAGTCGATCTTGTACGACTGCTCGCCGTCGGCCGTCCGCCATGCGATCACATCGTGGTCGTACCTGTTCCGCTCGTAGTCGTCGGAAACCGAGACCAGTCGCTTCCCGTCGCGGCTGAAAGTCACGCTGACGATGCGCCCCGTGTGCCCGGCCAGCGTCACGCGCCGCTTCCACGATGCACAGTCGCGCAGCTTCACCAGCTTGTCGTCACCGGTGCTGGCCAGTTGCTTCCCGTCGCGGCTGAACGCGACGGCCGCGATGCGCTCCTTGTGAGATCTGATCCGCTTCGCTTCACGCCAGGTGATCGTGCTCCAGATCACCAGGTGGCCCGGGGCCTGAGATGTGCTGGTGACCAGCACTTTGCCGTCCGGGCTGAACGCCCACGGTCGGTGGTCTTCCTTATCCGGGGCGATCTGCGCCAGTTGCCTGCCCGTCTTCGTGTCGATAACCACCGCCTTGCGGTCAGGTGTTACGGTGGCCAACATCGTCAGGTCGGCGCTGAAGACGGCTGTCGGCTCTCTCGGACCGCCGTCCACCTTGCAGCCCCAAGCGGCCGTCCCGTCCGCAACGTTCCAGACCTTGCAGGAGCCCCACTCGGTGAACTGGGCCAGTCGCCTGCCGTCGGCGCTGAAGGCCAGCGACGCATTCGAGTCGACGCCCGTGGCAATCTCGCGAATCGGGTCACCCCGCCAGCGCCGCTTCTCGTCGGACAATCTCCAGCCGCCGTCCTCGCGAACAATGGCGATGTCGACGCGCTGTCTCTTGATGGCCAGGCCCTTGGTCTCTCGTTTGGGTGCGGGCCCCTCGGCAAGGATGTAGGTCACCTCGCCCATCGCGTAGCTGCCCAGGAACGTCTCGCCGAACTCCTCGATGAAGTCCGTCCTTGCATCGTCGGCCATGATCCGCGTCTTCATCGCCCAGAACAGGGCGTCCTTGGGCGTGAGGGGGTTCAGGTCGCCCTGGAAGCCGTACCGCTTCCTGAGCCGCGCGGCGGCTTTGCGCCGGTCTTCAGCCGGCATCTTCTTTACCCGTTCCACGAGCTTGGCCATTTCGGCGATCATGGCCTTGCGCGTCTCGGTGGCCGTGAGAGACCAGAAGCCGTCAACGTCCTTGTCGGCAAAGGCCTTGTGGACGGATGCGTAGACTTCCTCGGGAGTCGAGCGCGCATAGCGGGACGCTTTGTCCGAGGTGCCGTTGCCGGCCGAACTGTCGTCCTCTCCGCAGGCGGGAATCGCGAAAAGAGGCACCAGCATGACTAGGAGAGTCCTTCTCATCGTTCGCTCCTTCACAACAGCTTCGATCGGCCGGCCTGCAGGCACCTGGCGGCCCGCATGGTCGAGTGATGCCCTTCGACGCGAGCTATTGTGCGTCCGTCCGCATTACCGGTCAACAACCGAGTTCCCCTGGCATCGCGCAAGAGGCCAACCAGTGACATGATACTGTGTATCTTCTGTCAGCTCGGTTGTTATCCGCCACTCT
>Ga0180432_10006824_pt1 | contig 14707 bp, 10 predicted proteins | sample SS_ome_10_FD_132414 | JGI IMG/M metagenome (GOLD analysis project Ga0180432, IMG submission 132414) | Hypersaline lake sediment archaeal communities from the Salton Sea, California, USA - SS_1_MS_2 metaG | ecosystem: Environmental > Aquatic > Non-marine Saline and Alkaline > Hypersaline >... | reverse complement strand
GATCACCGTATTGGAGGAAATATCCGTTCCGTTCTTGGTATCAATTCTGAAGATACTTGTCTCGGGCCATATATGGACGTGAATGGCTCCGTCAACCCACGAATCATTCGACAGTGGCATCCGGTAATCTTTGGCGGGAGTAGGAATATTCCGGGCGTAAATCCACATCGTTAGCGAGAATGTTCCGGTGATGATCGGATTTTCACCCTGGATGTCAACGTAATTTGTCGATCCATCGAGATCCAACGCCCCCCCCGATCTGCCCGGCCGCCCAATTGGCTGTACCACCGATCGTGCCCGGATGGGCGTTACCGACGCTATCTACAGCCGTGTTGCCGGCACCGTCATCAAATTTCCAGCGGGCGATCAACTCAGCCGATACATGGCTCGCCAGAGAGAGCACAGAAACAAGAACCAATAAACTCAAACACAACAGCTTTCTACACATCATAGTCGTCCTTTTTCACAAAATAAGGGTTATAATTGGATGTCTCATTTACTTCCTGCGATTTACTCGCGTTTCACACAAATTCCTAATGGTTTGACTCCAATGAATTCTCGAAGGCAAATCCAGGTTCACTTTTATGTCATTACCGACAAAGTAGCATTTACCAGCTATGGGGTACTTCATTTCCGATTCAGACGGATGTCATCAAGATACACCGTGCCCGAACCGCTGACCGGGACACCGCCTTTGTCCCCGAAGCCGATAGCGATTTTGTCTACATTGGCCAGGCTGATTCCTTGATCGGCGAAAGCCTGTAATGGGATACGCCACTGCGTCCACGCTCGGACCGCGGCCGCACTTGGATCATCATTGGTTACGACGGCAGCCGCGCCGGTACTATTGGAGATTGCAACGTACAACGGCTCGGCGGCGTTACTCGAAATTCCTCTGAACCAGAGCGACAATTCCGTGACAGACGCTTGTGTCCAATCTCGCAGCGCCGTTAATGTCAATGTTGCTTCCGAGTTCGTTACGCCGCCTTCGTTGGTGTAAAAGAGCGGCATCGATTGGGCACCGCCATGGACAATCGTTTGCTCGGCATACGGAGGGAGTAAATTACCCACTTGTGAACCGTTGTCCGGAACGCCGAAGCCATCGATCCAATGCTGCCAGATGGCCTGGCCGGCTGCATCGTCATCGGTATAGCCCTCAAAGTCGTCCACGAGAAGGAAATCACCCGTCGTGAAAATCCAAGGCGGTCCTTTCGCCTTATTGCCCTGATCATTGACTTCGTCCACGCGCCAATAGTAAGTAGTTTCTGCATCAAGCATTCCCGGATCATAGCTCTCAGCGCCCAGGGCGATGGAGCCTTTGTCCTCCGAAGAACCGGTTTCGGCGCTGCGCACGGCCTCTTCATCCGTTCCGAAGTAAAGCCGGTGCGAAGCGGCGGAATCCGCAGGCACCCACGTGAGAGTCGCATTCAATGGCACATTCGTAGTGTTATACGTCGGCTGTGGATTGCCCACGGCGCCCGGCGTCGTAAAACTCCAGACATCGCCTTTATACGTCCCGACGGCGTCTCGCTCATCGACGCGCCAGTAATAGACTTTCTCGCGTTCAAGCGGATCGGGAGAATAGCTCGGTGTTCCTGTAAGCACGCCCCCGTCGGCATCATTTACCTCGTCATAATCGTCACCGAAGTAAACGGTGTGCATAATGGCTCCGAAGCCGGCGGTCCAGGTCAAAGTCGCATTATTCGGATCCGCCAACCCGGCGCCGTCGAGCGGGTTGGGATTGTACGCGGTCTTCGGTGGGATCGAGAAGTTCCAGACCGCGCCCTTCCAGGGGCTGTTCGGATCTATCTCATTGACCTCATCAATTCGCCAGTAATACGTTGTACCCGGCACCAGGCCGTCCGGATAAGGGAATCCGGGGAATCCGACGACTAAAAAAGTCGAGGCCTGATTGCCTCGGAACACCTCCGAGTCTCGCGTGCCTTCTTCTACGTTGCTAAAGTTATCACCTAAATAGACATCGTGCGAAACGGCAAAATCACCCGGCGACCAGCTAAGATTCACCCATGTATCGGCATAAAGGGCACCGTTTTTCGGATCGGGTCCGCGGGCACAGGGATAATCTGCCCCGCTTCCTTCCATCGCGGATAGAAGTTCGCTCTCCGTGAGCCCGTGATTGTAAAGGCGCACGTCGTCGATCATTCCCATAAAGTAACCCGCCGGCTCTCCACGCCCGATACGTAGCTCATTATCGCTCTGGTTTAACTCTCCGGTGACGTCCATCGAGACATCAACCGCGCCGTTGACGTAAATATGGGCTACGGCGGCATCATACGTTACGGCAACATGGTTCCATTCGTTTGTGGGTAATGCCTTCGTTCCCTGGATAAGGGACTCACCGTCGGAGGTATTAATATAAACGCGCACCGTGTCCGGCTGCACGCGGATCATATACAGCGAACCGGTTCCCTCATCTGCAATCTTCCGAACAACATGGTTCGCCGCCGTCCAGTCCTCGCCGTTAATCCAGGCGGCGATGCTCAATTGGCCCCCATGGATATCGAGACTCTCGGAGTCGAGGGCGGCCAGATAATCGGAACTTCCGTTAAACTTCAACGCCGTGCCAAATTTTCCCTCATCCACCCAGACAGGAGCGCCTTCGAACGTCGCATCATTTCCGTAGCCGCTCGAATCGGTGGCCATGGTTCCGGAGCCCTCGTCGAGTTTCCACCAGCCGATAAGCTCCGCCTCAGAGGTTCTCGGAACTACCAGGACCAGCACCATAAGAAAGAAAAAAACAAATATGGTTCTTCGGCACATCATAATTCTCCTTCACTGAATGATTGGGATAATAGTGTTTTTCGATAGGAATCTACTTGTTGTATCGGATTGATTTGTCTGTAATTTCACGCCACCTCCTTCCCTTCTATACCATTGATACATTGCAGAATAGATGCAATGAAGAGCGTAATACCTTTCAAAAAACCACAACTCCAAATCCACGCTTGATCTTATCAGATTCTTTGCTTATTTGTCAAGCAGAATCCTGAAACCGAATGGTTGTAATCCAGGAGAGTTTCCGGTATGATAGTCTTAGGCATGTTAACGTGTATTTGAGGTGTGCAGGTGAAGAAATGTTCGTTCATTTGAGAGGCTCGCCATGAAAAAAGGGGAAGGTTTCACATTGATTGAATTGCTCGTGGTGATCGCGGTGATTGCCATTTTGATGGCCATTCTGGTTCCCGTCCTCAGCACAGCCAAGAAACAGGCCACCATGGCGCGGTGCCTGGCCAACCATCGCAACCTGCTGGCCGGGTGGATCATGTATGCGGATGACAACGACGGCCTGCTTGTCAGCAATGGCGCATGCTACGATACGGCGGCGGATAACAGCCCGTGGGTTCACCGGCCCAAAGATGCCAGCGGAAGTGACATCGGCTACAATCCCGCACCGGCCAACATCACGGATACGGATCGCTATCGGGGAATACAATTGGGCACCTTGTACCAGTACATCAAGGACGTGGATGCCTATCACTGCCCCGGCGACAATCGCCGAAGCACTCAGCGGCCCCCGCGCGATTGTTTTCGCAGCTACTCGATCTCTTATGCCTTCGGTCCGATGCGGGAAGGGGACCTCTCGATTCGCGGAGGGTACCAATACTATCGGAGGATGATCGAGGTGACCAATGCGCCGCAATACTATGTCTTCGTCGAGGAGGAACATAACGGCAGCCGATACGGCGAGAACGAAGGCGGATGGCACCTGCCCATGGGCGGGAGTATGAACCGATTATCGAATCCGTCCGGTTGGTCGTTCTATGATCCCCTGGCGTCCTATCATCTCAAGGCCAGTACGTTCGGCTTTGCCGACGGCCACGCGGACCGGCGCAAATGGGCGGACCGGCGCACACTCGATTTCATCCGGCAGAACGCCCAGGACCCGTCGTCCCATTCCGGCATCACGCTGGCCTCGCCGAACAACGAAGATCTTTTGTGGTTGATCCAGCATTTTGTCGCGCAAAACCGCGTCCAGTGATATAGGTGGAAGGAGAAAACGATGGCTATGAGCTCAATATCCGTCTATGCTGGAGGTTCGTCTTCTATCCAGATACGATGCCCAAGGTGGTTGCGGTTTCTATGCGTAGTATGGTTATTCGCCTGTGGTTTACCAACGGTTGACGCCAGTGATGCGGCGCCGTGGTGGGGCAGCCATTGGCGCATGCGTTTAAGATTGACGGTTGATGTCGGACTCTACGAGCGTTTCGATACGTCGGTCGAGCAATTCCTCAATTTTAAGACATTCTTGGCCGGCATTGATCGTAGCGGCGAGACGGTCATTCCGGAATCTTTTCGCTTGCTCGAAGTGGACGCCGATGGTGGAGTGATAGACGAATCGGCGCCGTTTCAGTTCGAGGCGCTGACGCCGGACTCCGGGTATCTGGTTCTCCTTCTCACCGGCGCGACCGCCGCCCACGCGCAGCGTCACTACCATCTCTATTTCGACACGCGTGGTGATTTCGCTCCCGCAGAAATCGATCCACTCGTGGAAGTCATCGACAACGTTCCCGACGAGGGCCTGGACTGCTACATGATCGCCACAGCAAACGCCACGTATTATTACCAGAAGGATGCCGGCGGTTTCTCCAGTCTTCTGGACGTCGAAGGCAATGACTGGATCGGCTTCCACCCCTTTGGTGGGTCCGACGGGATTTATCGGGGCATCCCGAATATGGTCCACCCGGATAATATTTTCCATCCCGGCCATCGAAATTGCGTAAGCTCTATTGACCACGTCGGCCCACTCAGGACGACGATCCACTCGGTTTCCAACGACGGTCTATGGGAGTGCATCTGGCACATTTATCCCCGTTATGCTCGTATGACGCTGTTGCGTTGTGCTCCCAAGCCCTATTGGTTTCTGTACGAAGGTACTCCGGGCGGGGCCATCGACTACGATTTGGATTTCAGCGTGCGATCCGACGGTGTGCGCCTGCCGGCGGGCCGGGAATGGCAGAATCAGGATATCCCCGCTCCCGAATGGGTCTATTTCGAGGATTCTACGCTCGATCGCTACATCTATTTGGTGCACGAAGAAGATGACGCACACAATGACACCTACTGGCCGATGGAGCAGAACATGACGGTCTTTGGGTTTGGCCGCGGACCCGGCACGAGCAAACATATGGCCGCCACTCCCACTCATTTCACGATCGGGTTGGCGGACGATGCTCAGTTTGCTTCTGCAAGCTCGGTTATCGAGGCTTCATATCGTCCGGTAGCGGTCACGATTGATTCGGTAATCGAACAGCCGGGACTGGAGGCGTTGGAAGCGCACTGGAAATGTGACGAAGGTCAGGGGACCGTGGCCGAAGATTCGTCGAAGTACGGTCGGCACGCTTTTCTGACGGGTGTGTCATGGAACACCTCCGGAAAGGCAAATGGCGCTCTCCGATTCGACGGCACGGGGGGCTACGCGCAAGCCGTAGGATATACAGGCGTTCTGGGTACCCGGGCGCGAACCTTGTCTCTGTGGATGAGCACGTCCGTTGAAGGCGATATGGACCTCGTCTCCTGGGGGATGAATCAGCCGGACGCCTTGTGGGCCTTATCCATCATGCAGGGGGGCGGCAGGGGGCAACCCAAGGGCGCTCTTCTGCTCGATCTCGGTGAAAGCTCGATGGTTGGACAAACGACATTGACGGATGGTCAATGGCATCATATTGCGGTTGTACTACCCGAACGGGAATCACCTCGAATACAAGACATCCGGATGTATGTGGACGGGCACGTCGAGTCGAGTACAACCTCCCTTGATGTCCCTGTGAATACCCTGGCGGGTTCCGATGTCCGGTTCGGAAAGCGTACCGGCGACACATGGGCGCCTTTAGAGGGCATGCTGGATGAGGTGCGTATCGACCGCCGGGCTATGACACCAGAGGAAATCGCCGAGTTGGCAGATGTATTACAATAGGAAATCCAGTATCTGCGTCATGGAACAGGACGGGATGAGACTGGGCCAATCAAAAGGAGAAGCTATGAAGATCAGGTCATTTGTGATTGTTGTTTCGGTTGTTGTATTCGCCGGAGTGTCTGGTTTAATGTCGAAAGCGTCCGCTCAAACGGATACGGCCCGCCTTCTCAAAGCCGGGGCCGCCGCCAGTAATATCACTCCGCCTTTGGATGAGCCGATCATAGGGGGATGGGGCTCGCCGCCAGGTGAGCATATCCATGACGAGTTGTATGCACGGTGTCTCGTTCTGGATGATGGCCGGACGAAGTTGATCTTCGTGATCGCCGATAGTCTGGGGATGTCGCGCGATGTTTTCGACGCCGCCAAACGCATCATTCATGAGAAGACCGGGATACCCGTCGAGAACATGCTGATGGCGGCCACACATACCCATTCTTCGATCAACGCCCGCACTTCGAGAAACGCCCAGTCGGTCGGGGGTTTCAACGACTATCAGAATTTTGTGATTGGTCGTGTCGCCGACGGCGTTCGCAGGGCTTTGAATAACCTGGAGCCGGCGCGCATCGGCTGGGGCCGGGCGGAAGAGCCGACCCAGGTCTTTAACCGCCGCTACACGATGAAGCCCGGCACACCGACCCCGAATCCGTTCGGAGGCACGGACAAAGCCGTCATGAACCCGGGACGGGGCAATCCCAATATTCTCAAGGCCGCCGGTCCCACCGATCCGGAGATCGTCTTTTTCTCCGTGCAGTCCCAAGACGGCCGGCCCATCGCGCTGCTGGCGAACTATTCGCTGCATTACGTCGGCCCGAGCGCCGGCCCCGTGATCTCCGCCGACTACTTCGGTATCTTCTCTAACCTAATCCAGGAAATGCTCGGCGCGGACCGGTTAGATCCGCCTTTCGTGGGCATGCTGTCAAACGGGACCAGCGGTGATATCAATAACATCCCCTGGCTAAAGAAGCGGGACAAACGCTGGCCGCCTTATGGAAAGATGACACAGGTGGCTACCCTGGTCGCCGAGGCGGTCTATCGTGCTCATCAGCAGATCGAATTCCATGACTGGGTCGAGTTGGACGCTCTACAGAAAGAATTGGATTTGGCGGTCCGAAAGCCGACCGAGGAACAGCTTGCCTACGCCCGAAAAATCCTGGCCAAGCCGGAAGATGCCCCAAAATATCATCGGCACGAACGCGTGTATGCGAACCGCGTCCTGGATCTGGATAAGTCACCCGACAATATCTCAATCGTTTTGCAGGCTTTTCGCATCGGGGATTTAAGTGTTTGTACTATTCCGTTTGAGGTCTTTGTCGAGATCGGATTGGAATTGAAACAGAAGAGTCCTTTCAGCCGGACCTTCACGATCTCTCACGCTAACGGCAGTTCCGGCTACCTGCCCACCTTTGACCAGCACAAATTAGGCGGCTACGAAACCTGGCTGGGCACCAACCGCGTCGAATTCCACGCCGCCGACAAAATCGTAGCGAGCCTACTCACGATGCTCGATCAAATGAAAAATCAATAAAGGGCCAGCCACAGAGGAATGAGGATTGGCGTCTGCTCGTTTATTGCGAGGATTATAGTCAATCCTCATGTAGGAATTGTCATTCTGAACGGAGCACAGCATAGTGGGGAATCTCTTATTCATATCCCAGATCATTCATTTTCCTAAGGGATGCCTTGCGGTACGCTCAGGATGACAAATCACCGAATGTCTTCAAATTTATAATGTCTATAAGGAGCAAAATGAGATATACGGTCAACCGGGTAATCCTATGTGCGGTCCTTACGTGCGGCTTGGACGTGCTTACGGCAGATTCGGTGAAAGCATCAATTCAAAGTCGGACTAACGGAGACGAATCCGGCGATTTCAAGGTTCCCGCTTTGTGGGAGTATTCCGCTCCGCTTATTTCTCCGGAGAAGCGTGAGAGTAATCCCAGCCGGGCGCAGAAGGATCCTACGGTGGTTTTTTACGGAGGCAAATGGCATGTCTTTATGACCGTTAAACTGCCGGGCAGATCTGCCATCGAATATTGCTCTTTCACAAAATGGGAAGAGGCGGATAAGTCCGAACGTACGATCCTCAAGATCAGCGATAGCGACTATTACTGTGCTCCGCAGGTCTTCTTTTTCACTCCGCATAAGAAGTGGTATCTGGTTTATCAGATGGGTGTGCGCGGTGCGAAAAAGATGTGGGTGGCATACTCGACGACGACGGATATTGATGAACCCGATTCGTGGACGCGTGCCCGGCCGATACTTGATGGCGGGAAAAACGATCCGCGAAAGGTCGGCGGGCTCGACTACTGGATCATCTGTGACGATCAGCGTGCGTACCTGTTCCTGACCAGTTTGAACGGCAAGATGTGGCGATTGTGGACGCGTATCGAGGATTTTCCGCGAGGTTTCGGTCATTGTGAGTTGGCCCTCGATGCCAAGATTTTCGAGGCCAGCCACGCATATAAGCTCAAGGGCATGGATAAATATTTGACCATCATCGAAGAGAACGGTCGACGATACTACAAAGCCTATATCGCAGATCGGCTGGATGGCAAGTGGAAGCCTATCGCCGACACAGCCGAGCGACCTTTTGCCGGGTGGAAAAATATCCGTCCGGCTCCCGGCGTGGAGCCATGGACGGATAACGTCAGTCACGGCGAGCTTATTCGCGACGGATACGATCAGACGTTAAACGTCGATCCTGAACATTTGCGCTTCGTCTTCCAGGGCATGTGGGATAAGGACAAGTCCGGCAAAGGCTACGGCCGGTTCCAGTGGCGGATCGGCATGTTGACGCCGCACTTATGAATCTGTAAAAAGGTGATTCGTTTACCCACTCCTTTCATTCTTTACTGATCGGATGGAGACGCTAAGCGACGCGCTTCCTCTTCGGGATCGAGATTCAAGTCAGGTTCAAGGATTAAAGCTCTTCGGAAAATCGTCATCGCGCCATTCAAGTCACCTGCTTTGGCTAAATCTCTACCTGCCTCGATAAAAGTGGGATGAATGGGTAAATTCGGACAGGTCTTGGAATACGGCTCATCTTTTGAAATGTATTGTTGCCACTCTTGATAAGTCAGATTTCGAGTCAGGCGTGAGGACGCTTCTTCAATCAGATTCTCCCATCTCTGAAACCAAACCCGGGTCGTCTTGTCGTCGCTTGCCGAAGCCAGGTACTTGCCGTCCGGACTGAAGGCGACGCACCGTACCGCATTCTCATGTTTCATCCGTGCAATTTCCTGGCCGTGGGTTGCTTCACACATTCGTATGATGTTGTTGCTGTCCTCAAGGGCGATGGCCAGGTACTTTCCGTCCGGGCTAAAGGTACATGAAACGGGCCGACCCTCAAGGTTTATGCGTGTGATTTCCTGGCCAGCGGTCACTTCCCAGACTCTTGCGGTTTTGTCCTCACTTATGGTGGCCAGGTATCTTCCATCCGTTTCGAAGGCAACGCAAAGGACCGCATCCTCATGGTTCATCCGTGAGATTTCCCTGCCGTCGGTCGTTTCCCATACTCTTGCCGTCTTATCCCGGCTTGCGGTGGCCAGGTACTTTCCATCCGGGCTGAAAGCAACGGAAATCACCCGGTCCTCATGGTTCATTCGAGCCCTTTCCCGCCGACTGCTCACGTCCCATATCCGTGCGGTTTTATCCATGTTCGCTGTGGCTAAGTACTTTCCGTCCGGGCTGAAGGTGGCAAAAACCGCCGGACCTTGATGATTTATCTGGGCCACGACTTTCTCGTTGGTTGCTTCCCATATTCGCGTTCTATTGTCCTTGCATGTCGTGGCCACATACTTTCCGTCCGGGCTGAAGGTGGCGGAAAACACAGTGCCCTCGTGGGCTAATTGTGAGATCTCCTGCCCACTGGTCGCGTCCCAAATCCACGCGCTTTTGTCCCCGCTTGTTGTAGCCAGGTACTTTCCGTCCGGGCTGAAGACGACCGAAGGCACCGCGCCCTTATGATCTATCCGTATAAACTCTTGATCGCGAGGCACTTTCCATACCCGCGCGGTGTTGTCTTTGCTTGCGGTGGCCAGGTACTGTCCGTCCGGACTGAAGGTGACATACGTCACGTTATTCTCGTGGATCATTCGGGTCACCTCCTGGCTGCTGGTCGCGTCCCAAATTCGCGCCGCGTTATCCATGCTTGCGGTGGCCACGTACTTGCCGTCCGGGCTGAAGGTGACGGACGTCACCCAGTTATCATGATTCATCCTTGCAAGTTGTTTCCTACTCCTTAAGTCCCATATTCGAGCGGTTTTGTCATAACTTGCGGTGGCCAGGTACTTGCCGTCCGGGCTGAAGGTGACGGACGCTACGATATACTCATGGATAAACTGTGCGATTTCCTTACCGCTGGCTACCTCCCATATCCGTGCCGTGCCATCGTAGCTTCCCGTAGCCAGATACTTTCCGTCCGGGCTGAAGGCAACAGCCACCACCCGGTATCCATGGATCAACCGTTCGAGTTCTTTACCATTCGTCGCGTCCCAGATCCGGGCCGTTTTATCCCAGCTTGCCGTCGCCAGGTACTTTCCATCCGGGCTGAAGTTAACCCGACGCACCTTATCTTCATGGATCAACTGTGCAACTTCTTTGCCGCGGGCGGCTTCCCATATCCGTGCGGTTTTATCGCCACTTCCTGTGGCCAGGTACTTTCCGTCCGGACTATAGGCGACGAAAGTCACCTTATCATCGTGATTCATCTGTGTGACTAACCGGCCGTCGGTCACATCCCAGATTCTTGCGGTCTTATCCTCACTTGCCGTCGCCAGATATCTTCCGTCCGGATTGAAAGCGACACCGCGTACGTCACCCTCATGACCCATCTGTGTGACTTCCCGGTTGCTGCTCAGGTCCCAAATTCGGGCTGTTTTGTCACGACTTCCCGTCGCCAGGTATTTGCCGTCCCGGCTGAACATGAGGGACACCACCGGCCCCTTATGTTTTATCAAGGCTATTTCCAGATTGCCGGCCACTTCCCATATTCGTGCGGTTTTATCGCCGCTTCCCGTGGCCAGGTACCTTCCATCCGGGCTGAAGGCGACGCAACTCACTTGCTTCTCATGATTCATGCGCGCCACTTCTCGGCCGCTGGCCGCTTCCCAAATCCGGGCGGTCGTGTCCCAGCTTGCCGTGGCCAGGTACCTTCCGTTCGGGCTGAAGGTGGCGGAAGACACATTTCCCTCATGAGGCAAGCGTGCGATTTCCTGCTCGCTGGTCATATCCCAGATTTTTGCGGTCTTATCCTTACTTGCGGTGGCCAGGTACTTGCCGTCCGGGCTGAAGGTGACGAAAACGACCTGATCCTTGTGGAGTATCTTTGCGACTTCTCTACCGCTGTTCGCGTCCCATATCCGTGCGGTCTTGTCCGAACTTGCGGTGGCCACATATTTTCCATCCGGGCTGAAGGCGATGCAACGCACCGGACCCTCATGATCCATCCGAGTGACATCTTCACCGTTATTCGCATCCCATACTCGGGCTGTGTTGTCCTCCGTGGCGGTGGCCAGGTATCTTCCGTCCGAACTGAAGGTCACGAAAACCACCCGATTGTCATGATCCATCCGTACGATTTCCTGCCCGTCGGTCGCGTCCCAAACGCGTGCTGTTTTATCATAACTTGCGGTGGCCAGGTACTTGCCGTTCGGACTGAAATCGACGTGACGCACGGGAGCCTCATGAATCATGCGTGCCACTTCTCGGCCGCTGGCCGCGTCCCAGATTCGCGCGCTCTTGTCGGAACTTGCCGTCGCCAGATACTTTCCATTCGGGCTGAAGCGGACGTTTACGACCCGGCCTTCATGGCTTAATCGCCTGATTTCTTTACCATTGGATGCGTTCCATACTCGGGCCGTTGTGTCCCAACTCGCGGTTGCCAGATACTTTCCGTCCGAGCTGAAGGCGACGGATGTCACTTGATCTTTATGAGTTACCTGAGCGATGGTACGCGAAAGTAAGGTTAAGCCGTTGCGTAGAATCTGAATCCCTTCTATGGACGGCGAACGTTTTACGGATTCTATCGCGAGCAAAACGCTCCTTGGCAGCAGGCTTGTGTGTTGGTTCCTTATCAATTCGGCCTGGGCGGCTAACTGCCGTGCCTGGGCGATATGAGCCAGCTTCTGGGCATGCGCCTTCTGCCGTTCCGAGACGGCTTTGGCCACCTCGGCTTCTACACGACGCGCTTCCGCCCGGAAGTACATCGTTGTACTGACCACTAAGCCCGCAATCAACACAACGAGGATAGCGGCGGCACTTAAGAGTATACCGGTATATTTCCGGACGAGTTTTTGAGCTCGATAAGCAAGCGATTCAGGTCCGGCTATTAAAAGATTCCCGTTAAGATAATTCCGTATATCATCTGCAAGTTCAGACACGGTTTTGTACCGGCGGTCGGGCTCTTTTCGTATGGCCTTAAGTGGGATCCATTCGAGTTCTCTCTTCAGACGCTTCGACAGTCTTTCGATGTCCGTTCCGCGTCTTGTCGCTATCTTGACGGCCCCCTCACCCAAACGAGAGAGCTTCATGCTTGGAGGCAGCGGATGGTCTTCTCGTATGATCTTTTGAATATCGGCCAATGTCGCCTTTCTGAATGACGCCGGATCGAACGGCAAAGCGCCTGTCAACAGTTCGTAGAGGACGATTCCGAGCGAGTAAACGTCTGAACGGGTGTCGATATTGTGACCGTTGGATCCGGCCTGCTCGGGGCTCATGTATTCCGGAGTGCCTATTAATTGCCCCTGCTCCGTGAATAATGTGCGCTCCGTGAAGGGTTGGTGGATCGCTTTGGCAATGCCAAAGTCGATAATTTTCGATACGTTTTTCTCTCCCTGCGTGCAGACCTGAATATTCGACGGCTTGAGGTCGCGGTGAATGATTCCCTTTTGATGGGCGTATTGTACGGCCTCACAGACCTGGAGGAATAATTCCAGACGTTCTTCAATGCTGAGTTTCTGTATATCGCAGTATTCCGTGATGTGGACTCCCCGGATATACTCCATGACGAAGTAGGGATACCCTTTTTCGGTCGAGCCTGCGCTGTACACATGAGCGATATTCGGGTGGTCGAGCAGCGCCAGGGTTTGTCGTTCGGCCTCAAAACGAGCCATCACCTGCGTGGAATCCATACCGGGCTTGATGACTTTAATGGCGACCTGACGCTGGATCGGCTTTGTTTGCTCCGCCAGGTAAATGACGCCCATGCCGCCTTCTCCCAAAACGCTTTTGAGGTGATATCCCTTAATAATTGGAAATTCTCTCGGCGCCTCGGGATAAATGCAATCGTTGGCCCGACTGATTGGAGGAAAATCCCGACTACCTCCCCTCATCCCTGTTATATTTGAATTATCCATGATTTCCCCAGAAATCATGAAGACACAAAATTGAACAGTTCACATCGCTTACCGGGTAGATTATTGAGAATCGTCTCAATAAATCAATATCTTTCTCAGATCTCAGCAAAAAATCTGTCAAATAGTAAATATTTTTGTACATTTTCATCGCATCGGCGCAAGAACAGCGGTTATTTATCGCTTTATACTGACGGATAGGATGATGTGTGTTTGTAACGAACAATGAAGCACGTGCAAAACGAAATCGAATACGAACGTTATCTTGTGGGACGAGCCGGTCAAGCAGGGGAACATGGGAAATGAACAGGAGTATATGCTTCGGGGGTCTTTCAGCCTGGCTCCAGGTGATGAAAGAGTCATCAGTCTCGCCGAGGAAAAGGAATTCGTTCACGTTTACGCAGATGTAAACGCAAAAGATTTGTCTATCATGGCCGGCCGTTGGAGGGGTGTTGAAAACGCCAAGAGATACGTTCATCTTCCTTTTGTTTTTGAGCGCCGGGCAGAAAAAGTCCCTAAAGTGATAGAAACACCTGAGAGATTTCAATGGATCATTCGACATATGGCTCCCTTTCTTATATCTTATAGAGTGCCAACTCAAAGTTTTGGAATATGCATGCGGTATAAATAAGAGGAATCATTCTATGAGCAATCGGAGAGACTATACGACCATGGGCGGATGGAATACCCAGTTTCCCGCCACGGAATGGACCCAGGTCATTGAACCCGCCATTGGCCGGAACATTCAAAACGAACTCGTCCGCCGGTATTGGAAACCCGTTTACTGTTATTTACGCCACAAAGGCTGTAGCAACGAAGAGGCCAAGGATCTGACTCAGGGATTCTTCACTGAAATTATCCTGGACAGCAATCTTTTCAATCATATCGACCGCTCCAAGGGCAAGTTTCGATCCTTGTTGCTCACGGCCCTGAATCATTATGTCATTGATGTGGCGCGTCATGATAAACGCTTGAAACGTCGTCCGGGTGTCTTGGTTTCCCTGGAAGACGATCTCTATACGTCCACGGTATCGCTGGCGAATCCGGAAGCCGCCTTCGATTATGCCTGGGCCGCGGAGGTACTCAGCGAAACGCTTAAAAAGTTGGAGGCCGAGTGCAGCCGGGACGGCCTGGTCCAACACTGGGACGCATTTCAGGCCCGCATATTGCACCCTATCTTCGAGAAAAAATCGCCGGAGTCGATACGGGCTATATGCCAACGTTTAGGGATTGCCAATGAAGCCAGGATCTCGAATATGATCGTCACGGTAAAACGCCGTTTCAAACAGTTACTGGAACGCAACGTGAGCAAATACATCGATTCCAATGAGGACGTCAGCCTGGAAATCAGGCGTTTGCTGGACCTTTTGGGTCAGGGGCGTACCTAAACAGTTTAACCGTAAATCGTATGATCCTTTTT
>Ga0180432_10006823_pt1 | contig 14710 bp, 3 predicted proteins | sample SS_ome_10_FD_132414 | JGI IMG/M metagenome (GOLD analysis project Ga0180432, IMG submission 132414) | Hypersaline lake sediment archaeal communities from the Salton Sea, California, USA - SS_1_MS_2 metaG | ecosystem: Environmental > Aquatic > Non-marine Saline and Alkaline > Hypersaline >... | reverse complement strand
TTGCTGATCCCAAGACAGGCGAGTTGCACCCGTTGAATCTCGACATTCGCGGCGTAATGGGCCGCAATACTTGGATTCTCTGGTGCGGTGGCAATGAATGGTTTTGGGATTGGCTAGCGACAGACGGGGTAGGGGTGCTCGATTTCCTGCACTTGCTCGACAGCCGCCAGCGCAGCCATCGATTTGCCAAAACGGGGCTCTGCAACCAGCCGGGAATGGTGACCAACGTGGAGCCGGGGCCCTTTGGCCTTTATCTCGACAAGGTCGAGACGCCGTTGACCGACCGCAATGGCAAGAAGCTGGGGAGTCGCTATAAGCCGTGGGGGGATGGCCGGCATCAGCTGGTCAGTGACGGCGTCGATCCCGATGTCTACGGATACCCGAGCGGTGTGATCGGTTTGCGGCTCTTTCCGAACCCCGACTTTGATGCAGATGCCAAGGCCAAGTGGGACGCTCACGCGTTCTACAACGATCGCCACTACCGAAGTAACCCTGATCTGGAACGCCCGCTCAAGGTCGGCATGAGCTGCGCGATCTGTCATGTCGCGGCGCACCCGCTCAATCCGCCCGTCGATCCGGCCGAACCACGGTGGGATAACTTGTCGGCCGTCATAGGCAATCAGTATTTCCGGACCAGTGCGGTCTTTGGAGGGCAGACGACGCCGACGAATTTCCTGAAGCAGTTCATGATGAATCAGCAGCCGGGTACGGTCGATACTTCGATGACGAGTACCGACTGGATCAACAATTCAAACTCGATGAACGCGGTCTTCGAGTTTCAGGCGCGCATGCATCGGGCACTAAGAAACCCGGCGGAGGAGCAACCAGAACGTGCTCTAGGATTGGCAACTCCCTTCGGCGAAGGAGAGAACCCTCGCCGGTTTCCAAGGGTATTGATGGATGGGGCCGATTCCGTCGGGGCTTGGGCTGCACTGGCGAGAGTGTATCTGAACATCGGTTTGTTCGGTGAGCAATGGAACAATTGCCAAGACACGGTCATTGGTGTTCCACCACGTCGCCCTTTTCAGTTGGACACGCTCCATACCAATTCCGTCTACTGGAACGTCAACGAAGCGTATCGAATTCATTATATGGCCCTCTATTTCGATCACCGCGTGGTTCGGGATCGGGCGAAGGGGGTCGTCAAGGTGGAGCCCGATGCCGGCCATCTGTACGATCCGAAGTTGGAATTCGTGGAGAGCTCGACGCAGGCAATGCGTTTGAAGAATGCTCTGATACCCGTGGACAACAAGGGAGATGCCATCTGGGGCTGTTCCGGAAGCGAACTGGGGGAGCATTATCCTCTTGATGCGTCACGCATCGCAGATTGGGTTCGATTTGAAGAGACTGAAATTGGAAAGCAGCATCTCGGTGATCGCCAACAAGCGATCGACCGCGGACGGGAGATCTTCGTCGAGAACTGCATGATCTGTCATTCCAGCCGGCAGCCCGAAGGCTTTGGACTTCGTTTCGCTCGCAAACCTCCCCACGGTGATGATTGGACAAAGGCGACTCCGCACGAATCCGGCGACCTGGTTCTTCCTTGCTCCTTTGCCGACTGGAGCGCGTTCCTGCAGAGCGACGCCTACAAAGGATATCTCAAATCGGCGAGGGAGTTTGGTGCTGGTGAAGAAGGGTACTTTGAGAAGGAGAACTTTCTTTCGAATGAACTTAGGATACCGGTCTCTCTGGTTGGGACGAACTCGCAGCGTGCGCTAGCCGAGAACGCCTTAGAGGGAGAAGTGTGGCATGACTTCTCATCCGATACGTACAAGAACCTTAAGCCGGTCGGAGGAATCCACTACGTCAACGCCATGACCGGCGAGAAGGCCGTGTTCCAGCCAGAGGGGGAAGGACGGGGGTATTATCGACCAGCGACTCTGGTTTCGATTTGGGCTACCGCTCCATTCGGACATAACAACGCAATCGGGATGTATGTTCCTGACGAGCATGCCGCCTTCCGAGTGTCAGTCGAGGGACGGTTGGCCATGTTCGACGATGCGATTCGCAAGATGCTTTGGAAGGAACGTCGAGGTCAAACCGAGAGTGGAGACGGAGGACTTCGAAACCCTGGCGATACGACCTGGCGAGGTGGCGACAATGGATGGGTGTGGCGCACGACCGTGCCCTCATTCTTGAAGATCGAGGCGTCACAGATTCGCGGTGTGGTTACCCGATCGGGTAGCAACCTCGGACTTCCGATGGGCTTCCTGCTCTACTTTGTAGATCATCCTTGGGTTGCTCCTCTGTTGGCGGCGATCTTCGTTGGTTTAATTGCCTGGAAGCGACGTCGCTGGACAGCGATTCTGGCCGTCGTAACGGGGTTGGTGCTACTGGTCCTGCTAATCGTCGTTGGGTTGCGCCATCTGATTCCTTTCTGGGGGACCATCTTCGCGCTGTTCATCATCGCGGCCGGTCTCGTAACGCTTGCGGGAATTCGATACCGCGGTGTGGAAAAGATCAAGAAGATGCGGGAGCAGGGAAAGAAGATCACCAAGAAGGATCTTTGTCTGGCGCATCCGGCGGTCGCTTGGATCGCGCCGGCAGTACTTTGGTTGACCTGCTTGGGGTTGTTCGTCGCTCTCTACGCCGGCGGCCCATTTCTAAACGGCGATGTGGGTGATTTGAGGCTTGGACCATTCCCCAAGGGAACGCCAGTGAGTGCGATCATGAACATGGACGTGGATGCATCGCTATTCGATCTGACCGCGGTTAGTCGAGGGATGTTGAAGTCGTTCCGCAAGGTCAAAGGTATCCTTAACGACCCGAGCCTTTCGGCTTCTCAGGCAGAAACTCAGGCTTTGCAGGCTTTCTATGACTACGCCGGTCCGGCTCTGTTAGCCGTGTCGAAGTGTCCCGATTGGGAGATGGACCGCGGCCATCACTTTGGTGAAGAGCTCACCGATGTGCAGAAGGAACAGTTGATCGCGTTCTTGAAAACGCTCTAAGTCTTGCTCGCATGAGGTACACCGTCGAGGGCGCAATGGATTCGATCCCAAATGAAAGCCGTGATCGAAAGTCAACACCTTACGACTACATCATTGTAGGTTCGGGGGCTGCTGGTGCTCCTCTCGCAGCAAGGCTTGCCCAAGCGGGCAAGCGAATCTTATTGCTCGAGGCTGGTGTCGATGGAGGTGCACAGCCGCCCGAATGCAACTGCCAGGACGCCGAGGAAGAACGTACCGAGAATCGACAGTCGGACGCTGAGAATACGAACGTCCAATGCTCCGACGATGGCATCGATAAGGACGGCTGGCCCAACGATGCGACGCGTCACCAGGCCGAGAATCGGCACGCGATTTTTCACTGCCCCGGATACCATGCTGCTGCGTCTGAGCCGGAACTATATGATTCGACACCAACGGAGTCTTGCTCTAGTTGGCACTTCGGCGTCCGCCATTTCAAAGACGACAAGACCCAACTTGCCGACGAAAAATGCGAGGGAGATTCTCCTTCCATCTTCTATCCTCGCAATTCGTCGATCGGTGGCTGTACGTCGCACAACTCGATGATCACAGTCTACGGCAATGAGTATGACTGGCAGCAGATTCAGGACCTGACGGGCGATCCATCTTGGGCTCCTGAGAAAATGCGGTATTTCTTCAAACGGCTTGAGCGCGCCCGGTACTCTCGTTTCAGTTTCAGTCGAATATATACGTGGTTGAGTCGGGTCAAGAACTTCATCAATCCGCGGCATGCCGCCGGGGCCGGACACGGAATGGGTGGGTGGCTCGACGTGACGATCACCGATCCGGCAATCGCTGGCAAGCCGATGTTCAGAGCGATCACCAGCGCGGTTGAAGTTGCCGAAATGGGGGGGCTTGGGAGGATCGTACGATTCCTTAAGCGCGCCTTCAGGGGCTATCTGTTTCAGGACTTGGATCCCAACGACGAACGTACGATCAAGAATAGCCCGGAGGGCGCGGCTCTGGTTCCTGTTTCTTCGGGGCGCGGAATGCGCGGCGGTCCGCGCGATTTTCTGCTGCAGACTCGAAGAGAGGTGGGCGAGGAGAATTTGACAATCGTCACCGGCGCCTTTGTGAATCGCGTGATCTTTGAGAAGGACGCTAATGGTGGTCCGCCAGTAGCAGTTGGAGTGGACGTGTCTCTCGGTCGTGATCTCTATGAAGTGAGCCGACCGCGCAAGGGGGAGGCTAACGCGAAAGAGAAGGTGCACGGGGGTGAGGTCAAAAACGTCCAGGTGTTTACGCGCGGCGAGGTGGTTCTTTGTGGCGGCGCGTTCAATTCACCGCAGACTCTGATGTTGAGTGGGATCGGTAACGCTGCGGATCTCGCGGACATTGAGGTTGCGAGACCAAGAGACGCCAAAGACAGGCCGATCGCCGACGTCGTCGACCTCAAGGGGGTGGGTGAGAATCTGAGGGACCGTTACGAGATCAGCGTCATTACTGAGATGGACGAGGACTTTGAGAGCCTCGAAGGAGTGACCTTTGACCCGGATCGGGGCTACGAAGACCCGGCAGATAAGGATAGAGCTCGTAAGGAATGGGAGGCTATCGTTCGGCAAGACGACCCCATCGATGGCGAGGTTCGAGAGTTTCGTCGAGGTGTTTACGCCACGAACGGAGCTTCAATCGCGGTACTGAAGAAGTCTCATCCAGAACTGGAGAGGCCCGACCTGTTCCTGTTTGGCGTGCCTGCCGTTTTTCGTGGTTACTACTCGGGTTGGTCGAAGGAACTTCTTTCGCCCAGGAAAGGAGAAAGAGCGGAATGCCGCAATCTTTGGACCTGGGTCATTCTAAAGGCCTATTCTAAGAACAAGGGCTACGTGCGGTTGAGGTCAGACGATCCCGCGAAGGAACCGCTGATCAACTTCAACTACTTTGCCGAAGATGGAGGTCCCGAAGAGAAAGAAGCGGCCGATCAGGACCTGGCAGCGCTTGTCGAAGGAGTCCGCTATGCGCGACGGCTCATCGCGAAGATGAAAAAGTTGGGGAAGCACAGCGATCTCAAGGAGATTCTGCCCGGTAGAGACTTTTGCGACGATGCCGAGCATAAGTCAGATCTAGAGGATTGGATCAAGACGCGATCGTGGGGGCATCACGCCTGTGGAACCTGCCGAATCGGCAAGGACCCGTGGCAGGCGAGTCCCGAGAATCTTGAGGACAAAGGGGCCGTTGTCGACAGCAAATTTCGAGTGCATGGCGTGCAAAATTTGCGAGTTGTCGACGCTTCGGTCTTTCCTGAGATTCCGGGCTATTTCATCGCGACACCGATCTACATGATTGCCGAGAAGGCCGCGGATACCCTCGTCGCGCACGAGTGTCATTATCCATCGCAGCTGCAAACCGCAGAGGCAGCGGCTGTACGAAAACGCCGTGAGAAGGCGGACTCACCCAGAAAAGGCACGGGCGAGGAGCAAAGGTTACCCGCGGATACGGTGGGATTTGCCTTCTCAGGTGGAGGTATTCGTAGCGCGACGTTCTGCCTCGGTGTCTTGCAGGGCTTAGCTCGCAAGAATCGATTGCGTGAGATCGATTTTCTTTCGACTGTTTCCGGCGGCGGCTACATTGGTTGTTTCTTGGGTTCACTATTCAATCGGATGGTTGGTGATCGTCGCGATCCGGTCAAACACGTACAAGAAATTCTGAAAGATTGCGGCTCACCTCCGCTTCGTTGGTTGCGTTCAACGGCCAACTACATTCTTGGTGCCGGGGGCGTTGATGCCTGGCAGAGTTATGGACTCGTGTTGCGGAATCTCTTGACGGTCCATTTGCTTTTCTTTGTTGCCGGGTTTGGGCTGTTGGGTGTCGTTTGGTGCTTGGGAGACTATTCGCTCGTGTTCTTGCCTTCGCCGGGGGAGATTTTCGGCGAGGCTAGCATTCTTGGTTCATTGAGCCCGTGGTGGTGGCTTCCGTTTCTTGTTATCGGAATTGGGGCGATTCCAGCCGCGCTGGGCTATTGGTTTGCGCCCAAACCAGGGACCCAGGGGTACGTTAGCTTTCTGCCATTTCTCGCATTGCTGGTGGGATTGATCCTGGTCGTCGTTATCGCTGGTCTCCCTGGCGGAACTCGGCCCGCATTGATCATGGGAGTCATTCTGGTGGCCGCGCATGTGTGGGTGCAATTAGTAAGGCCTCGATGGGATGTACCCACCAGCGCGATTGGCGTTGGTGACGTGATGCGCAATCGTCTTACCCTTTACGTCGGTAGCGCTGTTCGGTTTGGAGTTTTGGCCGTTGGTTGGGTTGCGGTCGATACGTTAAGTCGACTGATCGTATCCGAACATCGCATGTTGGTTCCGGCGATGATGTGGACGATTATGATGCCCGTCTTGCCGATTGCGCCTTGGTTGGTAAGACGTCTAGGCAGATTCCGTAACGTCGCGTTTGGTATTGTTTCCTTTCCACTTGCGTTCACGATTCTTGTTCTCATCAACTGCATTGTGCATCTATCCTACGGCTCGGAAGGTTCCTGGGGCATGACGCTAACGATCGGCGCATTGCTCTGCACTTGGGTTCTTGGCCCTCATATTGCTTGTGCGAATTCAACATCGCTACTGACAGGTTATAGCGCTCGACTTGCCCGCACTTTTCTCGGTGCTTCAAATTCGGCACGCATTTACGAGAGCAATGACGCTTTCACGGGAGACGTGCGTATCGCTCATCCGGATGACGATATTCCGTTTAGCGAGTACCATCCGGAGGATAACGGCGGCCCGGTCCATCTCATTAGCGTATCTGTGAACGAAACCGTTGATTTCCGATCTCACCGCGACATCGCCGATGAGAAAGGAATGCTCATGACGGTCGGTCCGTGCGGGCTTTCGGTTGGTCGTTATCACGGCATGTGGACCACTTTCGATGGCGGTCTTCCGCTAAACGTGCGGATTATGAATGCCCTGGACGGCGAGAGTGCCATGACGCATTCTGCCGACTCGGTAGAAGGAATCCGAATTCCCAATCAGGAGTTTCACGTATTGCGGAAGAAGAACAATGCCCCAGTTCCGGTTGAGCCTCTTTCATTGCGGAGTTGGATGGGAATTTCGGGAGCGGCGTACACCACGGGGCTCGGCCGTCAAACGAATCTCGCCTCGTCTCTTCTGTTCGGCCTGGTAAATCTTCGTCTAGGATATTGGTGGGATACGCGACTAGAAGCAGGACATCGACCAGGCAGAATTGGGATGTCGATTGCGCATCGTCTCAAGAGGCTGCCACTTCGCCTCATGCGCATGCAGATGCTGATGTTTTCTGAACTGCGCGCAAGGTTCTTGGGGCCGGGCGAAAGGTATTGGTATTTGTCCGATGGCGGGCATATCGACAACTCTGGTGTCTACGAGCTAATCCGCAGGCGTCTTCCGCTGATCGTTGCGGTGGATGCAGGCGTTAACGGATTCGAAAACACTTCGGATGTTGTTCAGCAAGTTCGCCGTGATTTTGAGGCGGAGATTGAATTCTTGGAGCCAAACGGCGAGGAGAGTTCGTGGAGTCGATTTGCAGAGGAACAAGAAATTCCTGAGCTGGTAAAGGACTGGTTCAGGCCAGCGGCCTTCGGCGCCGTTGATGATGCCCGTCGCCGCGAAGGCCCGCGAGCGGCGTTGGCACATGTCACACATGAAGACGGCGAAAGGTCCTGGTTGGTAGTTATGAAGCCGAGTCTTCTCGGCAATGAACCCATCGACGTAACCAGATACGGGGAAACCAATCCAGATTTCCCGATGCAGAGTACGCTGGATCAATTCTTTGACGCAGTCCAGTGGGAGTCGTATCGTAAACTTGGCGAATTGACAGCCGATGAAGTCCTAAAAGAGGGCTAGCCGTGAACGCGGATGAGTTGTCTGACGTGAAGCAGCAGGCAGTCGAATTGATTCTTGAACGCCAATTCGACGAGGCGATCACGAATCTTCAGGCAATCGGACAGCTTGATGGTACTGGAGAGACTGAAGCGCTCCTTGGATTGGCGCACTTTCATAGCTCGCGTTACACCGAATCGCGAGAGCAGTACGAAGAGGCGACTAGAAAAAGCTCCGCGTCACGGTCGTGGATTCGCATGCGCGAACTTGCACGTTCAAATGAAGAGGCGCGCGTCGCGGAACCGGTTCCGCCTGTTGCGCCGTTTAAGGCAGAGGTCTTGACCGCTCCGCCTTCGATTCCAAATGACGCTCTTCCTGTCCTTTCGACGGCACCTTTGGCACGGCCTTGGTGGCAGGGGCTTTTCGTGCGAATCGGCCAGCTGCTTGGCGTATTCTTTTCCCTGACGGTCGCGTTTGCATCAACCGTCTGGGGAAAGGTTGCCGGCTACCGACGCGGAATCTGGACAAACTGGTACCGTCGGCCGTCGATTCTTGCGTTGCTAACATTGATGCATATGCGCGATCGACTTAATCGACGCAATCTTTATTCGACGTATCGGCGTGGAGAGCTTGTTGGGTTTCAGCAGCGTGACTTGCGGCCACCTCCCGGTGTCGAGCAGTTTCGCACCGCCGACGGTAGCTGGAACAATCTTCAGAATCCGAAGGAAGGCGCAGCAGGAACTCGATTTTCGAGAAACGTGCCTAGCGCAACGGTTCAAACGGAGCTAGAGAAGGATCGTCTCTGCCCATGTCCTCGCAAGGTTAGCCGAGTCCTGTTAACTCGCGAAAATGGTCTGCAGACAGTTCCTTTTCTCAATCTGCTCGCGGCCGCTTGGATTCAGTTCCAGAACCACGATTGGATTGGTCATGGAGATAACAGCGTTGGTGACAACATCGACCTGCCACTGGAGCAGGACGATCCCGAGTACGCCGACAGGCATCAACGCGAGTTGAGAGTTCCTCGATCACAGCCGGATCCCACTCGCGACCACGATCGAGCGCCGATGCCGGTGACGTTCATCAACGAAGTGACTCACTGGTGGGACGGTTCTCAGATCTACGGTAGTGATTGGAAGACACAGGACCGCCTTCGTTCTGGGCAACATGGGAAGTTGCGATTGCAGGCGAATGGCATGCTGCCGCTTGATGATGTAGCAGGCGTAGAGCTTTCTGGATACGTGCGTAATTGGTGGGTTGGCCTATCCATCTTGCATACACTGTTCGTGAAGGAGCACAACGCCATTTGCGATCAGCTGCGCACCGCTTATCCGAAGTGGGACGATAACCGGTTGTTCAATGTTGCTCGCTTGATCAATGCGGCAGTGATGGCAAAGATCCATACCGTTGAATGGACGCCGGCAATACTGCCCAATCATGTTCTTGATCGGGCAATGCACGGAAACTGGTACGGACTTTTAACAAACCTGTTTCGTAAAGGAAAACATCGTAGGACCGTCTCTGAGATAAACGTTAATAGCCCAGAATTTGGCGGTGTTGTCGGGAATGCCATCAACAAACACGGCCATGCCTACGCGTTGACCGAAGAGTTTGTTGAAGTGTATCGCTTGCATTCGCTCCTGCCAGAAGTACTCGAAGTTCGACGGATTCAAGAACCGGATTCGATCGAGCGCGTTCCAATTCCCCGCACTCGCCAGGCTGGCTCCGCGAAGCTCATTGCTCGAACTGGCCTGCCAGATCTCTTGTTCTCGTTTGGATCACAAAACCCGGGCGCACTCGTGCTCAACAATTATCCTGGCTTTCTCCAGGAATTGAGCGTGCCTGGGTACCCGGTGCTGGATCTGGGAGCGGTCGATGTATTGCGGGCCCGGGAGCGTGGCGTGCCTCGCTACAATGAGTTTCGTAGAGAGATGGGACTGACTCCGATAAGGTCCTTTAGAGACTTAACGGACGATGAGTCAACAATTGCTAAACTTGAATCGGTATACCAAGATTGTCCGGAGCCGATTGAATATCTCGACTTGATGATTGGAACCTTGGCAGAGGGGGCCAACCGTCGTCCACCCGGTTTCGGATTCGGCGAGACGATGTTTCAGATCTTCATCTTGAATGCCACGCGTCGCCTTCAGGCCGATCGTTTTTACACGACGCATTACAACGAAGAGGTTTACACGTACGAAGGCCTGGCATGGATCGACCAGGCGACCCTGAAGTCGGTGCTCCTGCGGCACTACCCTTCGCTGGCGACGACTCCTCTCGCTGAAGTCGAAAACGCATTTGAGCCTTGGGATCGTGACCCAGATGCTTGCCCCGATCGCCACCCCTTGAGACACGTTGGGTGACTCGCGCGAGCCTACAGAAAGGGGACAGGAAAAGTCGACTTCCTGCTCTCCTGCTTTCGATTGATGCAAAGAAAGAGAAAGTGAGGCTGCAGGGACTTGAACCCTGGACCTACGGATTAAAAGTCCGTTGCTCTGCCAACTGAGCTACAGCCTCAAGTGGTTGAAACCGCATATCTTACGAACGTCGCGGCGTTTCGACAAGAGTGCCACTAGGCCGAGCGATTCGAGCTTACTCTGTTGAGGTCTCTGGTGGCGGGTCAGCAGGCGGATCCGGGGCCGCCGCCGATCCCTCGTTGGACGGCGGCGTTGCATCGTCGGCAGGCGACACCTCCAATGCTGCGGTGGCAGCTTGTGCTGGCTTCGGCCGGCCAAACAGGCCTTCGGCCAATGTTTGCACGACGACGTACAGTGTGGGAATCAGGAACACGCCGATCACCGTGGCGGCGGTCATGCCGCCGAGCACCGCCGTGCCGAGTGCCACGCGGCTACCGGCTCCGGCACCACTGGCCACGGCCAGCGGAACCACGCCCAAGATGAACGAGAAGGCGGTCATCAAAATCGCGCGGAAACGAAGCTCCGCCGCACGCGAACCGGCCTCGGCAATGGACCGGCCATCTTCTCGCTCCTGTTTCGCAAACTCGACGATCAAAATCGCACTCTTACTGGCCAGGCCGATCAGCAGAACCAGTCCGATTTGCGTGTAGATGTTGTTGTCGAGGAATCGTACCAAGGTCAGGCACATGGCACCAAGGATTGCCATCGGCACGGAAAGGATCACCGCCCACGGGATCGACCAGCTTTCGTATTGAGCCGCCAGGAACAAGTAAACCAAGATGATCGCTAATGCGAAGATGAGCGGCGCCAAATTACCGGCAAGAATTTGTTGAAGCGTGACACCGGACCATTCGAAATCGATATCGGCAGGAAGCCGCCGCGAGAGTTCCTCCATGGCTGCGATCGATTGTCCGCTACTAAAGCCGACACCAGGCTGTCCCGTAATCGTCGAAGAGGGGAACATCTGGTATCGGTAGACCGTCTTGGGGCCCGCCACGTCGCGGACCTGGAGCATGGTGCTGAGCGGAACCATGCTGCCAAACTGGTTGCGGACCTCAAGCCGTCCGATATCTTGGGCACTGTCCCGATTCTTGTATTCCGCCTGCATCATTACCTTGTAGATGCGGCCGAAGGCCTCGAAGTCGTTGACATAGTAGGAACCGAGATTGGCCTGCAGTGTCTCCGCAATCACGCTGTGATTAACATAAATCCGCTTTGCCTTTTCCCAGTCGATGTCGAGGAACAGTTGAGGCACGGTCGCGCGCAGATTGCTGTTCATGCGGGCGAGAGCCGGTTGCGCTGGGCTGTTGCCTTGGCGAACAAGGTCTTCGGCGACTGCCTGCAATTCCGAGGACACCGGGTTGGCCCGTTTGTCGAGTAGCTGATACTCGAAGCCACCCGCGGTGCCGAGGCCGGTAATGGGCGGGGGAATGAAGGCCAGAGTCGAAGCGCTGAGGATCTGTTTGTCCGATTCCTGTTGCAGAAGCGAAACGATGGCCCAGACCCGTCTCTCGACTTCTTGTCGTTTCGACCAGTTGTCGAGCACGACGAAGACGGTGACCGTGTTGGTCATGTTGAGGGCATCGAGGGCCGAGTAGCCGTTGACCGTGATAATATTCTTGACACCTGGGATGTATGTCGGCTTCTTACCCTTGGTTGTTGAGGTCGTGCGATTGTTCTTGAGGATCGCCTCAATCTTGTCTCCGACTTGTTCGGTGCGATAGAGCGAGGATCCGTCCGGCAGGCGGGCGTTGATCATTAGGTAGCCTTGATCTTCGTCCGGGATAAAGCCGGTAGGAACTTGCATGAAGCTCCAGCCGGTGGCGGCGATTAATCCCACAAAGATCAACATAGAAAAGGCCAGGCGGCGAATGCCTAGGTTGACGAACTTCATGTAGCCGCGGGTCGTGACGTCAAACGCCTTGTTGAAGGCGGTAAAGAAGACACCGCGTTTTTCCGGCGAGGGTCGTAGGAGGATTCCGCAAAGTGCCGGGCTGAGCGTTAGTGCGTTGATCGATGAAAAGACCGTGGCGGTTGCGATTGTGAGCGCGAACTGTCGGTATAACCTGCCGGTGATGCCAGGCATAAAGGCAGTAGGGATAAATACGGCCAGCAGAACGAGGGTGGTCGCGACCACGGGGCCGGTTACCTGCACCATCGCCTTGGCGGTCGCTTCTTTGGCAGAGAGCTTTTCGTCGTCGATCAGGCGCATCGTATTTTCGACAACGACAATGGCATCATCGACGACGATACCGATCGCCAGCACCAGTCCGAATAGCGAGAGGGTATTGATCGACATGCCGAGGGCGAACATGACGCCAAGCGTACCGATCAAAGCGACCGGGATCGTTACCGCGGGGATAATCGTGGTGCGGAAGTCCTGTAGGAAGACGTAAACGGTAAGCACGACCAGGACGACCGCGACAAGCAGGGTCGTCTGGACTTCCTTGATCGACGCTTCGACGAACATCGTGGTGTCGTAGGCGATCGTGTAGTTCATGTTGGGCGGGAAATTGCCCTTCAAGTCGACCATCTTGGCAGCCACCTTCTCCTTGACCTGGAGGGCGTTGGCGCCGGGGAGTTGGTAGATGGCCACCGCTACCGAGGGCACCGGAGGATCGCTTCCCTGCTTCAGCGCGACGTCCCACTTGTAGTCCTGGGCACCCAGCTCGACCCGGGTGACGTCGCGCACCCGCAACACCCGGCGCTGGTCGCCCACCTTGAGGATCATGTTCTGGAACTGCTCCTCGTCGGTGAGCCGGCCGAGGGTGTTGATGGCGTACTGGAAATCCTGACCGGGCGGGCTGGGGGGTGCGCCGATCTGCCCGGCCGCCACCTGCACGTTCTGCTCTCGGATGGCGTCTACCACTTCCTTGGTGGTCAGATCCCGGGCCTTCAGCAGGTCCGGGTTCAGCCAGATCCGCATTCCGTAGTCCTTGGCCCCCATCACGGTCACTTTGCCCACGCCACCGACCCGCGCCAACTCATCCTTGATGTTCTGGCCCACGTAGTTGCTGATAAACAGCTCATTGCGGCTCCGCTCGGGCGAGATCATGTTGACCATCAGCACCATGTTGGTCGAGCGTTTCTCCGTCTTCACGCCCTGTCGCTTGACCTCCTCGGGCAGCCGGGGCATGGCGATAGAGACGCGGTTCTGCACCAACACGGTGGCCATGTCGATGTCGGTTCCCACCGCAAACGTCACCGTGAGCTCGTAGGTGCCGTCGTCGGAACTCTTCGACGACATGTAGATCATGTCCTCGACGCCGTTGACCTCTTCCTCGATCGGCGCGGCCACGGTTTCCTCCAACACCTGGGCACTGGCCCCGGGATACGAGGTGCTGACCACCACCGTGGGCGGGGTGATGTCGGGCGTCTGCTCGACCGGCAAGAACAGACTGGCGATGGCCCCGGCCAGCAGGATCACGATCGAGATCACGCCGGCGAAGATGGGACGGTCGATGAAGAAGCGACTGAGCATGCCGACGGTCTTCCTCTGGTGCAGCGCTGCCTAAGTTCCGTCACTTTCGGCGGGGGGCCGGGGCGACGGCGGCGGCTCGTCGCCGCCGGAGGTAGTGGCCGGCGCAGCCGGCGGCGCGACCATCTGCGGATCGACGGGCAACCCCGGCCGGGCCCGCTGCATGCCGTTGATGACGTAGCGATCTTCGGGTCCGATCCCCTTGCGAACCATCCGCATCCCGCCGTCCAGCGTACCCAATTCCACGTATCGTTGTTCGACAATGTTCTTCTCGTCCACCAGCAGCACGTACTTGCCGCCCAGGTCGGTGCTGATGGCCCGATCGCTCACCAACAGCGCGTCCTTTTGCGTTTCCGTGGGGATGCGGACGCGCACGAAGAGGCCCGGATAGAAGAGGCCCTTGTCGTTGCGGAGCTTGCCCCGGGCGATGGCCGTTCCGGTGCCGGGGTCGACCCGGTTGTCGAAGTAGTCGATTACGCCTTCATGGGAGAACCCTTCCTCGTCGGCCAGGGCGAGGTACACCTTCGGGTCGACCTTTTCGTCGGCGTGTTCCCGCCGCCATCTGAGCAGGGACAAGACGGCCTTCTCGTCGACGTCGAAGTAGACGTACATTTCGTCGAGCTTGGCGATGGTGGCCAGCAGGGTTTTTTCCGTGCCGCTGACCAGGTTGCCCACGTCCACCAGGTGCCGGCTTGCCCGGCCGCCGATCGGTGCGCGAATCCAAGTGTAGTCGCGACTGATGGTCGCCTGCTCGATCTCGGCCTGATCGCTGTCCAGCTTGGCCATGGCGGATTGATACTCGGCCGCCCTGGTCTGGTATTCTTCGGCCGTGATCGCCTTGGTGGTCACCAGCCGTTTGGCGCGTTCCAGCTTGGCCTTGGCCAGGGCCACCGCGGCTTGTGTCTGTTTTCTTCGCGCCTGGGCCGCTGCCAGATCAGCCTCGAACGGATCGTGCTCGATTTCGAACAGCAGTTCGTTTTCCTCGACGAACCAGGTTTCCCCACCGTCGGCGGCCTTTTTGGGGATGTATTTCTTGATCAATTCGCCGGTGACCCGGGCACGGAT
>Ga0180432_10006822_pt1 | contig 14713 bp, 12 predicted proteins | sample SS_ome_10_FD_132414 | JGI IMG/M metagenome (GOLD analysis project Ga0180432, IMG submission 132414) | Hypersaline lake sediment archaeal communities from the Salton Sea, California, USA - SS_1_MS_2 metaG | ecosystem: Environmental > Aquatic > Non-marine Saline and Alkaline > Hypersaline >... | reverse complement strand
TGGAGAATGCCCACGAGGAGCATGAGCACGGCTGCGTACGCGACGAACTCAGCGGACCCTGGCGTCGCGAGTGCGCTGACGCCAGCAAAGGTGAGTAGGGACAGGAGTGCAGTGGGTCCGACGGCGAGATGTGGAGAGGAGCCAAAGAGCGCGTAGATGACGATGGGAACGGTCGAAGCGTAGAGCCCTACGATGGGTGGCAGTCCTGCGAGCAGTGCGTACGCCATCCCCTGGGGCACCAACATCACGGCCGTAAGGACACCTGCTCCCAGATCGCCAGGAAGGTGTCGCCGATCGTAGCGACGAAGCCATCCCGTGATCGGGAGCAGGCGTTCTAGCCGAGATGCGGTTCTTGCCTTAGCGCTCGACGTCGAAGCCCTCCATCATCCAAGCCTGGGTGCCGCCTGCGAGGTTGGCGAGGTTCTCCTTGCCTTGCGTGGAGAGCCAGGCGCAGACGTTCGCGGAGCGGTTGCCGGAGGCGCACACGACGACGGCGCCGTTGGGAATCTCGTCCAAGCGGCCGGGAACGTCGCCCATGGGAATCAAGATGGCGCCAGGGATATGGCCCATTTCGTACTCCCAGCTTTCGCGGCAATCAATGATCGTTGCGCCCTCTTCATCGACGCGGCGCTGCATTTCCGTGCAATCAATATCTTCGAACCCGTAGGGATTGGTCATGGTTTCTCTCCGTTTTGGACGTAGACGTTGTAGAAAACGAATCATCGTAGATTCCTCAGGTGGGGGTCGCAACCGTCGATCTGGTCGCGACCCCCATCTCAAGGTGAAGCGCTTCAGCTCGTGGGCGCAGCCTCCGCATGCGCAGCCCATGCCGCATAGCCACCTTGGAGTTCAGCAATGTCGTTGTAACCCTGCCGGCGAAGGATTGCGGCAGCAACGGCACCGCGGCCACCTGCGGCGCAGTGGCTGACGATGTGTGCATCGCGCGGAATCCGGTCGAGTTGCCAGCGGACGCGGCCGGTATGGATCTGGTTCGAACCTTCGATGTGCGCTTCGGCGTGTTCGTTGGCCGTGCGCGTATCGAGAATCCATGCGTTGGCGTCACGCTCGAGTTGATCGGCCGTGATGGTCGTGATGGAAGCGCGCGCGAGTCCCTCGACGCTGGTGACGTAGCCGGCGAAGCGGTCAATGCCGGTCCACGCGAGCTTGTCGCGAAGGAGCGCTGCCTGCTCCGCGTCTGCGGCAAGCACGACGATTTCTTGGGTATCACGCTCAGGATCGATGGCATAACTCGCGTAGGTCGCAAAGTTGTTTCCGGCGGGCACGAACAGGGCGTTCTGCACCGCATCCTGATGCCACTCGGCCATCGGGCGGGTGTCGATGAACAGCACCTCGTCGGTCTCGATTTGGCGAGCGACGTCAGCGACCTCGAGTTGCTTGGGTGTGGGACGTTCACCAAGAAGGGCGGGTCCCTCTTTATTCCAGCGCTTCATGCGACCGAAGTACATCGGCGCATCTGGCTGGCCTTCGAGCAGCTCTTTGGTGAATCCCTCCTCGTCACCGGCGATCACGTAGGGCGCCCACCAGGAGGAGACGCGCTCGTACCCCACGGTTGTGGTGGGCACGCTTCCAAGCGACTTGCCGCAGGCCGAGCCTGCGCCGTGCGCGGGCCAGACCTGGACGTGGTCGGGAAGACTGAGGAACCGGTCGCGCAGGCTTGCGAACAGATCTTTCGCTCCCGCGAACCGGGTGTCGATTCCGCCAGCTGCCTCGTCGAGGAGGTCGGGCCTTCCGACGTCACCCACGAAAACGAAGTCACCCGTGAGGAACATGACGGGCTCCTTGCTTGCGGCACCGTCGATCACCAGGAACGACAGGTGCTCAGGGGTGTGGCCAGGCGTATGCACGGCGCGCAGGATGACGTTGCCGATCTGGATTTCATCACCGTCGTAGAGCGGCGTACCGTCGAAGGCGTATTTCCAGTCGGCGTTACCCATGTCGCTGAGCCAGAGTTTGGCTCCGGTCCGTGCGGCAAGGTCACGACTTCCAGAGAGGTAGTCGGCATGAATGTGCGTCTCGGTTACGTGCGTGATGTTCAGTCCTTGCGCAGCGGCATCGGTGAGGTAGGCGTCAATGTCGCGTCGGGCGTCGACGACGATGGCTTCGCCGGTGGCTTGGCACCCGATGAGATAGCTACCTTGGGCGAGGTCAGGATCATAGAAATGCTTGAAGTACACAGTCGAACTCCTTCCAACCACAAATGTACGCATAGCGTATACCCCTAGGGGGTATGTCCGTCAAGGGATTCTCATGCATGGGGGAACGCAAACACCGGTTTCAAGTAGAATCTGGCCACAGGTCATTCGTTCCTTCGTCGCTTGTTACCGTTTGGAACACTTCATTTGTCGGCTCGACCCAAGTGTCGAGCCGCACGTCATGCAGAATGTTTCTCCTGTGGAGGTGGTCATGCGCCACGAAGGACACCACGCCAAACCGGAATCCCTCGAGGCGTTTGGCATCACCCAGGCACGGACGGTTCACTGGAACCTCACGACACCTGAGTTGTACTCCGAGGCCATCCGCCGCGACGAGGGTCAACTCGTACACCTCGGACCCCTGTCCGTCGACACGGGCCGTTACACCGGCCGTTCCCCCAAGGATCGCTTCATCGTCCGCGATGAACGAAGCGAGACCACCGTGGACTGGGGCGCCATCAACCAACCCATGAGCCCCGAGCATTACGCCGAAGTCAAGCACGGCATTCTCGGCGCCACCGCTGACCGTGACCTATTCGTGCAAGACGTCTTCGTCGGCACGCATGCGGACTTCCGCGTCGCCGTCCGTGTCGTCACGGAGTTTGCCTGGCACGCCCTGTTCGTCCGCAACATGTTCGTACGACCCACCCGGCGGGCGTATGAGACGCATGAACCCGTCTACACGATCATCAATCTGCCCTCGTTCCAGGCGGACCCCAGCACGATGGGGACGCGCACCGAAACCGTGATCGCCATGAACCTCAGCGACCGCACGGTCCTGATTGGTTCGACCGAGTACGCAGGAGAAATGAAGAAGAGCGCCTTCGCGATGATGAACTTCGAACTCCCCGAACTCGGTGTCATGCCGATGCACTGCAGCGCAAACGTAGCTTCCGATGATGAGGTCGCGGTCTTCTTCGGGCTTTCAGGGACAGGTAAGACGACGCTCTCCGCCACGCGCGAGCGCACCCTGATTGGTGACGATGAGCACGGCTGGTCCGAAGAAGGGGTCTTCAACTTCGAGGGTGGCTGCTACGCAAAGATCGAGAACCTGTCCGAGGAAGCCGAACCTGAGATCTACAGCACCACTCGTTCGTTCGGCACCATTCTCGAGAACGTCGTGGTGGATCCCGAAACTCGGAGGGTGAATCTCGAGGACACCAGCAAGACGCAAAACACGCGCTCGGCCTACCCCATCAGCCACATCAGTAACGCAAGTCGCGTGGGCTATGCCGGCCACCCCACTGACGTCGTGTTCCTAACTGCGGATGCCTTTGGAGTCCTTCCGCCCCTCTCGAAACTCACGCTCGAGCAGGTGGAGTACTACTTCCTTTCCGGTTACACGGCAAAGATTCCGGGCACGGAGCGCGGTGTTACCGAACCGGAAGCGACCTTCAGCGCATGCTTCGGTGCGCCCTTCATGCCAAGACGACCCGCCGAGTACGCCCGCCTTCTCGTTGACAAGATGCGCAAGCATGGCGCGCAAGCCTGGCTGGTCAACACCGGCTGGAGTGGTGGACAGTTCGGCGTAGGAAAACGGATGTCCATTCAGCACACCCGCGCCCTCCTCGACGCCGCCATCGGCCACCGACTCGATGACATCGAAACGCGTCAGGAACCCGCCTTCGGACTCCACATCCCCGTCGCCTGCCCAGGCGTGCCTGCCGACGTACTCGACCCCCGCCAAACCTGGTCCGATCAGGCCGCCTACGACGTGCAGGCAGCCAAACTCGCTGGCATGTTCCGCAACAACTTCACGAAATTCGAAGTAGACGTCACGCCCGGCGTAATTGCTTCAGGACCGCAAGCGGGAGCCTGAGTCCGTCCGGGACGAAAGTCCCTTTGTCGCCATGTAGCTTGAACACTATGCTCGCGGCGTAGGGACGGGACGTAGACGAGACGGTTTCTCCCTCTCTCTCCGCAACACGAATGCGCTGGGCGCCTCAGGACCGACGCCCAGCGCATTCGTCTGTCTTTGGGGTCTATCGCATCACGAGGTCTTCACCTCGAGGACCAGCACCTCACCCTCGTTCGGGAGTTCCTTGCCGAACGGCACGGCTGCGCCGCCCCGAACGACGGCGAGGGGCAGGCGCGGCCCCTCCGCAAGTTCAGCGGCCAACGTAGAGACGTTATCTTCGGTGATCGTTTCGACATCTTCCTGAACTTCACCCTCTGCCAAACGTGCATCCCAGGCAATCAGGTCAACCGGTCGACCGAACGCGACATGACCACCAATCGCTTCGAGAACACTGAACAGGCCACCGTCATGCTCGCGGGGCAGCAACGCCATGACCTCAGGCACCAACCAACGCTCCCGCGCACGCTGAGCCGTCAGGACGTTGACTTCGGGGTTGGGCGTCAACGCAACCAGCCAACCGATGTCCTCGACACCTGCCTCTTGCAGCGTTGCGCCATCGAGCGCATCACCATGGATTGCCTCGAGCCCTTCAGCCCGAGCAGCGTTCACGGCCTCTGCATTCCGGTCAAGCAGCGTGACGGGTCCCGTGTCCGAGAGTTTTCGAGCAAGCTGCCGTGCCAGTGGACCCGCACCGACGATGAGCGTGCCCACACGGCCTGCCGAACGAACCAACTCACCACGTCCCTCCAACCAACGCACACCCCAAGTCAGGAACAGGGGAACGGTCGCTGTCGTCGCGATCGCCATGAAGACGAGGATCGAGAAGATCGTTCGGTCGATGATGCCTGCCTGCAAACCAATGCCGGCGATGATGATTTCGACGGCGCCTCGGCCATTCATGCCAAGCCCTATGACCGTTCCTTCGCGCCAACCATGGCCGGTTGGGAGATAAGCAAGCACCGTTCCGAGAATCTTGCCCAGAGTGGCAAGGATGATGACGGCAAACAGAAGACCGGGTGCATCGACGAACACGTTGAAGGTGACCTCGAACCCTGCCGTGACGAAGAAGATGGGCGCGAGGAAGCCAAGCGAAACGTCGCGTACGAGACCGGTCAGGTCATGGGACATGCGGCGTTCGCCAATCGCCTCGCGCAGTGCCAGACCCGCGACGAAGGTCCCCAGAATGCCGTGAAGGCCGGCAAGGTGCGCAGCTTCGGCGAATGCAAACGCCACCAACAGCAACAGCGGCACGGTTCCCGCTCGGTCGATCCCGCGGCGCCGCATGAACCGCCACGCTGCCGGCAACACCCGCACACCCACGAGCCAGGCGAGGGCGAAGAAGACGACGACGCGGAGGGCAATCCAGGCGACCGCCGCAAAATCGAGGCTCCCAGCGGAGACGACACTGGTGATTCCGGCGAAGATGAGTAGCGACAGCGTGTCAGCCACAAGCGCGCCGGCCATCATCACGTGGGCGATTCGGGTATCGAGAATCCGCAAGTCCACGAGGATGCGGGACTTCGTCGCCAAGGACGTCACGCCCATGGCCATTCCGACGAAGACGCCAGCAATCATTGTGCCCCCCGCAAACGTCACGACCCATACCCCGAGCGCAAAGGGAACGACGAATCCACCCAGGGCTGCGAGAATTCCGCCGGAGCTGGCCTTGCCAAGCTCGCGCGGATCGATCTCCATGCCGATGTAGAGCATCATCAGGAGCACACCGACTTCGGCGAGCACCGCGATGGCCTCCCCGCTCTGGAGAATGCCCAGCAGGGGTGGCCCCAGGATGATGCCTGCCGCAAGCTCGCCAAGCACGGAGGGGTATCCAATTCGCATGGCAAGGCGACCACCGATGAAGGCGGCAAGAAGAAGGGTGAGGATTTCGAGAATCGGCAATTCCATGGCGTCCTCCATCACGCCGCTGCGCGGCCAGTGAGGTAAGAGGCGAAACGACCTGAAAACTCAGTCGTGGCGAGAACCTTGAACCAAATCGATACGGTGAATGACGAGGCTTGAACTATCCGGCGGACGGAGAATCTTCGGCACCCAAATCACGGTGCTCCACATGCGGCGTCCATGCCCGGAAACCCGGGCGGTGCGAACGGACAAGTCCACGACGCCGATGCATGACCAAAGGCTAGCGAAACCACCTTGACTCGTGTGCGTCGTGCGCACTTGGCGGAACGGGCTCTCATCTGGTAGGCGCAGACCGCTCGCAGCACGACGAAAAGACCGCTACGATACGACTCATGCCATCGTCTCGACACCGCGCCAGTCTCACCGTGCAACTGCGAACCCTCCGAGCTTCGGGAACTCAGCATCGCGCGTGGAAGGGAGCACGATGAGTGTTTGGGTGGCCTTGTTGGCGGTCGCTGGGGGCGGCGCGATTGGAGCCGTCCTGCGTTGGGGCGTCACGCTCGCGACCGCGAGTTTGCCGACTGGACGTTGGGCCGGTTTCCCGGTCGGAACCCTGCTTGTAAACGTCGTCGGCACCTTCCTCCTTGCCTGGTTCGTCGCCTCGAGCAGTTCACGAGAATGGGCGTCGCCCGCCCTTCGGCTCTTCATCACGACAGGTGTCCTCGGTGCGCTCACGACCTTCTCGACGTTCGGGCTCGACGCACATGGCCTGCTGCAGCAAGGTAGAAGCCTCCAGGCACTTCTCTACGTAGGAGCCACACTCACGCTTGCGGGTGGTGCCGTTCTCCTGGGTTGGGTCGTAGGTCGCTAAACGCCTGCGTGCCCGTTGGGTATCTTGGCTCCAACAAGAACGTCAGTCGCACGCCACCGGGCGTGCGGTTCACTGGCCTAGGGAGGCAACACCATGACAGCATCCGCAACGCCGCTTCGGATCGCCGTTGCCCGCGGTGACGGCATTGGGCCCGAAATCATGGACGTGACGCTCCAGATTCTCGAGGCTGCAGGCACAAATCTCGATATTGCGTTCGTACGTTTGGGTAAAGAGGTCTACGAGTCGGGCGTACCGTCGGGAATCGATCCGTCGGCGTGGGACGTTCTCAGGGACCGCGGCATTCTGCTCAAAGCGCCCATCACCACACCACGTGGCGGTGGCTACAAGAGCCTGAACGTCACGCTCCGAAAGAGCCTGGGCCTTTTCGCCAACGTCCGGCCCGCCGTCTCCTACCACCCGTTCGTCGCGACGCGGCATCCCAACATGGACGTCCTCGTCGTTCGTGAGAACGAAGAAGATCTCTATGCAGGGATCGAGCATCGCCAAACGGATGAGGTCGTGCAGTGCCTGAAGTTGATTACCCGTCCAGGTAGCGAAAAGATCATCCGCTACGCTTTCGAGGAGGCGCGGGCACAGGGACGCACCAAAGTCACCGCCCTCGTCAAGGACAACATCATGAAGATGACCGACGGCCTCTTCGCGCGCGTGTTCGAAGAGGTTGCGGCCGAGTACCCCGATTTGGAGCATGAACAGATGATTGTGGATAATGGGGCCGCACGTCTGGCGGACACGCCTGAGGCCTTCGACGTGGTCGTCATGCCCAATTTGTATGGCGACATCCTCAGTGACGTCACCGCCCAACTGACGGGTTCGGTAGGGCTTGCACCCTCCTCGAACGTGGGTGAGACGGTCGCGTTGTTCGAGGCCATACATGGCTCCGCGCCCGACATTGCCGGACGCGGAATCGCGAATCCTTCGGGACTGCTGCTTGCGAGCGTCATGATGCTGCAGCACATGGGCGCAGGTGACGCGGCAGAACGGATTCACAACGCTTGGCTTGCCACCATCGAGGAGGGTGTGCACACGGGCGACGTCTACCGCGAGGGTGTCAGCAAGGAGACGGTGAACACCGCAGGTTTCACGGAAGCCGTCATCTCACGGTTGGGCCACGAACCCAAGCATCTTCCGCCCGCGCGGTACGCGGGTCGGCCGGTTGCGCAGGTGCCCAAGGCAACACCGCGTCCACCACAAAGTAAGCAACTCGTGGGCGTCGACGTCTTCGCGGACTGGCGCGGTGAGGACCGCAATCCCGACGCTCTTGCATCCGCTCTGCAGACACAAGAGGGATCCCTGCGGCTTCAGGTCATCACCAACCGGGGCGTCAAGGTTTGGCCCGAAGGTCTTCCCGAGACCTTCAAGACCGATCATTGGCGATGCCGGTTCATGGGTGAAGAGGATCGGCCTGTTGCAGGTCGCGAGGTCGTGGATCTGCTTGGTCGCCTGGTCGATGCAGGCATCGACGTGATCAAGACCGAGAACCTGTACCTGTTCGATGGTGAGCAAGGATTCTCGCAGGCGCAGGGGCAGTAACCCGCAGAGGGCTCAGCAGCCGCTACACTCGTGAGTGTGAGTCAGGGTCAAAAAGCGCTGGACGTGAGCAACGCCGTAGGGGATTACCTCAAGGCAATCTGGTTGCTCAGGCGTGAGGGTCGCGCAACGACGAACGCAATCGCAGCGCGACTCGGTTTCACGCCTGCGTCCGTCTCAGGAATGTTGGCGCGCCTCTCGGAAATGGGTTTGGTTGAGCACGTCCGCTACCGCGGCGCAACCCTGACCAAAGCAGGGGAGCGCGAAGCCATTCGTCTGGTGCGACGGCACCGGCTCGTGGAGACCTTCATGATCGAGGAGCTTGGCTACGGTTGGGACGAGGTGCATGAGGAAGCTGAGATGCTCGAGCATGCGGTGAGTGACCGATTTGCCGAAAGGCTCGCTGTTCTGCTGAATCACCCCACTCACGATCCTCATGGTGACCCCATCCCTAGCGCGAAGGGAGAGATTCCCCGCACACCGGACGAACACCTCTCGCGGCTCACGCCCGGAACATCGATTCGGGTGTCGCGCTTGCGAAGCCAGGATGCTCAGGTGCTCACCCAACTTGCGGCAGCAGGCATCGTGCCTGGTGCGGTGGTGAAGGTCGAAGAACACGATCGTGTTTCAGGGGCCTGGCACGTGGTGGTGGAGCGGGAATCTCACGTATTGCCTGCCGAGCTTGCGCAATACGTGCGGGGCGAATTGCTGTCGTGAACTTCTCAGGTAGGTCGAGCTAGCCGAAGAACTTCTTGAGGGTATCGAGCGGCACGAGCTCATGCCGTTCGATCGTCCTTTTCCGTAACCGCTCAGCGGCCGCCCTGATGTCGTCATCCCATTTTTCCTTGGGAAGGTGGGTGTGGACGGCGATGGCCAAGTCGGTTCGCCGCATGGCGAGGAGGGTGGCGACGTCCTCGGCTGATCCTTGGGGACGCTCGACTACGGCATCAAAGCCTCGAAGGAAAGGGGTCAGGAATGCTGCAGCCGATGCAGCAGGATCTTCCTTGGGTCGTGTTGCGACCGCGTAGTAGAGAACGACGGCGAGGTCGTAAAGGTAGGGACCCATCACGGCATCATCGAAATCGACGAGGGTCAGGTCGTCACCATCGATGAGGACGTTCCAGGCGTGTGCATCGGCGTGAATCAGCCCATTTTCGCCAAGCCCCTTCCCCACCGCTTGAAAGGCTGGCCGCACATCCTCGATGGCGGCCAGCATTTCGGGATCGTCTGCGTAGGCCTCTTGCGCCTCATCGAGCGCATCGAGCTCGCGCCAAGTCGGGCGCAGGGGACCTGTCGGTACGTTCGTTCGGGTGTGACGATGAAGGTGTCCAATCAGGTTGCCGAATCGCTCGATGAGCTCAGGTCTCCACTCCGCGTAGGGCACGTGCGCCCCAGAAGCCCTGCGGTAAGCCGCGCCATGCGTGGCTGTTCCCTGATCATCGGTGACCGGTTCGATCCAACGCCCCGCCAGCGAAGGGACGGGTTCGACGACGGGCAGGTTCTCCGCTCGGAGTGACCTGAGCCAGTCAAGTTCGGCGTGTACCTGATCTTGCGTTCGCCTAGCTGCATTGAAAATCTTGAGCACGATGGGGCCGTCTGGGCGCGTGCCATGAACGACTTCGCTCTCGAATGCACCGAAGGAAGCCAGCGTTTCAAGATCCACGCCATACCGGGCAGCGAGCTCGATTGCAGCTTGTGAGGGTTTGGACGCGGCCATCTGCCGCCAACCTACCCCAAGAGTTAGGTTGTTCAGCTCGTTGCACAGACCGCAGTCGTTTGGACTGGCGACTGGCTACGCTACGGGCGTGTCCTCGCTGAGCGTCGTTCCCGCATCCGTTACGCCCTCCTCGATGGAGGAGGCCGCGGCGGCGCTGTGCACCTTCCTCGATAGCAAGCGTACGTTGGTGCTTTCTGGCGCTGGAATCAGTACCGATTCAGGCATTCCTGACTATCGCGGACCTGGAAGCACGACGCGTGAACCGATGCGGTATCAAACCTTCATTGGTGGCGCGGAGGCGCGACAGCGGTACTGGGCGCGGAGTTCGTTGGGTTGGCCGATCACGGCCCAGGCGAAACCCAACCGTTGCCATACCGCTGTAGCCCGCCTCGAGCGCATTGGGGTGGTGAGCGAGGTCCTGACTCAGAACGTCGATGGGCTGCACCAGCGCTCTGGCTCGCATTCCGTTCTCGAGTTGCATGGCAGCCTTGCGACGGTGGTGTGCCTGAGCTGCGGTGTGCGGAGTTCCCGCTCGCATTTACAGGAACGAATCATGACAGCGAACCCCGGTTTCGCGGAGGGCGTTGCACTCGACGACATCGCACCTGATGGTGATGTCGAGATTCCCGATACCTGGACACGAGAGTTCACCGTTCCGGCATGTGAAGCGTGTGGCGGGGTGCTCAAGCCCGATGTGGTGTTCTTCGGTGAGAACGTCCCGAAGGATCGGGTGGAGCGCGCCTGGAGCATGGTGGATCGCGCGGACGCACTATTAGTGTTGGGTTCTTCCCTTACGGTCTTCAGCGGCTACCGCTTCGTGCGGCGCGCAAGGGAGCAAGGTAAGCCCGTCGCGATCGTGAACGACGGCGTGACGCGTGGCGACAGCGATGCGTCCCTGAAATTGCCGGTTCGGCTCGATCCATTACTCTCAGACGTCACATCTCTGCTTTCGTCCTGAACAACCCCCCGACCTTGACAGGTTGAGAGCTTGCTCCTACGATGGAGCAAATGTTTAGGCTTGCCAAAATTTCATGGGGTAGTCGTGCGGTGGTTGCCGCACCCCTCGTGTCATTGTTCTTCGCGCTCATCCCAGGCTCGAGCCTCGCGCAATCTGAACCGATTCGCGTCGTCGCGACGATCGGGATGATTGGCGATCTCGCGGAGCAGGTGGCGGGCCCATGCGGAGTGGTGACCACGCTCATGGGTCCAGGTGTCGATCCCCACCTCTACCAGGCGACCTCTGGAGACGTCCGCGATCTCGATCGGGCCCAACTCATCCTCTACGCGGGCCTTTCGCTCGAGGGACAACTCGGAAACGTCCTTGCCGGTTTCTCGCAACGCAAGCCCACCGTAGCGGTCGCTGACCGCGCTGTGCCTGAATCCATGCGGATCGCACCGGAGGAGGGGTACGCCTACGATCCGCACGTCTGGATGGACGCCGAACTCTGGGCGCAAGCGGTACCTGTCATCGCATCCGCCCTGGCTGCCGCAGCACCCGAATGCCAGGCAGACATCGAAGCACGGGCAGCGCGTTACCAAATCGAAGTCCAGGCAATGCACGACTGGATCAGAGCGGCTACGCTGACCATTCCGGCATCCCAGCGACTACTCATCACGGCGCACGACGCTTTCGCCTACTACGGTCGTGCCTATGGCCTCGAGCTTGCCGCAATTCAGGGAATCAGTACCCAGTCCGAAGCGGCGATTGCGGACATCCGGGCGGTGGCTGAACGGATCGCCGACAGTCGAGTCCCGGCCGTGTTCCTCGAGACCACCATTCACCCACGCACCATTCAGGCCGTCATCGATGCGGCAGGAGCCTTGGGGGCAACCGTAAGGCTCGGGGGTGACCTGTACGGCGACGCGCTGGGAGATCGGTCCACGCTTGCGGGTACCTATCTCGGCATGATGTACGTCAACACGCGAACGATCGTGGAGGCACTCGGTGGCACGCTTCCAGGCCTTCCCGAGGAACTCGAAGCCTGGCGTGAACGTAGAGGCCTTTTGGAGGAATCCAGGTGAGCGAAGCGAAAATCCACGAACCTAATCTGGCCATCCATGTCGAGGACTTGACCGTCAACTACGGTTCGCATCCCGCTCTCTGGGACGTCGATCTCGACGTGCCACCAGGTGTGATGGCCGCCATCGTCGGCCCGAACGGTGCCGGTAAGTCGACCCTCCTCAAAGCGATCCTTGGTCTCGTCACGCCAACCGCAGGTCACGTCTACATCCTGGGTCGGCCCTTCGGCGAACAACGCCGGCGTGTAGGCTACGTCCCGCAACGAACGAGTGTGGACTGGGACTTCCCCACCCGGGTTCTCGATGTCGTGACGATGGGTCTTTATGGCGAACTGGGTTGGTTACGGCGACCCGGTCGCGCTGAACGCGAGCGCGCCTTGGCCGCTTTGGAACAAGTCGGCATGGTGGATTACCAGGACAGACAGATTGCGCAGTTGTCAGGAGGCCAGCAGCAACGAACCTTCCTGGCGAGAGCGCTCGTGCAGGATGCCGACGTGCTGTTCCTCGATGAACCGATGGCGGGGGTGGACGCGACGAGCGAGGCCGCCATCCTGAGCGTGATGCGGGACCTGAGAGCGGAAGGAAAAACCCTGCTGGTGGTGCACCACGACCTTCAGACCGTACGGACGACCTTCGACTGGATGGCGCTCCTGAATGTACGCCTGATTGCCCAGGGGTCCGTCGAAGAGGTCTATACCCGCGAGAACCTGCAGGAAGCGTACGGAGGAAACGTAGCGCTGCTTGCTGCAACACCGCAGGAGGATCGTCCGCTCGGGACCTGACATCATGCTTGCGCTGCTGACTGACTACACCGTGCAAACCGTAATTCTTGGGGCCTTGTTGCTAGGCCTCACGAGCGGCGCACTCGGGTCGTTTGCCGTGCTCAGGCAACAGAGTCTTCTCGGGGACGCGCTCTCCCATGCCGCCTTGCCCGGCATCGCACTGGGCTTCCTGGTTGCCGGTAGCCGCAGCCTGCCCGCTCTGCTCGCTGGCGCGTTGATCACCGCCGTGGCTGCGGCTCTGACCATCACCTTGCTGCTTCGGCGCAGCCGCCTGAAGAGTGACGCTGCGATCGGCATCTCTCTGAGTTTGTATTTCGCGGTCGGCGTGGTGCTGCTGAGTTACGTGCAGGGCAGCGCAGGTGCGGGACAGGCTGGACTGGAGAGTTTCCTCTTCGGTCAGGCGGCAGCCATGCTGCGCAGCGACCTCGTCGTCATGAGTGTGCTGGCTCTGGCGTCTTTGGCCCTGTTGCTCGCACTTTGGAAAGAGTTCGAGGTCACCAGCTTCGATCCGGTTTTCGCTGCATCGATCGGCCTACCGGTCGTACTTCTCGACGCCGTGATGACGGCGATGATCGCGTTGGCCGTGGTGCTGGGACTACAAATGGTGGGCGTCGTGCTGATGTCCGCCATGATCGTCGCACCCGCCGTCGCAGCTCGGCAATGGACCGACCGGCTCGATTCCATGACGATTCTCGCGGCCCTTCTCGCTGCGCTATCGGGCGTGGTGGGTGCACTCATCAGTGCAACGGCGCGTGGCCTGTCGACGGGTCCACTCATCGTGCTTGCCCTCACGGTCATCACCCTGGTGTCTTTAGCCTTCGCGCCGAAACGTGGATGGATTGCCTCCTCGCTCGCGCGTAGGCGAGCAAGGCGCAATCTGCATGAGCACCAGGTGCTCGACATCCTGCAGGGACTGGCACTGCGGCACGACGATGCTGCCTACTTGAGTGAAGAAGGCATGGTGGACAGTGCGCTGGGGGTTCGGGCCCGAACGACCTTGCAACAGCTCGAGCGGCAAGGCCTCGTCGAGCGTGACAGCCACCGTCCGGAAGAAGGACCGCACTGGCGCCTCACGGCCGAAGGACGAGAGGCCCAAGGGAACGCACTTCATTCCGGGGGGAAGGCCTAATGGCTGACGTCTTTGCGTCCATCCCCTTCACCATCATGGCCACCGGCGCCCTCGTCGGGGTGGCGGCGTCACTGCTGGGTACCTTCCTCGTGCTTCGCAGGTCGTCCCTGACGACGGACGCGATTGGGCACGCCATCGTGCTCGGCATCGTGCTCGTGTGGTTGGCAACCGGCGCGACCTCAGGACCCGTGCAACTTCTCGGTGCAGCCGCAGCGGGTGTCGCAACGGTGCTGCTGGCGGACGCCCTGACGCGAACCAAGAGTGTTCGCACCGACGCTGCCATCGGACTGGTCTTCCCCGCCCTCTTCTCCATTGGCGTGGTGTTGCTCAACGTCTTTGCGCGCAGCGTGCACATCGATGCGCACACGGTGTTGCTGGGTGAAATTGGCTTCATCTGGCTCGATACGGTGTCGATTGCAGGGCTTCAGGTCCCAGACGCTCTCCTTTGGATTTTCGTGGTGACGATTCTCAATCTGGTGTTCGTCACGGTGTTCTTCAAGGAACTCGAATTGTCGACCTTCGATCCTGCGCTCGCCACGGCATTCGGTCTCGCGCCAGCCGCACTCGGTGTGGGCCTCCTCGTCCTGACCAGTGTGACTGCGGTCGCCTCCTTCGATGCGGTGGGGGTCGTGCTTTTCGTGGCGTTCGCCATCGTGCCCCCATCCGCCGCGTACCTCATCAGCGACCGCCTCAGCCACATCCTCGGGATCTCGAGC
>Ga0180432_10006820_pt1 | contig 14719 bp, 15 predicted proteins | sample SS_ome_10_FD_132414 | JGI IMG/M metagenome (GOLD analysis project Ga0180432, IMG submission 132414) | Hypersaline lake sediment archaeal communities from the Salton Sea, California, USA - SS_1_MS_2 metaG | ecosystem: Environmental > Aquatic > Non-marine Saline and Alkaline > Hypersaline >... | reverse complement strand
TACGCCCGAAGGGGGCGGCATCGTCGTTCGCGCCCAACGGTGGTTGGATGGGCAGAGCGGCGAAGGGGACAGCGAGTTTGTGCGGTGCTCGGTGAAAGACACCGGCATAGGAATCAAGCCCGAGGATCAGAAGCGCCTCTTTACCAAGTACTTCCGGGCCGACAATGCGGCCGTACATAGTGTGGCCGGCACCGGCCTGGGGCTGGTCATCACCAAGAGCCTGGTCGAGCTTCACGGCGGCGAAATCTGGGTCGAGAGCGAGTGGGGTGGGGGCAGTACGTTCTCGTTTACCGTCCCCATAACGCAGGAGGATGTGTAGTAGGCACGCGCTTGAGGGGCAACCCGGGGCTGCACTCTGCTATGGCTCGCGAAAACGGGTCTCCAGTTGCTCCAGCAACTCCGCTGCTTCGATCAGCTTGTCCAGCGGATTCTCTCTGCCCGTGAAGTACCGATAGTCACACGGCATCACGTCCAGCGTCTGCACCAGATCGTTGTGGCGGTCTCGCACGGCTGCCCCGCTAACGCCGTAGAAATCTGCGATCTCCTTGCGTCTCACCGGGTACAGGTTGACTTTGCGCACTGTGTAGTCGAGCGCTGCCGCCCAGGTCGCTGGCTTGCGCAGGATGAGCGGATTACGTCCGAGGGTAATGCGATACTCCAGCCAGAGTTGAATGGCGGCGCCGATCTCCTCAATCGACATCGCGGCTGCTGTCATTTTATCGGTGAGCAGCACTTCTACCTTGTCCATTCCGCTGCCGAAGAGTTGCGCGAACCGATCTGCCAGCGGCGATTCTGGCTCCAGCCGCATGAAGCTCGCCAGAGCCCGCAGCGCTCGGTCGAAATCGCCGCTGCGAGCAAGGGCTCGTGCCAGTTGGAGCAGATAGGCCGGCTCGTCGGTGGCGAGGTCGGTGGCGGCCTGGAAGCATTCGATGGCCTGGTCGATGTCCCATGTTTCGTAGGCCTTGAGGCCCTGCTTCTCGTATTCCTCTGCCTTGGTGCGGTCTTTGGTCTGCTTCGCTGCCATTAAGCTCGATTATAGCACAGTCGTCGGATATGGACAATGGATGGTAGGCCTTTCGCAAATGCTATGCCCGTGTTATAATCTCGTCGGCTTTGCACACTGCTCTATCCATAAGAGCATATTGGAGCGCCTATGCGCAGGCGGAATCCGATCATGAAGAAACCCCGTCGTCGCCTCACCGACTGCCTGGCTGTGTTCGCTCTGTTGGTGTTGGCCAGCGGATGCGCACGAGGCGGCGATTCTGAAGCGCTTCTTCGTGATGATTTCGGCAATCCACGCAGTGGCTGGGGGGTAGACCAGCGTGAGCAGTTCGAGCGTGGCTACGGAGAGGGCGAGTACTTCATTGAACTGCACGCGCCAAACTGGTTTGCCTGGGCCTATCCGGGTGAGCGATTCGATGATGTGAGTGTTGAGACGGATGCTCACCTGTCCTCTGGACCTCCGGACGGTCATTTTGGCGTCATCTGTCGCCATGTGGATCCGGGCAACTTCTACTACTTCGCCGTCAGCGCCGACGGCTACTATGCAATCTTCAGGCGTATGGACGGTGGCAATCTTGATGTTCTCACTGCAGATGGCAGAGGGATGGCACCATCCCCATCCATCAGGACCGACGGGCAGCTAAACCGTGTCCAGGCCACCTGCCAGGGGAGCGAGTTAAGCCTCTATGTGAACGGAGAACTGTTGGAGACTGTTACGGATGACGCACACCGCCGGGGCGACGTGGGGGTTGGAGCCGGAAGCGGTCCGGTGGGTGATGTCCTGATCCGTTTCGACGACTTCCTCGTCACCACACCATAGTGATGTTCTCAACTGAGAAGGAGTGAGTCGGTATATGCCTGCGACATATAGGCAACGATGCATTGTTGTATTGGTCGGGTTCCTCGTGTTGCTCACTGCCTGTGGTGGAGAGCAGCTCCCCTGGGCTGACGACTTCTCTGACCCGTCCAGCGGTTGGCAGGCCGAGTCAGATTCCTCAGCGGAGGTTGGGTATCACCAGGGTGTAATGCGCGTTTTCGTCAAAATGCCGAACCGTCTTGCCTGGGCATCAGCAGGGCGGGAATTTTCTGACTTTCACCTCGCCGTGGACGCAACCCAGGTCGCCGGCCCTGACGACAACGAGTACGGCGTCCTTGTGCGGATGCAGGATGCTGCTCGCTTCTACCGTTTCTCCATCAGTGGGGATGGCTATTACGTGGTGAACGAGTACGATGGCGAAGAGTGGACCGCACTTGGCAACGATTGGACTTTCTCCGATGCCATCCGTCTGGGTGCTGCGACGAATCGCCTGGAAGTCATCTGCCAGGGCAAGACGATGGCCTTCCTCGTTAACGGTGTGCAGTTGACGCAGGTCGAGGATAGCAGCTATTCCCGGGGCGACCTTGGTCTATACGCTGGCTCGTTTTTCGAACCTGGCGTGGAGGTCCATTTCGACAATCTTATTGTAAAGGAGCCCTGACGTTCTTCGCAGTTGCAAGGTCGGGCAGGACCGTTGTGGTCGGGTGGTGTGTGGATGAACGTCTATGTAGAAAGTCTAGGATGCCGTCTTAACCGGAGCGAACTGGAGAGCCTGACCCTCCGGTTTGCGGCAGCGGGCCACGCTGTCGTGACTGATCCTGCTGAGGCTGACGTCTGTGTCCTCAACACGTGCGCTGTCACGGCTGCGGCGGAGCGAAAGTCGTGCCACCGTGCTCAGGCACTGGCCTGTGCGAATCCAGGGGGCCGCGTTGCTGTCGTTGGTTGCTGTGCCACGCTGGCGCCCCAGCGCTGTGCTGCTTTGCCCGGTGTCGCTTGGGTGGTGTCCAATGCGAATAAAGAGCGAACGGTAGAAATCGTGATGCCCTCGCAGCATGGCGTTGCCCTTCCCCTTGCCGACCTGTGGAAGAGAACGGAAGCGGTACGAGAGAGAAACGTTCCCTTCCACACCCGCGCCTTCGTCAAAGTCCAGGATGGCTGCGATAATCACTGCACGTATTGTATTGTGCGCCGGTTGAGGGGCCCGGCCCGGAGCCGCCCTGTGGCCGATATCGTCGCTGAAGTGCAGGCACTCGTCGATGTCGGGTGCCAAGAGATTGTGCTGACCGGCGTGAACCTGGGCTCTTATGGGCGCGACAGGGCGCTGCCAGGCGGCCTGGGCGGTTTAGTCGAGACACTCCTATCTGACACCGATTTACCCCGCCTGCGGCTGTCTTCGTTGGAGCCATGGGATCTGGACCAATCGTTCTTCCGGCTGTGGGAGGATCCACGCTTGTGCCGCCAGCTCCACCTACCCCTGCAAGCTGGCTGCGATGCGACGCTGCGCCGCATGGGCCGCCGCATCACCACGGTGGAGTTCACCCGGCTGGTGGATGCTGCTCGCGCGGCTGTCCCCGATATGGCCGTGACCACCGACGTCATCGTCGGTTTCCCCGGCGAGGACGAGGCTGACTTCCGTGCCAGCGGTGACTTCGTGGCCGCGATGGAGTTTGCGCGTCTACATGTCTTTCGTTACTCCCCACGGCCGGGTACGGCCGCTGCCCGCTTCCTCGGTCAGGTGCCCCGCCAGGTGCGCCGTGCCCGCGCGCGCGCGATGCGCGAGCTGGGGGCAGAGCAGGCGTCGCGCTTCCGCCAGCGGTTTGTCGGGCGAGAGATGTCAGTGTTGTGGGAGCGTCCCAGACGTGATCATGTGTGGACCGGCCTGACCGACAACTACCTGCGGGTGTTTGCGCGCACAGCGGATAACTTGCACAATCGGCTCACTGCCACGCGGCTTCTTGCTGTGCGGAATGGTCACCTGGTGGGCAGGGTGATTGGATGAGGGACTGCGTCTTTTGTCGCATCGTGCATGGTGATGCTCCCGCGCGCATCATCTATCAAGACGAGGACGTGACTGCTTTCCACGACCTCCACCCGCGCGCTCCCGTCCACATCCTCATCATTCCCAACCGTCATATCGCCGGCGTGGCTGAGGTTGGGCCGGAGGATGGTACGTTGCTGGGAAAGCTGTTTGTCGTCGCCCGGCGTCTGGCGGAGCAGGAACATATTGTCAATGGCTACCGGCTGGTGGTCAACAATGGCCCTGGGGCCGGTCAGTCTGTATTTCATCTCCACGTGCACCTACTGGGTGGGCGGCCATTGGGCTGGCCCCCTGGGTAATTTGCTTTGGCTCTGCGTAAGGCTTAAGGAAGGAGAGAAACCATGCTAGTTAAAGATCGAATGACTCCTGACCCTGTTACCATTACGACCGATACCAGTCTGAAGGAAGCTTTAGACCTGGTCCGCAGTAAGCCGTTCCGCCATCTGCCGGTGCTGGACGAAAACGGCAAACTGGTCGGCATCGTGACCGAGAAGAGCCTGGTCTATGCTTCTCCCACGCCCACCACTACCCTGAGTGTCTTTGAGGTGGACTACATTCTCGCACGCACAAAGATCGGCCAGATCATTCAGGGTCCTGTCATCACTGTGGAGCCTGATCTGCCCGTTGAGGAGGCGGCGCGCATAATGATAGACCAACGTATCGGCTGTCTGCCTGTCGTCGAGGACGACGAGTTGCTGGGTATCATCAGCGATACGGATATCTTCCGTGTTTTCGTCGAGGGGTTGGGAGGCGGGCACCCCTCCTTGCGTATTACAGTCGTTGTTCCGGAGGAGGTGGGCAGCCTGGCGCGGGTAACAGGTCGTGTCGCAGCCCTGGGAGGCAATATTCATTCACTGGGCATGTTTTGGGGCGAGAGGCCGGATGATCGGGTCGTCGCCTTCCGCCTGGAGGGTGTGGATCGAGAGACCGCTGTGCAGGCCCTGGAAACCGAGGGAATCCAGGTCGTGCATGTATGGGATCCATTTGCTTGACAAGTGGCTGGTGCGCGATTATAATGAATCTGCAATTGAGAAACCAGTCTACGACTGGGTAAGAGAGGGGGGAGGTGCGTGACCAAAGTGGTGATTGAGCAGGGCGAGTCCTTCGATTCTCTGTTGAGGCGTTTCAACAAGAAAGTGCAGCGTGACCGCGTTATGTCGGAGGCGCGTCGCCGTCGCTTCTTTGAGAAGCCGAGCGTGATCCGCAAGCGCAAGAGGGCCGCCAAGTTGCGCAAGAGTCGCCGACAGACGGCCAAAGATCGGCGAGGATACAGCTAGCGCAGCCCGCAGCGACCATGGAGCGACGATGAGCCGAAAACAGCAGTTACAGAAGGATCTCAAGGAGGCACTGCGCGCTCGTGACGAAAGCCGCAAGTCTGTTATCCGTATGGCGCTAGCTGCGATCGCCTATGCTGAGGTTGAGCATGGCGGCGAACTGGACGATGCGGACGTGGTTGCAGTCCTGCGGAAGGAGGCTCGCCAGCGGCAGGACGCCGTCGCCGAACTGCGCCAGGCCGATAGGCCTGGCCTCCTCGCGAAAGAGGAAGCAGAATTGGAGATCCTCGAGGGGTATCTGCCCAGACTCCTCTCGCGTGAGGAGATTGCCCAGGAGGCGCGTCAGGTTATCGCGGAGGTCGGGGCGACTGGGATGGCACAGATGGGCCCTGTGATGCGCCAGATGATGTCCAAGCTTAAAGGTCGTGCCGATGGTCGCGTCGTGAACGAAGTTGTGCGCGAGTTGCTGTCTGCCTAGGCAGCGCTTGCCAGGTATATTCTCACACTGGTGTACAGGAGGGAGCGCTATACGTGCTCCCTTCTGTCAATCTTGACTGATGAGTAAGAATGCAGCTGACGCCAAAGTAAACAGCGGGAGGCCGGCCCCTCGTCGTCCTGTTCATCGCTGGTGGGCTTGGTTGCGCCTCGTCTTGCTGGCGATGGTGGCGGCAGGAACTACCGGCGTTGTCATAGCCTTTCCGTTGCTCCCTACTGGTCGGGTGATCCTGGAGGAAAGGGATATCGCTCCCCAGGACATCCGTGCCCCACGCTCCATAACCTACGAGAGTGCCATCCTGCAGGCGCGGGAGCAGGAGCAGGCCGCAGCTACGCTCAAGCCGATCTATACCCGGCCCGATCCCGCTCTGGCTCGCCAACAACTCGACCGCGTCCGCCAGGTGCTTGACTATCTGGGGTCGGTACGTGCGGATACACTGGCGTCCTCTGCCCAGCAACGTGCCTGGATTCTGGCGGTGCCGGAACTGGACAATCTGTCGTTGGAAACGCTTGATAGCCTTTTGGCCCTGTCCGACGAGAGTTGGGATCGTGTCCAGTTGGAGACGCTGGCTGTGATTGACCAGGCGATGCGCCGTGAGATCCGCGAGGGATACCTGGAGAGCGCCCGTGAGGGGGTGCCAGCTTTGGTCAGTCTGGACCTTTCCGACGAGGAAGCTGCTGTGACGATCGCGCTTGTGCAGCACTTTCTGGTCCCCAACTCCTTCCTTGATCCTGAGGCTACGGCAGAGGCTCGGACGCGTGCCCGCGAGGGTGTCGGGCCGGTGATACGCACTTTCGAGGCCAACCAGATCGTCGTCCGGGAAGGGGAACGTGTGGAGGCACTTGATATAGAAGTGCTCGACCAGCTTGGACTGCGGCAATCGCAGGTGAAGTGGACTGATTTCGCTGACGCTGGCCTGTTGGCCATGTTGATGACCTCAATGCTGTGTCTTTACCTGGCACGTTTTCAGTCGGATGTGCTTTGGAACGGACAGCAGCTTCTCCTTTTGGTGTTGCTGACGTCTCTGTCAGTGCTTGGGGCTGGCTTGATGGTGCCGGGAGGTCTGGTGCTACGCTATCTTGCCCCTCTGCCGGCGTTGGCTATGCTGGCTTCGGCTGCTTTGGGGCCCCACGCAGGTGTGGCGACCGCTGTCTTTCTGGGCGGGGTCGTTGGTTTCGTCGCCGATAACTCCCTGGAGATGACTATCTACACCTCTCTGGGTGGCTTGGTAGCCGCCCTGACGCTCGGGCGTGTCGAACGTATCGGCGCGCTCTTCCGCGCTGGTGCGTTTGTTGCGCTGGTCCACGTAACCGTCATCGTCGTCTTCCGTTTGCCTCAGGGCCTCTCGCAGCCTGGCGACTTGCTCGTCACAGGTCTGTGTGGGATAGGCAATGGAGGTCTTGCGGCCAGCCTGGCGTTGGGTGGCCTGTTCCTCATAGGCCCGCTGTTCGATATCACCACTACCATGCGGCTTATCGAGCTCAGTCGTCCGGATAACCCGCTTCTGCAACGGCTGTTGCGCGAGGCGCCGGCTACGTACCATCACAGCTTGATGGTCGCTAACCTGGCCGAGCAAGCCGCTGAACGTATCGGCGCTGACGCTCTGCTCACCCGCGTGGGAGCCTACTACCACGACGTAGGTAAAATCTCCCGCCCCTATTTCTTCACCGAGAATCAGGCCGAAGGCGTGAACCCTCATGATCAGCTCGACCCGCAGACCAGCGCCGAGGTGATCGTTGATCACGTAAAAGAGGGACTGGAGTTGGCGCGGCGTTACCGGCTACCCCGTCGAGTGCGGGCATTTATCCCTGAGCATCATGGTACCAACTGGGTGAGTTTCTTCTATCATCGGGCCGTGGAGCAGGCGGGCGATGCCGATCTGGTTGACGAAAGCGATTTTCGGCACCGAGGTCCTAAACCCCAGAGCAGGGAAACCGCTTTGGTCATGCTGGCTGATAGCTGCGAGGCCACCGTGCGCTCTGTGCGCCCGACCACTGTTGAAGATCTGGCGGAGGTCGTCAATCGCAGCATAGATAAGCGCGTGAAGGATGGGCAATTAGGTGAATGTGACCTGACCTTGCGTGACCTTCAGATCATACGTGAGACGTTCATCTCTGCTCTGAAGGGCTCATTCCATCCACGCATCAAGTATCCGGAATCGAGAAAGGCAACCACCGAGTGAAAGCTAGATCTAGCTCCGCTGAGCCTACCCACGTGATAGAGGTGCAGATCGACGAGCAGTTTCAGTCGCAGGTTCATACCGAATCCCTGCATAGTGCTGCCCTGTCCACTCTGGCTCACCAGCATATGGAGGAGCCAGGTGAACTGGCCATAGTCGTGACCAACGATGATGTCCTGCGTGAACTCAATCGCCGTCACCGAGACGTGGATGCACCGACCGATGTGTTGGCTTTTCCAGACGAGACTCGCGGTCCTTTCGTTGTTGCGCCAGACCTGCCGCGCTACCTGGGTGATGTGATCATATCGTTCCCGCGTGCCAAGGTTCAGGCTGCTGGGGCAGGTCATAGTGTGCACGCAGAACTGCAACTGTTGGTCGTGCACGGTGTGCTACATTTGCTGGGATACGATGACACGACGGAGGAGCAGCGGGCAGAGATGTGGAACGTCCAGTCCCAGATTCTCCATTCTATGGGCGTTGAAGTGCATCTCCCTGAATGAGTTTGATTTCATTGCTTCGAACGCCCGGTGTGGTGGCGGAAGCGATACCACCAGCAATGCTCGCCTCTGTTGGCATGGGTCTGCCGGTACCGGCCTGCAGGGGATGACTCGAAAAGTTGAGGTCTGAGCTTCAGTGTGCAATGTGGAGGGAAACGATATCGTATGAAGGCTCGTCAATCTGTCTACCTGACCACCGAGGGTATGGAGGATCTACGTCAGGAACTAGATCATCTGGTTAACGTGAAGCGACCTGCGCTGGCCGATCGGCTACACAGGGCAATTCAGCAAGGTGACCTCTCGGAGAACGCTGATTATATCGCTGCCAAGGAAGAGCAAGGCTTCCTGGAGGGGCGTATCCAGCAGATCGAAGCAATGCTGCGCAATGCCGTAATCATCCAGGAGGGCGACACGAGTGACCATGTCATTCTCGGCAGTCGCGTCACCGTTCTCGAAGAAGGTGCAAATGAGCTGGAGCATTTTCGCATCGTCGGCCCGGCCGAGGCAGATCCAATCAACGGTAAAGTGTCAAACGAGTCGCCCCTGGGTCGATCGTTGCTGGGCCACAAGGTAGAGGACGCTGTCACTGTCGAGGCTCCAGGAGGGGAAATCGTCTTTCAAATCGTCGCCATCCAATGAAACCGGCAGCGTATGACAGACTGTGTATGGAGTGAGTTGCGTTCTCATGCCCCTATTGGACATCCGCAACCTCCGCAAGTCGTACCCTGATGGGTGGACGTTGTGGGACGTTAGTTTCACTATCGAGCAGAGCGAGATTTTATGCTTGCTTGGCCCTTCCGGCTGTGGCAAGACGACTCTCCTGCGGCTTGTCGCTGGCCTGGAGACGCCAAATGGTGGCCAGATTTTGGTGAATGGTGAGGACGTGACCCACGTGCCTCCGCACCTGCGTGGGTTTGGCTTGATGTTTCAGGAATATGCGCTCTTTCCGCACAAGGATGTTTTGGGCAACGTCTCCTTTGGTCTGCGGATGCAGAGGATGGATCGCGAGGCAGTGGCTGCGCGGGTAGCCGAGGTGTTGGAACTGGTTGGCCTGGCAGGTTTCGAGCGCCGGGATGTCAATCAACTATCAGGCGGGGAACGGCAGCGAGTGGCGCTGGCTCGCAGTCTGGCTCCGCAGCCGTGTCTGTTGATGCTTGATGAACCGCTCGGCGCACTGGATCGGGCGCTACGCGAGCGGTTGATGGATGAACTTCCCGATATCCTTCGTCGAGCTGGCGCGACCACCATCACCGTCACCCACGACCAGGAGGAGGCCTTCGCTATTGCGGATCGGGTCGTGTTGATGCAGAGCGGACGAGTGGTTCAGATTGGGACGCCCGAGGGCGTCTACCGGCGTCCGGCTTCGGCCTGGGCTGCTCACTTTCTGGGGCTGACAAACTTGTTAGATGCCTGGATCCTCGGGCCGGGTCAGGTCGAAACGGCGATCGGTACGCTGAAGGTTGAGGGTTCGGAATCAGATATCTGGGGCTTGGGTTCTGAAGTGAAGTTGTTGATCCGGCCGGATGCAGCGCGACTGAACGAGTCGGGCACCAATTACTTGGTCGGGGCTGTCGCCGAGCGTTCCTTCCGTGGCGAGTACTACCGACTGGAAGTGCGCCATGCCAGTGGAGTCGAGCTCACGTTCAATTTCCCGGTCAACGTTGCTCTACCTGCTCCTGGCGAATCCATTGTCTTGTCGCTGGCTCCGCCAGCGTTGATGCTGCTGTCCTGACGATGAGGGTGAACAAAGCTTAAATCATCGCCTGTGGTCGCACTGCGGCCCGGATCTCGCGTACCAGCTGGGGTGTGTCGATGTCCTTGAGGATGTAACTCTGGGCACCGATACGATGAGCTTGCGTCTGCTCTTCTTCGTCCGGGTAGGATGTGAGCACAACGACGTTCGTGTGGGGGCACTGTTCTGCAAGACGGCGCAGTGCTTCCAGCCCCTGTCCGTCGGCCCGCTTGGTCTCCAGCAGCACGACGTCAGGCTTCAGCTTCACCGCATCCCGTAGGCCGGTCCTCCAGCATCCGGTGCAGCCAACAACCTCAAGCCCGGCTGCTTCGCTCAATCGGGCTTCGAGCGCTTCGCGTACAAAGTCGTGGTCATCAATGATGAGTAGGCGTGCTGGTGCCATATCTCGTTCCCCTAGCTATTGGTACAAGTATAACGAAGGCATAGTTTGGACGTTAGTGTCATCCGTACTCCATTTCTCCTGACGTTTGTACCAACCCCTCGTGGGTTGACGATCCTGTTTCCCTATGGTATTCTCCTCATCCAATGAGTGAAAAAGAACCGATCAAGGCGGTAGGCTTGCTTTCGGGCGGGCTCGATAGTATCTTGGCTGTTCGAGTACTGCTCGAACAGAGAATTGAGATTACGGCTTTACATATACGCACAGGTTTCTCCTATGTCGAGCGGGACCGCGCAGTCCGGCGCGGGCTTGCTGGGCCTTCGGCCGCGGAACAAGCAGCCGCGATGCTGGAAGTGCCTCTGAAGGTGATTGACGTCTCCGACGAGTACTTACCTGTGGTGCTGAACCCTCGTTACGGCTATGGATCGGGGATGAACCCATGTGTGGATTGCCGCATCTTTCTGCTTCGTGAAGCAAAGGCCTGGATGGAGGATCACGGCTATCATTTCGTCTTCACCGGAGAGGTCGTTGGTCAGCGTCCTAAGAGCCAGATGCGGCCTACGCTGAAAACCGTCGAGCAAGAAAGTGGCCTCAAGGGCTATCTGCTCCGGCCTCTCTCTGCTAAGCTGCTGGAGCCGACTGTGCCGGAGAAGCGAGGCTGGGTGGATCGAGAGAGGCTGTACGGGATCAGTGGGAGAGGTCGAAAGGAGCAGATTGCGCTGGCGGAGCGGTTTGGTATCACCGACTACCCGCAACCCTCTGGAGGTTGCTGCTATTTGATCGATCAGACCTATTCTCGTCGCCTGCGCGATTTTCTGGAGCACGAAGGGGCAGAGGCGCTGGCCCGCGAGTGGGTACAACTTCTGGCGGTAGGACGGCATCTGCGTCTACCCTCTGGGCAGAAGCTGGTTGTCGGGCGCCGTGAGCAAGAGAACAACTATCTGGTGGCGTGTGGTGTGGCCGGGGTATTGCTCACCACTGTAGATTACCCAGGGCCGACGACGCTGGTGCCAGATACGCCAACGCGTGAGGAGATCGAGTTGGCGGCGCGAATCACCGCGGGTTACTCTGATGGCGAGGGCGAGCCCTCCGTGCGGGTCGAGGTGTGTGGGCAGGATGGGCTGATTGAGGTGTTGACAGTCGCTCCGAAAGCGCGGAAAGAAGCGCGAACGCTGATGGTGTGAACATAACCGCTGTGCATCTTGGCCTGGAGATCATCTCCAGGCCTTTTTTGTATCGGCGATTGCCTGCTGTGACGGTCAAACTTGACCTACGTTAAGGAATTGGAGATGGACGTGGTGTCTGGGTCGCTGTTGGCGTGGCCGTGGGGGTCGCTGTTGGCGTGGCCGTAGGGGTTGCTGTCCACGTGGCCGTGGCCGTTGGCGTCGCTGTTGGTGTGGCTGTGGGTGTTGCCGTTAGTGTAGGCGTGAGAGTTGCCGTTGGCGTGGCCGTGAGAGTCACTGTTGGCGTAATTGCGGGCGTCGTCGTTGGCGTGACCGTGAGAGTCACTGTTGGCGTAATTGCGGGCGTCGCCGTTGGCGTGGCCGTGAGAGTCACTGTCGGCGTGATTGTGGGCGTCGCCGTTGGTGTAGTTGTGAGAGTTGCTATTGGTGTGACCGTATGGCTCGCCGTTGGTGCAACTGTCGGGTTTGTTATCGGTGTGGCTGTGGGGGACCCTGTTGGCGTGGGAGTCGCAGTCGGTGTGGACCGATCAGGCGGTTTCGGCGTCGGTCTGGGGGTCTCTGTTGGCGTGGCCGTATCTTGGGGTTCTGGTGTGGCTCTGGGAGGACGTGGGGTGGAAGAAGGAGTTGCCGTCGGTGTAAAGGTTGGCGCGGGAGTTTCCGTCGCCGACCTCTCGGGTGCCTCCATCGCTATATCTGGTGTGGGCTGCCCTGCCTGCCCTGCCGTACTGGTTGGGCTCGGTGTCTGCTTTCGGAGCAGTGTCTCCTGCGCGGGGGTTGGGAGCGGCGGTGTAGGGGGTGCCTGGGTGACGGTGTCGGTGCGGCCTGCGGCGAGCTTGATTGGCTCGACCGATATCGTGGCCTCTTCTCCGGCCGCCAACGCGACCGTGGTCTCCCAGGATGTGACGTTTACCACTCCCTCAATCACGACTACCTGGGTGGCGCCATCGGCCTCTGTGGCGACCGTAAACTCGGTGCCGCGCACTGCTGCAACCGCTGTGGGGGTCTGGATCCAGAAGCGAGATGCAAAGTCACTCAGGCGGTTCACCCGATTGTGCGTTTGCCCTAGCCACTGGTGAATCACGATGATCTTCCCACTGCCATTTCGCCGTGAACGCATCTGCGCGACAATGACGTCGGACTCGGTTTCCAGTTTCGTGGTGCTTCCGTCGAAGAAAACCAGCATGGCGTTGGAGAGTGATCCGGTGCGGATTCGGTCTCCCTCCTTGATCTTATCACCGGGCGATGCAATCTGCCACGATTCGCTCCCAAAGGGTAGAGTTTCCACTGTGCCGTGCACCTGGGCCAGGGTGGCTGCCCGGGTGGCAGTTGTGCCAAGCCAGGTCTGGAGAAGTAAGCTGCCGAAGATGATCACGATCAAGGCGAGCACAGGTTTCAGCGCTGGCTGCAGAATGGGCGCGAGCCTGGGTAGGGGGTGCTTCTCCGGCCTCTTGAAGATACCAGCGATCCACTCCGCGTAACGGGCGGCTGGGGTTGGCGGTAGTGCCTCGTCTCGCTTCTCCTGGACCAACGGCACCAGCATCCGCTGCTTCCCGGCCACGAAGGCCGCCTGGCTGGAGGCGGGTCGGGGCATACGGCGTAGCGCAAGGGCAATCTCCAGCAGGGGGCGCAGGTCGGCAGCGCATTCAGGGTAGCGGGCCAGAAGACCCAGCGTTTCCTGGCCCTCTTCCAAAGCCGGCAAGACGTCATCCAGCGCCTGGCTCAGCGCTGGTTCCAGGAACCGTTCGGACTCGGAAGAAGGCGGTTTTGATGGCGCACGCTCTGTCAGTTCAAGCGGCAATGCCAGCGTGAATGTGCTGCCATTGCCCACCCCCTCGCTGGTCGCCCACACCCGTCCGCCGTGGGCCTCGATGACCGCCCGAGCGACCGTCAAGCCCACGCCGACGCCATCGAAGCGCCGAGTGGTAGAACCGTCTGCCTGGTAGAAGCGGTCGAAAATCCGGTCCAGGTGCTGCGGCGCGATCCCAATTCCCTCATCTCGCACAGCTACGTGCAGATACCCCGCATCCTGCCAGGCCTGTACGTGGACCAACCCACCGTCTGGGCTGAATTTGATGGCGTTATCCAATATCTGGGACAACGCCACGCCCAGGCGCTTCTGATCTCCTGCGATCTGCGGCAGGTCACCGGGCAGGTTTGTCTCGAACTGAACTCCTGCTTCCTGGGCATTGTGGCGGTATTGGTCTATCGTGGTCTCGATCCACCCTGGAACCGACAAGGGAACTAGCGTCAGGGACTCTTTCCGAATGTCTTGCGTGGAAGTCAAGTTGCGGATCACGCCGGTGAGCTCGCCCGCCCGATCGTAGACAACTTCCAGCGCGTCCCTTTGTTCTGGCTGGAGAGGCCCCAGTGTGTCCGACAGAAGCAAGTCCGTGTAGCTTCGGATGAGAGTGAGCGGCGTGCGCAGCCCATGGGCGACGTTCTGGATGAAGGTGTTGTGTAGTTGCTCCGGTTCTCCTTCCTGAGACTGGGGGGGCGGGGTGGCCTCACACCGTGCCATTGCTGAGGCTAGTGCAGCCAGAGCCTGTGGCTGTAATGGTTGGATCGCATCTGTAGCCTTACCCATTATCTGGGCCACCGTCTCATTGCCCAGTCCTTCTACGAACTTGAGCACGATCAGCCGGCGTAGATCGTCGGTGAGGTGAGAGAGCGCGCAGGCAAGGTGTTGAGGCGACGGTTGCTGTTCGGAGGTACTCCAATACTTGACCCCGTCCGCTGTCGCCCGTCCCTCAACCTGGGCTGCTGAAGATCGCTCTGCGTGCTGATGCGAGACTGCGATCAGGTCGCGTGCGACGCTGTATAGGTATGGCAGGGGACAATCACCCTGAAGGGGTGCCTGGTCAATGCTTTCTGCCAAATGCACAAAGACGTCGCCTGTCAGATCCTCTGACGTGGCGACATCTCCTACCATGAAATAAACATAGCGAAAGATATTTTGCTGATATCGGGCGTAGATCTCAGCCAGGCCGGCTGAGATCCTCTCCCCTGCCCGTTGAGTCAGCTTGGCCTTGTCCAACTATATATCCTCCGTCGCGTCCAGCAGGCGACATTGTAGAATCATGGCGGAGGAAGGCTGGTGCTG
>Ga0180432_10006819_pt1 | contig 14719 bp, 7 predicted proteins | sample SS_ome_10_FD_132414 | JGI IMG/M metagenome (GOLD analysis project Ga0180432, IMG submission 132414) | Hypersaline lake sediment archaeal communities from the Salton Sea, California, USA - SS_1_MS_2 metaG | ecosystem: Environmental > Aquatic > Non-marine Saline and Alkaline > Hypersaline >... | reverse complement strand
TCCTCAAGGTTGACATCCAAAAACCCCCGTTGAGGAGAGCTGGGTTTCACTCTAATCGAGCTTGCTGTACCTATAATAACAATCCCCAGCCCAATTTGTTCCCATTTTTTCTCAAAGAATATTGCGGCAACCGACAAAAAAGCCGCCAGAGGTGAAATCCCATGAAAGAATATCGCCATCCGCATCCTCACAAGGACCCGCGACAGCCACGTGACAACACCCGCCCGCCCACCAATCCGCCAGTGTTTGCGTGGTTGCCTGGGCCCGATATGCATCATTACCGCCTCACCGTGGCCCGCGATGCCGCATTCAGTGACCTGTGCGTGGATGAGGTCATTGCAGATCAGCCGGTTTTCCTGCCTGAGCAGGCTTTTGCGCCAGGGACGTATTACTGGCGATGGTCTGCTGACGCGGCTGCCGGGGAGGTGTTCAGCTTCGAGATAACACCGGACGCGGTAGTACTGGAGGTGCCGTCTGCCGGCGAGTGGCTGCGGCGCTTGCCTGCCTCTCACCCCCGAATCTATCTCCGGCCGGAGGATGTTGACGAGCTACGCCAGTCGTGGAATGGCATACGGGCGCAGCAGTGGACGCAACTCAAGGCAATAGCCGATAAGCTGCTGGATGAGAAACACGAGATCGCCGAGCCCCCCTTTCTCCCTGACCGGCACGCCGACTACGAGGCGTGGTACGAGGTCTGGGGCGGCATACTATGGGATTCGCGGCGGTTTGTGAGAGGTGCGGAAATCCTGGCCCTGGCATGGCTGGCCGGCGGAGAGGAGCAATACGCGCGAGCCGCCTGTGAGCGCATGGCCTCCATATCGCGCTGGGACCCGGACGGTTCCAGCTACCTCGGCCACAACGACGAGGCCCACATGGCTGTGATATGGGACGGAACCAAGGTGTGCGACTGGGTCTGGGATATATTCACCGATGAGCAGCGCGAGTCGGTCATCGCCCAATTCAAGCGACGCGGCGAGATCACCTATGAACACATGCACAACCAGGGCTCGTACGGTGTGACGCGCTTTGATTCTCACGCCGGCCGCGAAATCGTGTTCCTGGGCCTCATCGGCCTCGTCTTCCATGAACATATCCCGGAGGCCCGGCAGTGGCTCGACTGGCTTCGGCCCGTGCTCTGTGGCATCTGGCCGATATGGGCTGCTGATGACGGTGCCTGGTCCGCGGGGCCATCATACGGGCTCGCCTACGTCGGAATTATGACCATGTTCGCCACCGCTCTGAAGACGGCGACTGGTATTGATCTGTACCGCCGACCGTTCTGGGCAAATCATGGATACTGGCGCAAGTGGTGCTTCCCGCCCTATGCCGAGTGGATGGGCTTCGGCGACCATACCGAGCGCTGGAAAAGCACCTGGGAGCGTAATGCCGATCTCGTTGACATAATCCAACGGCATACTGGGGCTCAGGGCCTAGCCGACTATGTGGCAGCCTTTCGCCGCGAAGCCGAACACTGCGAGGACCCACCATCCCGCCGGATGCCGCAAGTGAGTGCCCAACTCTATATCGCGCCTCCGACGCCTGCAGTCAGCTCTCCGCAGCAACCCGATTCCGAGGGCCTCCTGCGCGTTTTTGAGGGTGCCGGCTGGGCCGCGATCCGAACCCACATCAATGACCCCGGCAGGGACGTGGCATTCATCTTCCGCTCCGACCCCTATGGCGCTTTCAGCCACTCGCACGCCAATAACAATGATTTCATCATCCACGTGGCCGGCAAGGTGCTGGCAATGCCCAGCGGCTATTACGCTGGATATGGATCGGCGCATCATGTGCACTGGAACTGGCATACCAAGTCCCACAACTGCGTGACGCTGTCGGACTGCGGGCAGTTGATAAATTCTCGGGACTCGGCGGGCGCAATCCAGAATCCGTATGAGGATGAAAACGTCGCCTATATGCTGGGGAATGCAGACGCCAGCTATATCCTGGCACAACGCTGTCGCCGGCATGTCGCTTACCTTAAAGCCCATGGCTGCTTCGTGGTCATTGATGAGCTTGTGACAGCGGCGGACATCACGGCCTCCCTGCAGTGGAATATCCATTCCTGGAATCGGTTTGAGGTGGACGAGGCGGCCCGTAGCTTCTTGCTGGAACGTGACCGCAGTACGCTTGCCGGCCACTTTATGTGCCACACGAACGCGTTCTTCTCTCTCAGTGAGGGCTGGGACCCGCCACCAAGTCAAGTCAAGGATACGCGGCAATGGATCAACCAGCACCATTTGCGCTTCACTCCTGTCGAGATGCCGGTGCGACACAACCTGGGCGTAGTGCTGTGTCCGGGGCACCGGGAGTTGCAGAGAGCCGAAGTCGTTACCTCCCGCGAGGGTGATGTGGAAACCGCCTGCCTCGGCGAGGACCAGATCAGAATCAGCCAGGGCGCGGGGATCGGCTGCGAAGGCGCCCCCCCTGATGCGATCGCCGGCATGTCGCTCAATGGCCGCTGCTATGAGCTTGGTGATTGGGGCATTAGACCGCGCTAGAATCGGGGGCCACTGGCGCGCGATCTGGCTGCCCAGGTACGGGAGTTGTTCGCAGGGCACAAGTGAGCTCATGCGGGGGGGGTAATGGATACTGCGCAAGGGGGTAAGAGACGGGTAATCCGCAACCCCTTGGGCATTGGCTTATGCCGATCACATCGCGTCGAGCCCTCCCAGGCGCGGCGTTTTCCGGTTGACGAGGGAGCAGCCGTCTTATCCGTTATGCAGTCAGTGCTCCCAGTGCATCCCTATATAGTCATGCGCCTCCTGGGCGTCGAAGGGGCGCGTCGTGTTGCCGACGCGGACGAAAAACTGCTTCTGGCCGCCATCCTTCACATACACCGGCTGCGGCGAGGGGCGTACGTTACACCAGCAGACAGTCCGGCCCTCCCGCTGCTCAAAGCTCACCTGCACATGCTTGCCGAACTGCGCTCCCGCTTCGTCGCTGAGCATCTGGATTATCCGCTGCTGGTAGCCGTCGGCGTCGCCCTGACTGCCCATGGATCTGAGGTCATCCTCGATGCCCAGTATCTCCCCGTCATCGCCAACACCGATGATCAGGTGGCCGCCCTCCGCGTTCATGAGCCCCACGATGCTCTTCAGGATCACCTTCTCGAGGGTTTTGTTGATCTGTTCCTGGCGGAGGTCCCATCGCAGAGACGACTTGAACTCTACGCTCTGGCTCTCACCGGCGGCCAGCAGGCTCTCCAGGGTGATCTCCTCCATCTTGGCATATTCTGTGATTAGCGATTCCATGTACGAGTTGATGGCCTTGGCCATCAGCACCCGCCGGGCCGCCAGGAACTCAGAGTAGTTCTCGAGTTCCCAGAGGTCCTCGTCCATAGGGATGAACTGCTTCTCCAAGGCACCGGGATAGCGCGCCTCGATCTCCCGCAGGTACACGGAGGGTCGCTCATTGGAGAGCGTGATGTTGCTGTTGGCGGTGAGGTACGCCCTGTTGGCTATCTCGTTGACCATCTTCGAATCCATGTGATTGCCGGAGATCAACCCACCCTCGTCATACAGGAGCGACGTCGGGAAGATGTGGTGGCTGTGGAAGCTGTAGGAGCCCTCCTGAACCGTCCCCAGCGGCACGCCGTTGAACCAGTCGACGGCGCCTTGGGCCTTGGCTGTGATGTAGGCCATTTTGTGGAATGGATGCTGGACCCAGCGCCCGTCGAGATCGCTCGGCTGTATCTCAAGGCGCCCGCGCTGGTCGATTATCGCATTCAGCAGCTCCGCGCACGGGTTCACACTGCGTAACACCACACCAACGTCATGGTCAAGCCTTGCATCCGTCTGTGACGTATAGCGGGACCACGTGTGGGCCGCGTAGAGCCAGTGGATAAAGCGTTCCATCTCCGCCTGCGAAGCAAACTGACCGCTCCCGCGTGCCAGGAATACCACTATTGGCACCAGTACATTGTCCGTGTTTAGGTCATCAACCGAGTGAACGTGTGCGTGTGTTGGGAGGATGGCCACCAGGTAGTCGAGCGTATTGCTGAGCTTCTCCCAGCCTGCCTGTAGTTCTTCGGCCGTCGCGTCATGGATCTGCTCGAAGATCGCCCGTGCCCGTACAATGCCAGTCAGGCAACGCACCATGAAGCTCAGATCAAACTCGAAGTACTTCCCGCCGAGCTGGGCAATCTTCTGCTTCAGCTGCCTGCGCGCATCCGACCACTTTCCGCACATGTGAGTAAGAGCCAGCTCGGCATCCGTCAGCTTGGTCCCGAGGCTGTTGACGCGGTCGAAGACATCGATTGCGTCATCCACGGTGGCCGAGTCGGGAACAATCTGGAGGGGGTAGTCTGAGCCCAGGATACTCTTGATCCTGCCGAGGTTCTTGTAGCACCTCGTCGCCATTGCGTTCATCGCGGCAGCATCGTCCGTGACGGCTGTAGCGATTGCGATAGGGTCCACGGCATCGTCGACGAAGCAGTCCACCACAGGCACCCACGTCGAGTCCTTCTTCATCTTCGAGGCCTGGTAGTACTGGAACTCTTCCGTGTGCACGTTGAAGTAGAGGTCGCGCGGATCATACATGATGTCGGCATCCGTGTAGTAGGGTGGGATCTGTCCCTTGATCAACATGTAGAGTGTCGTGAGCCGTTGCTGCCCATCGAGCAGAACGTTGACGGCGCCCAGCTTGTCTGATGGGACCTCCTCATGCTTTATGTCTGGAGGCTCATCCGTGCGCCACACGAGTAGGCTGCCAGTCGGGTACCCCTTATAGAGAGAAACCATCAGTTGTTTTGCCTGCTCCTTAGCCCACACGTACTCACGTTGGAATTCCGGCAAGACGATCCCGAACTTCTCAATGTCCTGGAGCAGTTCTGATATCTTCGCCATCGTGCAGTCTCCTCATGCAGTCGAGTCAAGTCCATCGTGGACAGCTGCGTACACGGCCCGCCCGCTCGGGCAATTGTGTAATCGATATGGTTTTTGTGGTGCAACGTTGGTCTTTGAGGTGCCGCGGGGGGCCTTATGTACTTGCGCTTAATGATCGGGAAAAGCTCCATGATCTGGCCCACATCATCTATGCCAATACCATACAGGTTAACATAGTGCGAGTCAAGCCGCGCGGGGAGTTGAATAAAAATGGGATGACATCCCCCACGAGCGTTGCCATTTCCTGGTCGAGGATGGACATCTGGTCGGGAACGTTCGATAGGTCATCGAGGAGGTGAGAGAGGTTGAGAATGGCAGTCTTGTAAGAGTGGAGGGTTTAAATGGTCAACAGTTCGTGCTAAGCCAGGAAGCTGCACCTACAGGATCAGCTTCATACAGACGTCGCACTGCATCCGTGCGCGTTAAATGACGCAATATTTGAGTATGAAGCAGTTACCGGGGCAAAGTTGCTAGCATTGCTGCTAAGTCCATAGCGTCTTCACTACAGCAGGTCCACCATGCCGAAGTCAATCTCGTTATCGGCGTTCAGCACTTCCGCATCCGCATGTACGTACTCGATCTTGCCCGCAAACATCTCATGCGAGCCTGTTAGCAGCGAATCGAAAACCGTGCACTCAATACTCACCGGGCAATCCGCAAGCACCGGAGCATTCACCTTTACCCCGTTCTCCAATCGGATCCCCAGATTGGCCAGCTTATCCTCATCCCGACCGCTCTTGGAACCCAGGTAATAGAACTCCTTCTTCAGCGCAGGCGAGACGAGGTTGGCGACGAAAACCCCGCTCTCCTTGACCATGTGGTATGAGAAGCGCGAAGGGACAATCCCTACCATTATCATCGGCGGATCGAAGCTGCAGTTACACGCATAGCCCACTGCAAGCGCATTGTCCTTTCCCTCACCGTCACGACACGATACCAGCAACTTCATCGTTGGCTGTAAACATGGTTTGATTGCTGCTGCCTGTCTCGTCATTTCATCACTCCTGTGGCGATCTCTATATTGTGGCCTAAAACGGCCTTATTGCTTAGCGGAAGTCATTCTGTTTGCATCGCTTGTTAGTGTCTCCTTACTTATGCAATATTAACAAAAGATTCTCCCCATGTCAATACGCCTTGCCAGACGGATGTGAGTTTGGATTGTGGCCAGGCAGCTTTCGTTTGGAATACGGACGGTGAATGTAAATTCCCGCACGCGCCGCATTTCTGCTTTAGTATGAGCTCCGCACTTGTCAGTGTCGAGCGACGCGAAAGCAGAAGCTTCGCCTACAAGAGTAAGGGGGGCTTAGGTAACGGCTGGAACCGGAAGATAGGGGTTTTCAGCCGAGTTTGTGCCAGGTGCCGACAGCTGAAATTCGCAGCCGCTCCCGCTCGGCCCTTGACACCTCACCCCGTTTCGACGCAAGATTGGCTGTCTTTACACACAAGCGAAGTCAGGCTGGGAACTGGTCACACCTCTGACTACTGCCGACAACACAAATTCGCGCGCTATACACAACTGATAGGGAGTATTTACAGTGTCTGAACCGTATGATTTTTCTACCATTGAGCGAAAGTGGCAGACCAACTGGGCCGAGAATGCGCTCTTCGAGACCCATAACGACGATCCGGGAGACAAGTTCTATCTGCTGGTGATGTTCCCGTACCCGTCGGGCAAGCTGCACATGGGCCATGTGCGCAACTATATCATCGCTGATGTCATTGGCCGGTACAAGTCAATGCGCGGCTACAGCGTGCTGCACCCGATGGGGTGGGATGCTTTCGGCCTGCCCGCCGAGAATGCCGCAATCCAAAACCAGGTTCATCCCGCCGAGTGGACGCGGCAGTGCGTTGAGCAGATGAAGGAGCAGTTCGACGCGCTCGGTATCACCTACGACTGGAGCCGGGAGATCAACGCCTCGGAGCCCGCCTACTACAAGTGGACGCAGTGGCTGTTTTTGCAGTTGTATGACAACGGGCTGGCCTACCAGGGCGAGGCTACGGTCAACTGGTGCCCGTCCTGCGCGACGGTACTGGCAAATGAGGAGCTCGACGGGTCCGTCTGCGAGCGGTGCGGTTGTGAGGTTGAGCCACGCGCGGTGCCCGGGCAGTGGTTTTTCAGGATCACGGACTTCGCCGATGATCTGCTCGACGACCTCCGGCTGCTGGATAAGTGGCCGGCCTCGGTGCGCATCCAGCAGGAGAACTGGATCGGCCGCTCCGAAGGGGTCAGCTTTAGCCTCGATATTGAAGGCTCCGACGAACAAATGGAGGTCTTCACCACCCGCATTGATACGGTCTATGGCGTCACCTTCATGGTGCTGGCTCCGGAGCATCCCCTGGTCGGAGAGTTGACGAAGGGGACCGCATACGAGCAGCCGGTGCGCGAATTCGTGCGGCAGACGCTGCGGGAGGATGAGATTGACCGCGCCGCGGTGGACACGGAGAAGCGGGGCATCTTCACCGGTCGGTATGCGATTCACCCGCTCACCGGCGAGCGGCTGGAAATCTGGGTGGCTAACTACGTGCTGATGGGCTATGGCACCGGCGCGATTATGGCGGTTCCGGCTCACGATCAGCGCGACTTTGAGTTTGCGCGCAAGTATGATCTGGCAGTCCGCGTCGTCATCCAGCCCGCAGGTGAGGACTTCGACGGGAACACGATGACGGAATCGTTCGAGGCCACCGGTATCCAGGTCAATTCACAGCAATTTGACGGGATGATCTGCACGGAGGCCGAAGAGCAAATCGCCGATTATATGGAAGCCGAGGGTATCGGACATCGCGACATTCACTATCGGCTGGAGGACTGGCTGCTGTCACGGCAGCGCTACTGGGGGGCGCCGATTCCGATTATTTATTGCGACAAGTGCGGGACGGTGCCCGTACCCTACGAGGACCTGCCGGTGCTGCTGCCAACGGATGCGGAATTCAAGCCAACCGGCGAATCGCCTCTGGCCGGCAACGAGGAGTTTGTCAATACGACCTGCCCGAAGTGCGGAGGCCCGGCGAGACGCGAGACGGATACCATGACAACGTATGTGTGCTCCTCGTGGTACTACTTGCGCTACATCAATCCCCATGACGAGGAGCACCCCTTCGTCAGGGCTGATGTGGACCAGTGGCTGCCGGTGGATCACTATATCGGGGGCGTCGAGCACGCCGTCCGGCACCTGCTGTATGCGCGCTTCATCACCAAGGTGCTGCACAAGCTGGGCCATGTGGATTTCGTGGAGCCGTTCGCCGAGCTGTTCACGCAGGGGATGATCTGCACGCGGACCGAAGCCGGCGAGCTGGTGAAGATGAGCAAACGTCACGGAGCCGTGTCGGCGGATGAGATCATCCAGAAGTACGGTGCTGACACGGCGCGGACCTTCGTGCTGTTCGTTGGGCCGCCGGACCAAGACGCCGAATGGAGCGACGAGGGCGTCGCGGGGATTTTTCGCTTCCTGCGCCGTGTGTGGCGGCTCATTACCGATAATCTTGAGGTCTGCGATGCTTGCTGGTCGGAGCGGGTCGCCGGCGACCTCAACGAGGCTCAGCGAGCTATCCGGCGCAAGACCCACCAGACGATTAGCAAGGTGAGCGATGACATCGCGAGGATGCACTTCAACACCGGCGTCAGCGCGATTATGGAGCTGAGCAATGAGCTGGGCAGCTTTTCCGAGCGAGTGAGAAGCGGCGCTAGTTCTGCGGAGGAAGCAGCCGCCGATCGTGCCGTCTTCTCCGAAGCCGTTGAGTACCTGGTGATGCTGCTGTCGCCGTTCGCGCCGCATATCGCCGACGAGTTGTGGGAGCTGCTGGGGCATACGCCGAGTCTGTTTAATGCGCCGTGGCCGGAGCCTGATATGGCCGTCGCCGCCGAGGAGCAAGTGACGGTGGTGATCCAGGTTGATGGGAAGGTGCGGCACCGTCTGACCGTAGCGGCGGGCTCGGACATGGAGCAGGTTGCGCAGAGGGCTCAGGATGCGGAGCAGGTGCAGAAGAACCTGGCGGGGAAAGAGGTTCACAATATTATCGTAGTACCCGACAAGCTCGTGAATATCGTGACGAATTGATCCTCGCTGTAGGGAGGGGAGACTGCATTGGCGCTGACCAGGCCGCAGAAGCTGGTCCTGGCGATAGGGTTGCTTGCGCTCCTGGGGGGCGTGTTCGTCATCAGCCTGAGGGCTTCAGGTGGAACCAGTGGCGAGCCGATCACTCTGGCAGTCGAGCAGCCTGCAGAGCCAGAGGAGATCGTGGTCCACGTGGTGGGAGAGGTGAATCGGCCGGGCGTGTACCGGCTGCGGCCCGGTGACCGTATCGCCGATGCAGTGAAAGCGGCGGGCGGCTTCACGAGTCGGGCCAATGTCGAAAGCGTCAACCTCGCCGCACTACTCGCAGATGGTCGGCAAATCGTGGTTGCTGCACTGGTTCAACCAAGCCCACAGCAAGAGACGCCTGCGCAGGTCATAGAAACAACGCCCACAAGTAGTGTAGATAGGAGTTCGTCAGGGCAGGGCTTGCCCTCGCCGAGCACTGCTCCGAAGCAGGGCTCACCCGCAGCATCGCCGGCCGCGCCGAAGTCTGACGCGCAGCCGCAGGTTGCAGCTCCGGCACACAAGATCAGCATCAACCGCGCCGGTCCCGAGGAATTCCAGCAGTTACCCGGCATCGGCGAGAAGATGGCGAAACGAATCATCTACTACCGGCACGAACACGGCGGCTTCTCCAGCCTCGAAGACCTGCTCAACGTCAAGGGCATCGGTGCGGACACGTTCGAGCAGATCAAGCCTTACATCACCCTTTAACCGATGGCATCTTCGCTTAGACGCGAGTCTGAGTTTGGCGCATCCGGCCCTCGTGCGAGCGGTCTCGTCAACCGGATTGTCGGTCGTCCACTGGCGCTGATGGCGCTAAGCCTGGTCGCGGGGATTATCTGGGCGGACTGGGCGACTCCCTCTCCCCTACCAGTACTAGTACTGGCGGGCGTAGCGCTCGTGCTGGTCGCTCTCGATGTGGGAATGAGGCTGTCGGGTTCCCTCCTTTTCATCTGCGCGGCGACAGGTCTGCTCGGTGCCGGTCTTCATGCGACGAATATCCAGCCTTCGCCGACTGACCCGATGCATCTGGCCGCTCGCAGCCCGCTGACATTGACCGGCGGCGTTTCGCGGGTGATTTTCGGCGGCGAATTCGGCCAACGTATCGAGATTTCGGTGAGTGCTGCCGCTGCCCATGGCGCCGACATTCCGGTCAAGGGTAAGCTGCTGTGCAACCTGCCGCCGGAACCTGAGGTCGCGCCCGGCCAGACCGTGCTGCTCAGCGATGTGGTCGTGTGGTCTCCTGGTGTCATCACCAGCCCCGGGCAGTGGGATGAGAAGCGCACTTTGGCGCGTCAGGGGATTCATGCGATCTGCCGGGCCGAGGCAATCACAATTCTCGGCCCGCAACCGTTCTGGCGAGCGGCCCTCGATACTGCCATCGCCAGAATCCGGCTTCATGTCGTCGGCGTCCTGAGGGCGGCCATGCCGGGCCCGCAGAAGCAGCTCTACGCCGACCTACTCGCCGGCATGGTCTTCGGGATGTATAACGTGCAGTTGCCCCGCGATATCGTTGAGGCCTTCCGGAATAGCGGCACGGTGCACCTGATGGTTGTATCAGGCGCTCACGTCACGCTCGTTGCGGCGGCAATCATCTTTCTCGTTCAAGGCATCCGCGTCCGTCTGCCCTGGTGGGTCATCGTCTTCGTGCTCCCGCCGCTGCTGATGTACGCACTCGTTGCAGGGCTACGCGCCTCGGTTGTGCGCAGTCTGGCCATGGCCTTGCTGCTGGTGCTGAGCATGATAACCGGGCGGCGGTATGACTTCTGGACGGCGCTGTCCATCGCGGCTATCGCTCTCTGTATCGCCGACACGTCGGCGCCCTTTGCCGTTGGGGTGCAGTTGACTTTCGCCGCCGTCATCGGTGTGGTTGTCTTCTACCCGCGAAAGCAGGCGAGTGCGGGACGCGAGGCGTCGAGTTTGCGGCGGTACCTGATGGCTCTGGCGGGCGTGACGCTGGGGGCATGGCTGCTGAGCACTCCGATCATCGCCCACCATTTCGATATGCTCATTATGGGCGGGATTCTGGCAAATCTCATCGCGGTGCCACTGCGGGTCATTGTGTTGTGGAGTGGGTTCATCGCGGTGCTGCTCGGCTCATTGTGGCTGCCGCTGGCGGTGATTCCCTGCGGCGTGGCGCGGGCAGTTCTTTTCGTGACGCTGTGGGTGGTGCAGGGCTCCGCCAGTATCCCGGGTGCAGCCATAGTCGGCTTTCACATGCCGCTTGCGGCCATGATGGCCTGGTATGTGGCCGCAGGGGTGATCTGGTGGGTGCTCTATGCGAGGACAACGCAGACGGTTGCGGAGCAAGCTGAACGCAGGCAGTGGGTAGCGGTGGGAGCACTCGCTGTCGCCGGCATCGGCGTTCTAGTGGCCGCTCTGGTATTGACACCCTCGCAGTATCTGCGGATCACGGTGCTGGCGGTGGGACAGGGGAATTGCGCTCTTATCAGCGATACGGCGGGGCATCACATCATGTTCGACGCCGGCAACGGCATTTCCAGTCCAGCCGCGTATAGGCCGGTTGCACGCAAGATTATCCTCCCCTACCTCGCACAGCGTGGCATCCGGACTCTCGATGCTCTGATCATGAGCCACGGTGACAGCGACCACTGCAGCGGGATGGTCGAGATTATGAAGCAACTGAAAGTGCGGCGCTTTGCCACCAATGGCCTGACGACTCCGGCGCAACGCAACGCTAGCGAGGCGGTGCGGACAGCTCGTCGGCTGGGGATAGAGACGACGACACTGCGTGCCGGCTGCAAGCTGAAGCTGGCCGGTGGCGCGGAACTCACAGTTGTACATCCATCGCGAATCGCTTCGGGGAATCGGGACGAGGACGTCAACAACAACAGCATCGCGATACGGCTGACCTACGGGGAGGTGAGTGTGCTATTTCCGGCCGATATGGAGCTGGATGGGGAAGAGACGCTGCTCACGTGGGCGCGCGTGCACGGGGTCAGACTCGCCAGCAGCGTACTCTTGCTGCCCCATCACGGCCGCAATACCAGCAGCACAGCGGAGTTGCTTGATGCAGTCAATCCGCAATTGGCCGTAGTCAGCGGAGCCGCCAGGCGCTACATACCCGTTCACCCGGAGGTGGGCGCACGGCTCCAGAAGCGGCGCATCCCGCTCATCTCGACTGACATCATGGGTACTGTGGACATCTACACCGACGGTCGCCGCATCTGGGTGCGCAGTTTTGCCGCCGAGAAAGAGCGGGGCTACCGGCGGGGAGAGGGCCCGGCTCCATCTTCGCCGCCTCGGGCCCGACTCAGGCAGGAGACGATTTCGGAGAGGAACGCTTCGGCATCGGCCCACGCTCCGAGACCGACGTCGAGGTCGGCACAAATGCTCTGCGCCAGACGGTTCGCGAGTTGGGCACGCGCATGGGGGTCGAGTTCGTCTCGGCGCTGGATGAAGCGGCGAGCGGCGGCGGCATGTTCATCAGATAGAAGCCGCACCTTCGCCATCAGCGCGCTGGTAGCTGAACCGCCAGTCGCATCCTGGTCGTGCCTCGCCGCGGAGACAGCCGGATGCGCCGCGGAGGGTAATTGTGCCTCCCGTTCCTTGACTACCACCGTTCCGGCGGCATAGTCACCAAGCCTTTTGCACCGGCCGCTTACCCACACCGAGATCATGCCGATGAAGTAGCTGGCAGGCAAGAAGTCAATGAGGCGGACGAGGTTGCGGATCGCGCTGTCCCAGAAACTGATAGGCGTGCCGTCATCACGAATCACGCGCAGTCCAGCCATGCGCTTACCGATGCTCCGGCCATCTGTGACCATCTCGACGATAATCCAGTAGGCGATGAAGGTGACGGTGCCTGCGGTGCCCAGCAGAATCATCGGCAGGATTCCGAGAGGATTTTCCGGCCCGTACAGGGAAGTTACGGATAACAGGTAGAGTGCGAGAGCGACAATAGCTCCGGTGAGCACGGCCTGGACCACGGTGTCAACGAGGCAGGCCAGGGCCCGCGAGCCAATGCCGGCAAGCTCGTACTCGATCTCAACGTATTCAGGTGTCTGTACCGTTATCGTCTCGTGTTGCATTGTCATTCGGAGGCGGCGTTTGGAGGCGGTGTTTGGAGGCGGCGTTTGGAGGCGGCGTATTGCGCACATTCGTTGAAAGACACAAGCCGACATGGGAGCGCCTTGAGGCCCTGTTGCAGCGCTGCCACTCAGCCGGCGGCGTGTCGAAACTCAGCAGCGAAGAGCTGTGCGAACTGGGCTCACTGTACCAGCAGGCGGCCTCGCATCTGGCGCTTGCGCGCACCCGCAACTACCACCAGGAAACTGTCACGTACCTCAACCAACTCATGGGGCGCGCACACGGCGTGATGCACGCGCGCAGACATGGTCGGAGTGTGCGGCTGGGGTACTTCTTCGGCATCGAGGTCCCGGCAACCTTCAAGAAATGCCTGCGCTACTTCATCGTCTGTGCCGGACTGCTCGTCGCGGGCACGCTGATCGGGGGATTCGCTACGGCGGGCAACCCCGGGTGGGCCGAGATTTTTACGACGCCCTCCTTCCGCGCGCAAGTGGAGAGCTTCCTGGCTGAGACCAACGCCCCGGGGGAATATTTCAGCGACATATCGGAAGCCATCGGCGGGCCTGGTTTCGCGGGCTTTCTGATGACGCATAATATCAAGGTCGCCCTGATCTGCTTCGTGGCCGGCATCAGCTTCGGGCTGGGCACGCTCTACCTGCTGGCGGGCAATTCACTGATGCTTGGTGCGGCGCTCGGTCTCGGTGCCTATCAGGGGAAGCTCATCACTATGGGCGCCGTCGTCGTGCCTCACGGTGTCATCGAAATCTCGGCGATACTGCTGGCGGCGGCGGCCGGCCTGCGCTTCGGCTACAGCCTGGTGAACCCGGGGGACATGCTGCGGCGTGATGCACTCGTTATTGCGGCGCACGAAGCTGTCAGGCTGGTGGCAGGTACGATCCCGATCTTCATTGTCGCAGGCCTCATCGAGGGCATCATCAGCCCGCTGGCGAGTGGAACTCTGGGGAGTAACATTGCCCGGTATGCCATCGGCGGGCTCACCGGGGCGACGCTGTATGTGTACCTATTCTACGGAGACCGGCTGTTTGCCCGCTACTTCCCCGATATGCCCCCGACCGGAGGAATAGGGGCAGGATGAGAAGTGTTGCGCCCAACTTCCACGGTCTCCGCGGCCAGTTCGCTGATGGCGTTGACATTGTAGCCATCGAGCGCGCTGTGCAGCGTATCATTCAGCGGCCTGCGCCACTTGTCTGCGATGGCCTTGGCTCCGACCAGCGCACCCATAACTGAACCTGTCGTGGCCCCGTTGCAGTCGGTGTCCCAGCCGCCCATTACCGCAATCGAGATGGCATCCCCGAGGTCCCCGTCGCTGTGCAGCAGGCCCATCAGCACGAGTGCCGCATTGTTTATTGTGTGCACGCGATGATACCGCCCGTAGTGGGCACTGATTCGCTCCCATGTCTGCTCCCACGTCTCATCATCGGCGCACCACTCGGTCACCGTGCTGACCATCTCGGCGAAGCGCGACTGCGGCGGTATCGTTGCCATTGCCCGCTCAATAACCTGCCCGAGCTGCTCGTAGCAACTCACCAGACTTGCGGCTATCAGCGCGGCAAAAAACATCTCCCCATAGATCCCGTTCTTCACATGCGACAGGGCGGCGTCTTGCCACGCGAGTCGTGCGGCCTCAGCTTCCCAGCCGGGACACACATACCCGAACGCATCCGCACGAATTTGCGCGCCGATCCATTC
>Ga0180432_10006817_pt1 | contig 14722 bp, 19 predicted proteins | sample SS_ome_10_FD_132414 | JGI IMG/M metagenome (GOLD analysis project Ga0180432, IMG submission 132414) | Hypersaline lake sediment archaeal communities from the Salton Sea, California, USA - SS_1_MS_2 metaG | ecosystem: Environmental > Aquatic > Non-marine Saline and Alkaline > Hypersaline >... | reverse complement strand
GCTGCTGCGAGGTCGTCCCGCTCGGGCCGCGTGGTCAGCACATTGGCCAGCAGGAAGACCAGCAGCGAGAGACCGAGAAAGACCAGGCCGCCACTGGAGAGATTCGGTTCCAGCAGCGGCCGTCGCACCATCAGGGAGTCGCAGAGCATGCGAATGGTGAACAGGCCAGTGACGGCGAACAGCCAGACAAAGCCGAGCTGCTGGGCGTCGAGGCTGGCCTTGAAGCCGCCGTACTCGACAGCCAGCAGGCCCGGGGCGAACAGAATCAGTCCGGCAAGGTCGAAGTTGCGGACGCTCCAGACCCGGTTGAACTTGAAGAAGACGGCGATCGACAGCAGCGACGCCAGATAGAACCAGGTCGTCGGATTGACGCGATAGTAATGAAAAAGTATTTCGCTCATTCCACCCGTGTCGGGCCGGTGCCATCGGGCATTGGAAAAAGTTTTTCCACGAGCAAGGGTACGTTGGCGGGGGACTGTTTGAAAGCAGCCGCCGGGTGGAATTACCGGGTCGGCACTGGTGGGCCCGGCAGCCGGTCCGGCTGTTCCGGTCGTGACGGTTGAGCGCGGACTAAAACGGCCAGATCAGCGGCGCAAGGGCGATGGTGACCACCATCACGATCAGGTTCAGTGGGCCACCGAAGCGGAGGTAGTCGCTGAACTTGTAGCCGCCGGGTCCGTACACCATCAGGTTGGTCTGGTAGCCCAGCGGGCTGGCGAAGCCGCAGCTGGCCGCCACCGTGATCGCCATGATGAAGGGCATGGGGTTGAGGCCCAGATCGGTCGCCGTCTGCCAGGCGATCGGGAAGATCAGCACCGCGGCGGCGTTGTTGCTCATCGTCTCGGTGAAGAGCATGGTCACCAGATAGATTGCGGCCAGCACCAGGTGTGGCCGGTCGCCGGCAGCCCCGATCGTGCTCTGCGCGATCAGCTCATCAAGCCCGGTCTTTTCGATGGCTCTGGCCAGGCCGAAGCTGGCGGCGATCAGCAGCAGGGTCTCCCATTCGATCGACCGGCGAGCTTCGTTGGGGCCGATGCAGCCGGTGGCCACCATGGCCGTTGCCGCCACCAGGGCCGCCGCCACCATTGGCACCAGTTCGAGCGTAGCCGCCAACACCATTGCCGCCAGGATCGTGCAGGCAATCCAGGCCAGGTCGTGCCGAGGTGGTTTAACGCCGGTGACTTCACTGACCAGGTAGAAGTCACGGCTGGTCCGCTGCCGGTTCAGAAACCGGGGGCTTGCTTCGAGCAACAGCGTGTCCCCTGGCTGCAGCACGATGTCGCCAATCTTCTTCCGTAGCCGCTCACCGTTGCGGGCGACGGCAATGATGACCGCTTCGTAGTTCGAGCGAAACTGCCCGGCTCGGATGGTTCGGCCAACCAGCGGGCAGCTGTTCGAGACGACCGCCTCGACAAGCGTCCGCTCCGATCGTGGCCCGTCGAGTTGGAAGACCTGATCGGTGGCCGGCCGCAGGCCACGGATTTTCTGCAGCTCAACCACTGAGTCGACCACGCCGACAAAGACCAGCCGGTCGCCTGGCTCGAGCCGTTCGGTCGGCTCAACCGCCGCCCGCACATGGCCGCCGCGGTCGATCTCCATCAGGAACAGCCCGTGCAATCCGCGCAGACCGGCCTGTTCGATCGTCCGGCCGACCAGTGGGCTGCCTGGCTCAACGAGCATTTCTAGCGAGTACTCTCTCGGGTCATCGCCAGCGCTCATCGCCGGCCGCCGGTCCTTCAGCAGCCAGCGGCTCTTGCTGGCGGTGATCAGGTAGACAAAGCCGACGGCCAGCAGGGGCACACCCAGCCAGGTGATGTCGAACATGCCGAGCGATTGGCCGGTCTTGGCGTTGAGCAGCCCGCTGACAACGACGTTGGTGCTGGTGCCGATCAGGGTGCAGGCCGCCGAGCACGACGGCGTCGTTCATCGGCATCAGGAGCTTGGAGACGCTCAGTTGGTGCTTCCGGGCCCAGCTCCGCACCGCCGGCACCATCAAAGCGACGACGGGTGTGTTGTTCATGAAGCCGGAGAGCACCGCCGGAATGGTCATCGTCCGCAGTTGAGCTTCGGAGAGTGACCGGGGCCGGCCCAGCCCCCGGTCGATCAGGGCACTAAGTGCCCCGGTGCGGTCGACGGCAGCCGCCACCACGAACAGGGCAGCCACGGTTAGCATGCCCTCGTTGCTCATGCCGGCCAGGGCCTCGGCTGGGGTGAGCACGCCAAATGCCAACAGCACCACCACGGCGCCGATCATGGCCATATCGGGGGCCCGGCGGCCCAGCAGCAACGCCAACAGGGTGGCGGCCACCACACCCGCCGTGAGAATTGCCTGCCAGTGTTCGATCCAGTCGGCAGGGTTCATGCGGTTTCAGCGTTGTGGGAAACGGGGCGAAGATGGTGGCACCCACCCCGCCCACAGGGCCACGGGTACGGAGCGGGACGGGCAGGAGCCGCGAACCTTTCAGAATTGTAATGTCCCGGGCCGGTTCGGGGCATGGAGTAGGGGCCACGTCAGACGGTAGAGTTTGCCGGCAGGGCCGAAGGGCTTGGAGGCCGGCAGGATGCCGCCGGTCTTTCCCACTGAGCGCTCCGGCCGAAATGCCAATGGCTGCAGGAGAAAACATGGTCAGAAGGCTTCTCGAGCAGAATGCTGGATTTGTCGCCAGCGAGTTTCAGACCCATGCCGACTACTACGAGCATATTGCAGCGGAGCAGACGCCCCGGGTGATCTGGATCGGCTGTGCCGACTCGCGGGTGAGCGAGGACATCATCACCGGGTCGCGACCGGGCACGATGTTCGTGCATCGCAACATCGCCAATATCGTCTCCTACAACGACCCCGGCCTGATGGCCGTGCTGGAATATGGTCTGCTGCATCTGAAGATCAAGGATGTGATCGTCTGTGGGCACACCCGCTGTGGCGGCATCGAGGCAGTTGAGAACGGCGTGGATGAGTACTGCATCTCGGACTGGCTGTGCATGGCCGCCGGTGCAAAGGATCGGGCCGACCGGATTGCCGCCGATCGCGGGCTCAACCCGCTGGAGAAGCTCGACCTGCTGGCAATGGAAAACGTCCGGTCACAGATCGGCCATCTCAATCGGCTGGGATTGATTCGGGAACTGCGGCGAAAGGGGGCGGAGCTGCGGATTCACGGCTGGCTCTACCGCATCGAGACCGGCAAGATTGACGTGCTGATCGACGGCGAGACGGGCGAGCCGACCGAGCTGCTGCGGCAGTACGAATGAGCCGCTGGCAGAGAATATGAAAAAAGGGTTCCCACCGGTGGTGCCGATGGGAACCCTCATCTCGGTTGCGTTTCCCAACGCGATTCCCCGCAAAGGGGAACTCTATTCAACGTTTCCGGTCAGCAGTATTGGAAGTGTTTGTGACTGTCACCTCCTTTCGTTCGAATCCATCCCTGTTTTCGGAGGACTCAACAGCTGCAGGCGACAGCTGCCGGGCCATCCTCGAACAGCAGGAGAGGTTGCACATGCCGTGCCAGAGCACTGCTTTTCTTTCAGCACGACCATAACAGCCCGATTCAGCGGAAAAACCGGCCCTCGCCGTCGGCTGCTGTGGCCTCGCGTTGCTGACGGTGCATTCTCTGCGGGCAGCGGCTGTTCATTGTGCAGTCACCGCGTTGCCGGTTGGCGGGCTTTCCGTTTCGTGCCGGTGCGAGCATGCTTGTCGCTGTGATGCGACTCTATCCTTGCGACCGCTATCCGCTTCCGCTGCCAGCCGGGCATCGATTTCCGCTGGAAAAATACGGCCTGCTCCGTCGCCGGCTGGAGGTCGCGGCGGCCGACGGGGCGCGGCTGCGGTTCATCGAGCCGCATGCGGCAACGCCGGATGAACTGTTGCGGGTTCATTGCCGCGACTATGTGGGCCGCGTGATGGCTGGCCGGCTGTCGGCGGCGGAGGTTCGGCGGATCGGCTTTCCCTGGAGTCAGGAGTTGGTTGAGCGGTCACTTCGCAGCACCGGGGCGGCGGTCGATGCGGCGGCCGCGGCGGTGCCTGACGGGGTGGCGGCGAGTCTGGCCGGTGGCACCCACCATGCCGGCAGCAACTGGGGCGAGGGCTTCTGCCTCTTCAACGACACCGCCGTGGCCGCCCGTGAACTGCAGGACCGCGGCCTGGCTGAACGGGTACTGATCCTCGACTGCGACGTTCATCAGGGCAATGGGACCGCCGAGATCTTTGCCACCGATCCGACCGTCTTCACCATGTCAATTCATGGTGGCCGCAACTTTCCGCTGCGAAAATTCCCCAGCAGCCTCGATGTGCCGCTGGAGGATGGCACAGGGGACCACGAGTATCTGCGTCGGCTGGCTCCGGCGGTGGCCGAGTCGTTCGACCGTGGCCGGCCTGACCTGGTGTTCTACATCGCCGGGGCTGACCCGTATGCCGGTGACCGTCTGGGCCGGCTCCGGCTGAGCCGGGCCGGTCTGCTCGAGCGAGACCGGTTGGTCTTCCGAGCGGCGGCTGATGCCCGGGTGCCATTGGCGATTGTCTGTGGTGGCGGCTACTGTGAGGAGCTCAACACCGTGGCCGAAATACACGCCGCGACCATGCTTGAGGCGGGCCGGCTGCTGGAGCGGGCTGTCGACGGTGCCGGCTGATGCCCCTCGGCCCGATGGTCGGTTGCTCGCCTACCAGCCCCAGTGGACGACTGTGGAAGCTGGCCTGAAGCTGCCGGCGGAATAGTCCCAGCTGTGGCCACCACTGTGGACGACCGCGACCTGTCTGCCACCGTGCCACTCCCAGCGATGGCCGGTTTCAAAGTCGAACACCCGGCCCTCGTTGGACGCCAAATCGATCTGCCACCGGCCCTGCTCGTCAAGCCTGAGCATCGGTCGGGATCCCTGGGTGATCAGCCGGCGATAGAGTTCGGGGGCCCGCTGTTCGAGTTCCCGCAACTGCTCTTCCCGGCCTTCGGTGACGTCGAACCGCCAGGCGGGCTGAACCGAGCCGGGGCCCATGGCGAATTCAAAGCGGCCGTCGGGCCTCACCCGGCTCCAGACGTGGCGGCCCGAACTGGCTGAGTAGCGAAAATAGACGGCTCCCGGTTTGATCTCGCCGGCACCGAGTGGACGGAGCACCTCGGTGAACAGGTCGAGCCGATAGACGGTGTCGGGTTTCAGGTTGGGAGCCGGTGTGGCCGCGGTGGGCGAGCTGCCTTGCGGTTCGGCGGCGGCAAGGCCGGCAGCAACCAGCCCGATTGCCAGCCCGCAGAACGTCGCGACTGGGCGGACAATGTGGGGGGGCAAAATCAACATAGCGGTCGCTCCTGATGGCGTGGGCAGCGGAAAACCACTGTCGCCTTCAACTCTACGCCGGATTGAGGGCCACGCAACGAGGCCGGGAGCTGGGGGCGATTCGTGTCCACCGCCTACCTGCTCACTGGCCGTTGACCAGGGCGTCCCAGAACGCCTGGCTGTCGGACAGCGAGTTGTGGTCGGCCCCGTCGATGACCCGCAGCCGGGCGATGCCGGGGCCAAATCCGTCCAGCAGCCGTTTGGTGTCGGCCATCGGTACCAATTCGTCATGGGCGGCGGCCAGGACGAGCGTCGGGCAGTGGACGCGGGGGGCGAATCGCCACGACGCATATTGGTCCCGTAGCAGCAGCCGCATCGGCAGGAACGGTGCCACCCGCTGGGCGATCCTCAAAATGCTCTCAAACGGTGCGATCAGCACCAACCGTGACACCGGCCGCTCAGCGGCGAGCTGGATGGCCAGGCTGCTGCCGAGGCTGCGGCCGACAACCATGATGTCGTCATGCTGGGTATGCACCATGTCGAACACGGCCTGAGCATCCCCCCGGAGTGCCACCTCGGTTGGCCGGCCCGAGCTGCCGCAGTAGCCGCGGTAGTGCAGGGCATAGATGGCCCAATCGGGAAAGGCCGCTGCCAGTTCAGGCACGGTAAAGAAGACATCCTCAGCGTTGCCACCGAAATAGATGAGTGCCCGGGGGCCGTTGTGCCGGTGCTGGGAGATGCGGAGCTCGGCATCGGGCTGCTGCAGGCTGATGGCTGCGGCATGGTCCGGCGTCTCGGGCCGCGGCAGATAGATGAATGACCGCTGCGCGATCCAGAAGAGCAGGCAGATGCCCAGGTAGGCGACAGCGGTTATGGCCAGAACAATCCAGAGCATGCGGCGGTGGCCTACTGATGACATGTATGAACGATTGCCCCGGCGGTGACACCAACTGCCATGGCGAACAGCAGCCGGCTGCGGCTGCGGGCAAACCCACCCCAACGCCAGGCAGCCAGGCCGGCAGTTACGCCGGTGCCGAGGCTGGTGATGGAAACGATCTGGGCTTCCCGGCCCGTCGGCAGGTTATCCGCCAGGGCCAGTAGTCCGCTGACAATTGCGACGGTGGTCGGGACAGCAAGCAGAGCCACGACCGCTGCCTGTCTTCGCTGAGCGGTGCTGATTGGCCCGGCTGTGAACCGGATGACGGCGGCGATGCCGGCACCAGCGGCGAAGCCGATCAGCACGGCCGGCAGCCGCTGGGCCAGCAGCTGTTCTGGTGGTTCGCCCGCGAGCTGCCAGCTGAGCAGGCTCAGGGCAGCCGTGGCCGGCATGATGCCGGCGGTTGCCACCCGGGACCTGCGGGGAATGTCGAAGGCCGAGGCCAGCCAGATGAGGCCGAGGGCCACGGTGGCGTCGAGGAACACCTGGTAGGGCACGACGCCTGCCTGCCCGTCGACCCACGCCAGCAGTGGCCGGGCAGCGGCCTTGACTGGATCGGTGTCGGGAACGTCGCTAAAGAAACCGGCAAAGACCCGCAGGCCGAAGCTGGCGAAGGGAAGCAGGCCAGCAATCAGTTCCATCCGCCGTGAGAGCTTCGGCAGCGGCGCGACCCAGATTGCCGTCCAGAGGGTGGTAAAGACAACGAGGTGAAGCGGATCCATCGCGGCAGTCTAGCGTTCTCCGGAAAACGGCCATGGAGGGCTTCTTCCGGGGATGGCGAGCAGCGATTTTGCCGCTCAATGCATGGATCAACGCAGCGGCGTCGCGGCGGGCTGGCTGCTGAGGATCGTCCCCTTTTGGGAGGCTTGGGGATTGCTACGATGTCAGTGGGAAGTGCGATTTGTTTTTGGATCGGAGGAGAGACCGATGCCTCTTTACGAATATTCCTGCGAGCAGTGCGGTGAGAAGATTGAGTTGCTGGTGCGTGGTGGTGAGCAGCCGGAGTGTCCGCACTGCCGGAGCACCAGGCTCACGAAGCTGTTGAGTGTGGTGGCCGGGCACGTTGCCGGCGGCAGTGACGCTGGGCCTCTGGATGGTGGCTGTGGCCGCCCGCAGTGTGGCATGGGCGGGTGCGCGGGCCTTGGCTGATCGAGACTGCTTCTGCTGAAAAACGGCTTTCTGTACCCCTCTTTACGAGAGCGATGGCATGCCCAAAATCGGCCCTGGTCGCTATCGGCACTACAAGGGAAATGAGTACACGGTGCTTGGCGTCGCCCGGCACAGTGAGACGCAGGAAGAATTCGTTGTCTACCGGCAGGAGTACGGAGATCGTGGCCTTTGGATCCGGCCGGCGGCAATGTTCGCGGAAACCGTGACTGTGGACGGCGTGTCAGTCGCCCGATTCAGCCATCTCGGTGGAAAAGGTTCCAGCCATCAAAAAGAGGAGGGTTCCAGCCACCGCGTTTCCGCTCCTCAGCAGGAGCCAGAGAACACACTGCCACCGGCAGGCTCCCGCTTGCTGTGATGCCGCTGCCCACTGAGAGTCAGGCGGCCCCCACGGCCCTGAGTGCATCCTGCAGAGAAACAGTGTTGCTTGCCGGTGGACGGGCCGCGGTTCGGTGAGCTTCGAGTCCTGTGGAGCGGCGTTCCGAAGCCGCTGGTTTTCTGCCAACAGCCGTGCGGTGGGTATGGGCCGGGTGCGGCCGATTTTCAGCCCCGTAGAGCTCCTGCATGCCGAGGATAGCGGCACAATATTCGTTTTCGTGTGGATCCATGGGGAACCTCCTGTTCCTGGAAAAACTGCTGAAAATGCCCTGAATTAACCACTAGTGCTAGCAGCCTGTTGATGTCATCACGGCCGCCAGCAGCCAGACCGAATCGGCACTGCTCGGAATCGGCTTCGGTGATCGTCAGCATCAACGATCATCGGAGCGTCGAGCAGCGGCTCTGGCTGAATTACGTGAGACAAGCGGAGCGGGTTCGCCAAGTCGTTGCAGGGACTGAAAAAGGTGTCAGGACTCTTTTCTCGGTCGCCCGAAGCGATGCAGCCCGGATGCTTGGCAGAAAAGAGTCCTGACACCTTTTTTGAAACCTTAAACGTCCGCGTCAAGACGGCGAAGCGGAAGCTGCGAACGGAAAAGTCGGAATACGTCTGGAACGATCCCGACAAGGTGGAGACTCGCCAGAGCGAGCACCTGCGGATCGTGTCGGATGCGCTCTGGTACAAGGCCAATGCCGTGGTCGACAAGCGGCGGGTCTTCCAAAAGCCGGTCCGCGGTGCAGGCCATCCGCTCCGCGGCACCACCCGCCAACGCCGCGGGCTGCTCTCCGACGTGTTCGTGTGCGGCATCTGTGGGGCCAAGATGTATTCCTACGGGAAGACAAACGGCAACTTCCGCTGCTCCGCCTCGGCGAATGGCCAGTGCTGGAACCGCGTCTACTGTCTGCGCGAGCGGACCGAGCCCAAGGTTCTCGAGACCGTGGTGAACGAGGTGCTCTCGCTCGCCGGGGTGCGAGACGCCGTGCTGGCGCACGTCCGCAAGCTCCATGCGACCGGTGGCAGCATGGAGGCCGAACGAAAGCGACTCGACAAGGACGAGAAGCGGCTTGTTGCAGCGATCGAACGGCTGACGGCGGCGATTGAGACGGGCGATTGGTCGGTCAAGACGCTCACCGCCCGGCTGAGCGACCGTGAGCACGAGCTGACCGTCGTGCGATCGCAGCGGCACGACCTCGAGGAGCAGGCGAAGGCCAAGACCAAGTTGCCGTCGGCCGCGAAGCTGCTCGAGCATTTGGAGGCCGTAAAAGTGGGACTCCTCGGCGATGAGGGCCGGGGCGACGGTCATCCTCCGGCAGCTGCTCGCCGCGCCGATTCGCGTGGTGCCGTATATGCGGGTGGACCGCAAGAAGGTGGTGCCGCGGCTGGAAATCGACCTCAATCTCTTGGCCGCGTTTCCACCGCCGGTGGCTGATCCGCTGCGGCGGTCCATGCTGGATGCCGAGGCAGCGCAGCCAACCCTCGTCACGCGGTCGCTGCTTGTGGACGTGTTCTACCAGCCGCAGCTGGTGCAGCATGCCGTCCAGATCGTGGAGCGCCGTCGGGCGGGCCTCACCTACAAGGCGATTGCCGAGGAGTTGGGGCTGACGAAATACCACATGGAGAACTGCGCCAGGGTCTGTCAGATGATGGAGGAGCAGGGACTGGCGGAGCCCTACTTCCGTCTCACGGAGAAGCCCGACAAGGTCTCGAAGTGGTGCAGCAAGCACTGGCTAAAGGCGGGCCACCTCAAGACCAGCGGCCGCCGCCGGGCGTCATAGAGTTGAGCAGGCTCGATGGTTTGGTGGATAAAGTGACCGGTGTATACTTCTTAAGTATGACAACTATTCAACTGACCCTGCCCGACGACCTTGCGAAGAAGGCCACCGAGGCAGGACTTCTGTCAACCGAAGCGATTCAGGAACTCCTTCGCGAACAACTTCTGCGACGGGCTGGTGAGTCACTCCGCGACATTCACAGCCGAATGCCGCGAGAGGAACTGACTCCTGAAGTGGAGCAGGAAATCGTCGAGGCGGTGCAAGCCTATCGCGCGGAGCAACGCGGGCGTCGGGTGGGCTAATGGCCGGAGATCCGGCAGCGCTGCTTGTCGCCGTACTCGATACGAATGTGGTGATCGCTGGGCTCTTGTGGGCCGGGCCACCGTATTCACTCCTGGTGCGAGCGACCGAACGAAGAGATATCGTTCTTGCGACCAGTCCAGTACTGGTTGCTGAACTCGAGGACACCCTCGCTCTACCGAGGTTTCGAAAGCGAATCGTGGATGCTCGAACATCTGTCGAGGCCTTGGTCGCGGCCTACCGTGATGCAACCGTGCTCGTGATCCCTCAAGACGTGCCTCGTGTTGTCGCCGACGATGTAGATGACGACCACGTTATTGCTGCGGCCGTGGCTGCTCGGGCGACTTATGTCGTGACTGGAGATCGCACGCATTTGCTGCCCATCGGTGTCCATCGGGATATCACGATCGTCTCACCGCGGCAGTGTCTCGACCTGCTCGGGCCATGAAGGCCTATCGAAGGCTGTAGCAGCCAATAGCTGACGGGCATCACGGCTCGTCAGCTTTTTTGTTTTTCTCACGGCAGGGGCGGTGCCTTCGGGTGCTGCCCCTGCCTTCTTTTTTTCACGGAAGGGTTTTTGGTGAAGATCACCACGTTTCATAACCGGCCGGTGAGGCATGTGCGTCACATGCCCGACGGCTCTGTCATTCTCACACTCAACGAGCGGCAGCCAAACGGCCGCCCTCGGCATCTTCGCGTGTCACTTGCCGAATGGGTGACTGGCCGCGGTATTTTTCTTCTGGATAGCCATGCCACGCACCGTGCCCAGGCCCGGCAACTTGCCCGCCGCTGCGGGTAAACAAAAGGTATCTCCGCTCAAGACTGCTCGTAAGCCTTGAGAAAGTCTTCTCGCGAGATCGAACTCTGACGGCAAATCACTCGAAGAGTCGAAGACTTGATCGTCTGGTGGACTCTCCCGAACCATCGCGATGTGCTCGCGCTCGCGAACAATCTTGAAGCCAAGAGCTTCGAGTGCCGAGACGACGTGTGCCTTCGGGGCATCCTTGGGGAACTTGGGCATCAGTTAGCGTTCACGAGTTCAGTCTCGGTCATGTAGGCGTGCAGGAGCGGAGAATCCTCCGCGAATGCATCCTTCCCGAACGTGTCGATGTGAACGCGAATCGCTGACTGCACGTCGGAGATCGCCTCATCCGCCGTATCGCCTTGGCCGATGACACAACCGGCAAACCCAAGCGGATATGCCACGAAGCCATCTTCATGTTGCTCAACGATGATTTTGTATCTGGTCGAACGCATGGTGGTCTCCAACGGGGCTTGAACTCATTTCAACTCTATGTTTGCCACGGCACCCCAGCAAGGGCGACTCAGGAGGCGGTCGAGGACTGCGCCAATGCGTTGAAAACGCTTGTTTGGCCGCACCATGAGCAGTCGGGAATAAGCGACTTTTCCTAACGGATAACTCTCCTATTCCCGCTTTTTGATGCAGTGCGTTTTTCGGCCGTTTTTGCGGGAAACAGCAGCATGCGAACTCGTTTGGAGGCCGCCCGTCCGACTGCCTGCGAAGAAAAAACCGCGCGCCGGGAGCCCGATTGGCCCCCGGCGTGATGTCTACCGATTTGCGAGCGAGCGAATCTTTTGCAGATCAAGCACGGCCTTCACGCCCGCCTGTTCCATCAGCGGATGCGGCTTTTATTTGTAGCGGTAGGCGTCAAACTCTCGCTTCAGCAGGACGTCGACCGCTGCGTTGAGATTGAACGGAAACCCTGCCGGCCGCGAGAGGCCGGGCCGCTTGTCGTAGTAGAAAAACCGCGGACAGTCGTGGAAAAGTTCGAGGCCGCTTCGGGAAATCCGGTAGGGCTTTTTTGAGGCGGGGTCGAAGAGGGTGCCGCCGCGTGGCATGGGCGAATCGTAGCGTGGTGATCGGAAGCCAAAGTGGGGTAAGCGGCGAGGGGCTTGCTCACATTCGGATCACGAGAACCAACTCGGCGATCACACGGAGTTCGTCGACCTGATCAGGGTTGATCCAGATTGCCGGGAAGTTTTTGTTGTGAGGTACTAACTGAATGGCAGTGTGTTGCCAGGAAGCGTTTTCGCCCGCATCCAGATCCTCGACCTTGAGAGAGCGGTATCCCTTCACGGTGTATGACCCGCCGGTCTCAGGATCACTGATGGCCCAGTGCTGCACGAGCAGCGTCTTCCCCGCGCGGGATCCCGCCACGTCTCGGCGAAACACGCAATACGACCCATCAGGAATCATTGGCTCCATCGATCGGCCAAACACTTGGGCCACGAAAAACCGCTCGTCGGCTTTTACGCCCTCCGGCGTGGGCATCCAGCCCAGACAGTCGGCAGCGACTGATGGCCCAAACTCGCTGGCCGCAGTTTTCAGGTCATAAACAGGCAGCCATTCAACGTACGGTTCTCCTCCCGGCTCTGGCTGAAAGACCGGTTTGACAATCGGAGGTACGACGGCAGAGTGTCGGGCGGCCTCTTCGGCGAAGGTGCGTGTCGCGAGCCTGAGCCGATCCCGCAGATACTCCCGCAACGCTGCGTCGGCGGACCACACGAAGCATCGCTTGCGGCCCCTTGATAGCAGGACCTTGTAGGTGTTTTTGATGATCGCCTGCACCTTCTCATGCGCAGCGGCGGTCGCAGCCGGATCGCCCTTCGCTGCCTTGATCGCTGTTTTCGATCCCTTGAGAGAAGTATCTGTCTTCGCTCGTTTGGTTGGGACGCCAATGACTTTACCGTTTTCGTAGCGAAGGTCGGGTCCGATCAGCACACCAAGCCAATCAAACTCCACGCCCTGACACGTGTGCACGCAGCCGACCTGCTCGATGCCATCTTCTGAGGTCGCCCAGTTCTCACCGTCAAAGTTCCAGGGTAGCGCCAGTCCGTCGGCAGTGACGTGCTTGAGGTGGCCGCGTCGCTTGCGACCCGCTTTCTTAGGCCACTCCCACGAATACCCCGCGATCAGCCGCGCCTTATTGGTCGCATTTTTTGCCTTGAGGGCCTTGTAGAGCGTCGCCGCATCGTCAAACACCCGAAACTCATATTGCTCGTCGGCCCAATTGTCATAGTTGCCTGTGGGCCGCACCTGCAGCACGTCATCGAGCCAGTTGAGATAGCCATCGGAGCCGCCGCACCGAAACTGCGCCGTGAGCGTGAATGGATCATGCACATTGGCCTTGTATTTATTGGCCGCCTCGCGAATCCGCTCCTCGCTGCCAGCGTCGATCCATTGCACCCGTTGCGTCTCATCGAGGAAAAACACGCTGATGCGGGCGGCCCGCACCATGTCTTCCACCATGCTTTTTCCCTTGTATTGGTAGGCCTCATCCTTGAGCCGATGGGCCTCGTCAACGATCAGCACCTCGTGGGTGCGGTCTTTCATGAAGTCCGACTGGTAAAAACTCCACGACGACTGGAAGAGTGCTTTGCCATCGTCCCGATACTCCTGATGCCGTTTCGTGAGTTGCTCGGAAAGTGTTTCACGAAATGCTTTGTTGGGTGCCACGAGAAATCCGAGCCGCTTCGACTTGAGCACCTCGGCAAGCAGCCGCACGGCGATCACGGATTTGCCGGTGCCAGGCCCGCCATGCACGATGAAGACCTGCCGCTTGGTGGCGGTGGCCACTCCAGCAATCGCATGCCGGATGATCTGGAAAGCCTCGTTTTGAGTGTCGATTAGTTCGAAGTCTTCATTGCCGTCGAGCATGCTGGCCACACGCTCGATGAGTGCCGGCGCGGGAATCAGCCGCCCCTTCTCCAGCAGATAGAGCACGTCTTCCGTCGACCGGTGGCGGACGTATTTCTCGATGTAGCGGGCGAGGGCGTCGGCATCGTCGGCGAGAAAGAGATGGGTGTCGTCGATGATGTGGCGATACCGCGGGTCTTCCAGTGGCTCGGGCCGGCGCCGCACGAGGTTGAAGAGGTAGGCAGCGGAATGGATGCCGATATTTTTCTCGGCGATGTCAGCATTGAAGCGGAGGATGAGCCCCTTGTATTTGCGGGCCTGCACACACGGATGCTGCGAAAGGGAGCCGCCACCGTAGGGCGACCAAACAAGTTCTGGCACGTCCGACGAACCGGCATCGCTCCAGGCTTTGAGCTCGAGCACCACGCCGTTGTCGCGATTGCCATCGCTGCCAGCGATCAGCACATCGATCCGTGAACGACCAGCAGCCGAGATGTGGTATTCAATTGCCACCTGCACGCCGTCATCGATTGCAGCTCGGCGCAGGGTGCCAGAAAACCGTGCGTATTCATCGGCCCACACGTGGCGATCGGCGGGCACGCCGCCGGTCTGGCGAGTAAAACCATCGACCAGCTTTCGTTCGAGTCGATTGAGGTCGACATCTTCGAGAAACTGCCGCTTCGTCTCGGCGTAGATGATCATTGATCGCCGAGTTCCGTGTATTTGCGGGCGTTGCCGCGGGCCAGAGCAACGGGGTATTTCTGCTCGTTGGCGGCGAGTTTGTCGGCAATAGCCTGCCCCACGTCGATCTCAAGCCGATCAGCGAGCAGGAGCGCGAACAAAAAAATGTCGGCAACTTCTTCGACAACGGCATCGCGCTTGGGGCCAGACTTGAGATTCTGAGCGATCTCCTTGTCGGTCTTCCACAAAAACTGTTCCTGCAACTCTGCGGCCTCGATGGCGATGGCCGCGGCAAGGTTTTTGGGGGTGTGAAACTGGGACCAGTCGCGAGCGTCGCGGAAGCGGCGGGTCGCGTCGAGGAGGGCCTGCCAAGTATCAAGGGTGTTGCCGGCGTTATGGCTGGTTGTGGAAGACTTTTTCATGACGGGGAGTTTACCGCCCAAATGGGCGATTTCGCGATTATTTGCCGGTGGATGAACCAGGGTTGTCCACCCGGTTCGTACACTACGGTTATGCAGCCGGATGCCTCACCACCGTCTCCCTCGCCATTCTTGGCTATCCCCTTGGCGGAGTGG
>Ga0180432_10006814_pt1 | contig 14723 bp, 15 predicted proteins | sample SS_ome_10_FD_132414 | JGI IMG/M metagenome (GOLD analysis project Ga0180432, IMG submission 132414) | Hypersaline lake sediment archaeal communities from the Salton Sea, California, USA - SS_1_MS_2 metaG | ecosystem: Environmental > Aquatic > Non-marine Saline and Alkaline > Hypersaline >... | reverse complement strand
GTATATATTTCTTGGGGCCCTTGAGACATTTGTTACTGCCATGGTTCTCGTGGATAAAAAAATTAAGGGAGAAAGGCAGAAGAACAGAATTGCAGAGAGCATTTTGGAAGTTTTTCTGAACGGAGCAAAAAGGCAAATGTGAGGCAATGATGGATTTTTCTTTCACCGAAGAGCAGTTGATGTTCAAGGAACAGGTGATGCGGTTTGCAACAAAAGAGATTGTGCCCAGGGTACAGGAGCATGAACTCAAGGGGGAATTTGACTTCCAATCCTTTCGGAAACTTGGTGAATTTGGCATTCTTGGTCTTCATTTCCCAGAAGAGCTGGGTGGAAGCAATGCAGATGTCATGACATCCGTGCTGGTTGGAGAGGCATTGGGAGAAGCGGGGGTAGATGGAGGGCTAACGCTTGCATATGGTGCCCACACCTTTCTTTGTGCTGATACCATCTTTGCTCATGGAACAGATACGCAGCGAAAAAAATATATACCGAAACTGTCTTCAGGTGAGTGGATTGGATGCATGGGCCTCACAGAGCCAGGGGCCGGCTCTGATGTAGCATCCCTTACTACAAGGGCTGAAAAGCGTGGAGATACCTATGTGCTGAACGGTAATAAAATGTTTATTACCAACGGCCCTGTTTCTGATGTAGCAGTAGTCTATGCAAAGACAGGTAAGGATCTAAAACACGCAGGGATTTCCACCTTTATTGTGGAAAAAGGGACTAAAGGGTTTTTACCAGGAAGTAATTTAATCAAAATGGGTGTGAGGGCCTCTCATACCTCTGAATTGATCTTTGAGGACTGCGAGATTCCAGAGGAGAATCTGATCGGAAAAGAAGGAGCAGGGTTTATGATGGCATTACAGACGGTGGAGTGGGATCGTAGTGCTCTGTTGGCGCCTTTTATTGGCGGAATGACATATGTACTCAAAAAATGCACTCGATATGCAAAGGAACGCTATCAATTTGGCCGTCCTATAGGGAAGTTTCAGGCTATCAAACATAAACTGGCAGATATTACGATCTTTATTGAAGCGGCCAGAACGTTGTGCTACCGGATTGCGTGGTGTAAAGACCAGGGAAGGCCTCTCAATCATTTGGAGGCGGCAGCTGCAAAACTCTTTATTGGAGATTGGTCTCTCAAACCTGCAAATGATGCGATGGTCCTTCATGGCGGTTATGGATACTGCCATGAATATGAGGTAGAACGATACTTTAGAGATAGCCGTCTTGCACCCATAGGTGGAGGCACTTCGGAGATTGAGAAAAAAATAATTTGCAGATTGATTTGAAGAGCATAAAAAAATGGATTTCGATTATAGCGAAACAGAAAGGGATCTTAGTGAGAAGGTTAAGGAAATATTTGCCGCTGATTCAAAGGACAGCCTTGTAAAGCTGGAAAGTGGTGATAGCAATGTGCTTCGCAGTACAGTTTTAAAGTATCTCAAGGCCTTGGGACAGGTTGGCTACCTCGCATGTGGTCTTGAAGACAAAAAAGACACCATGAGTCTGGTGACAGCGCAAGAGAGTCTTGCCACGATCTCCCCGTCTCTCTTCTTATCGGTAGAGGTAAATGCAAGAATCTTTGGCCGTCTGATAGCGGTTTATGGCACTGCTGACCAGAAGGACCAATTCCTTCATGATGTAAAGACAGGAAGGCTTATAGGAGTTGTGGCCCTGTCCGAAGGAGGCATGAATATTGTCAACGAACCTTTACAGACCGCTGGAGTGCAAGGTGGTAAAGGTTTTTTCGTTAATGGAGGTAAAGATCATGTGGTAAACGCTCCGATTGCCGATTGGATTGCCATTGCAGGAAAGATAGAAGAACATATTGTTTTTTTTATAATCAAAAAAGGCAGCGAAGGCCTTTTCATCGGTCAACGGTTCTCTACCATGGGATATAATGGGTGTGCAATCTCTGTCATCTCATTGAAGAACTGTTCGGTGCACTCAAAACATGTCATCGGTCCATTTAAGGATGAAGAGCCTCTCAAGACTCTCCGTAGATGGGAAGATCAGGTACTTACAACAGGAAGCTTGGGGCTGATGAACCGTTGTTATAGCGATGCTTTGAGTTATGCAAAAACCCATAAAAGCGGGAATAAGCCGATTATTGCTTATCAGGAAGTAGGTTTCAAACTGGCAGAGATGCTGACTCTTTTACAAACAGCACAGTTGTTGGCCTATCGGGCTGCATGGATGGATGAAACCAAAAACAAAGATGCTACTGTGGTTGCACACTGTGCCAAGGTCTTTTGCACTGAGTCAGCCGAAGAAGTCGCAAGCCAGGCTCTGCAAATTCTCGGTGGATATGGCTATATTGATGGAAACCCTGTAGAGGAGGGCTATCGATACGCGAAATATCTTCAGATTGCTGGCACGTCAACGGAGATATCTCGCATGAAAATCGCAGATGGGGTATTACAGATGGACTAATGATAAGCAAAACCGCTTACTTTAAATTCGTGAAGAGGGTGGTAAGAGAGGAATTACCATGGAAATTATTGAAACAAAAGTTAATACAAAAAGCGAGGAATATCGGGAGAACTACCAGGCAATGGAGGCCATGGTGGTGGACTTGCGGAAAGAGTTAGAAATAGCGCAACAAGAGCGCTCGGAAAAGGCGCGTGCCAGACTTGCCCAACAAAATAAGCTCTCTGTCCGCGCACGTCTGGAGCTTCTGTTTGATAGGAATACACCCTTTTTGGAGATAGCACCACTGGCTGCAAAGGGTATGTATGATAAGAAGGTTTACGGGGCAGGGGTCGTTGCCGGAATCGGAATCGTTGAAGGTCGCGAGGTCATTGTCCATGCAAATGATTCCATGATAAAGGGTGGAACAATATATCCCATGGGAGTCAAGAAAGGTATTAGGGTACAGACCATTGCTATGGAAAATCGCCTTCCAATTATTTATCTAGTAGACTCCGGTGGTGCCTATTTACCTCTCCAGTCGGAGATTTTTCCAGATGTGGATGATGGCGGTCGGATATTTTATAACCAGGCCGTACTATCAAAGATGGGAATTCACCAGATCTGTGGGGTGATGGGTTTATGCACAGCAGGCGCAGCATATATACCAGCCATGAGTGACGAAGTAGTTCATGTAAAGGGCACCGGGGCAATTTTTTTGGGTGGACCGCCCCTTGTCTTAGCTGCTACTGGGGAGGAAGTTACGGCTGATGAACTTGGTGGTGCCAATGTTCATTGCAGAGAGTCAGGTGTTTCTGATTATTTTGCTGAAGATGATACCCATTGTATTGATATCATCCGTCAGATAGTCAAAAATCTCCCGCCTCCTCAAAAGTCAGATATTGGACTTCGTGAGCCGAAGCCCCCTGTTTATGACCCCAAAGAAATTTACGGCATCGTTCCCAAAAGCCTCGATATTGCCTACGACGTCCGTGAAGTCATCGCCCGCATTGTAGATGGGAGCGAATTTCTGGAATTCAAAGAAAATTACGGTCCTACATTGGTTTGTGGCTGGGCCTTTATCCATGGGTATCCAGTAGGTATATTAGGGAACAACGGTGTTCTTTTCTCTGATAGCTCCCTAAAGGCAACCCAGTTCATCCAGCTATGTGATAAACGAGGAACTCCCCTTATATTTCTTCAGAATATCACAGGCTACATTATTGGAAGGGAGTATGAACGCATTGGAATAACAAAGGATGGCCATAAAATGGTGAATGCCGTGGCTACTGCTACTGTACCCAAATTCACAGTGATTATAGGGGCTTCCTTTGGCGCGGGCAATTATGGTATGTGTGGGCGGGCTTATTCGCCTCGTTTTTTGTGGATGTGGCCCAATTCCCAGATCGGTGTGATGGGAGGCGAGCAGGCAGCTGGTGTCATGGTGACAGTAAAAAATGATCAACTGGCCAGAGAAGGAAAACCGCAACTTCCGGAAGAGGTGGTGCGCCAAATCAAGGAGCCGATTATTGCCTCGGCTGAACGTGAAGGGAATGCGTACTATTCCACAGCCAACATGTGGGATGATGGAATCCTTGATCCAGCCAAGACAAGAGATGTACTCGGGTTGGCTCTATCGGCGTCGTTGAATGCGCCGCTGAGGCATGATGTGTATGGATACGGAACGTTTCGAATGTGAAATGTTGAGAGTAAAAGCCAATGACTATGTTTAAAAAAATACTTATCGCCAACAGAGGGGAAATAGCCGTTAGAATTATCAGAACGTGTCGGGAAATGGGAATCCATTCTGTGGCGGTGTATTCAGATGTCGATACTGCTGCGGCGCATGTTTTAGAAGCAGATGAAGCTGTCTTGCTGGGAAAACCAGAACCGTCTGAGAGCTATCTTAACATCGAGCGTATCATTGATGTAGCTAAAAGCACTGGTGCAGAAGCTATTCATCCTGGGTACGGATTCCTGGCTGAGAATCCTGAATTTGCGAAATGCTGCGAAGCAGCAGGAATAACCTTTATTGGCCCCCCGAGTTCTGTTCTCAGGGATTTAGGAAACAAGACAGTGGCACGCCGGATCATGGAATCCGCTAATGTACCAGTCATTCCAGGTATGATTGAGGCTACTCATGACATAGCGCTTCTGTGCAGAGAAGCCGAGCACATTGGGTATCCAGTTATGGTTAAGGCCGTTGCTGGCGGTGGCGGTAAAGGAATGCGAATCGTTTTTCATCCAGAGGCTATGGAAGAATCCTGTATCTCTGCCATGAGTGAGGCGGAGAAGGCCTTTGGAGATGGCTCTCTCTACCTTGAAAAACACATGAAAGACCCTCGCCACGTGGAATTTCAGATGTTAGCCGATCATCATGGAAATGTAGTGCATTTGTTTGAAAGAGAATGCTCAATCCAGCGTCGATACCAGAAGATTATCGAGGAAACTCCTTCTCCAGCTATGACGCCCACACTTCGAAAGGAGATGGAAAAGGTGGCTGTTTCAGCTATCAAGGCATCAGGATACATTAACGCTGGAACCGTTGAGTTTTTACTGGATCAGTCGGGACAATTTTATTTTCTTGAGGTAAACGCTCGACTTCAAGTGGAGCATCCAATCACAGAGATGACTACAGGTATTGATTGTGTACAGCAGCAACTTGAGATAGCAGCTGGCAATCCTTTACGTTTTACACAAGGGGATATTACTCACCGGGGACATGCCATTGAGTGTCGTATTTATGCTGAGGATCCAGAGGCCAATTTTTTCCCTTCCCCTGGAGGCATTACACTCTATAGAGAGCCTTGCGGACCTGGTATTAGAAATGATAGCGGTATTTACGAAGGCTTTGAAGTTCCTATGGAATATGACCCTATTCTCAGTAAGCTCATTGTGACGGCTCAAACAAGGGAAGCAACTCGCCGGCGCATGCTCCGTGCCCTTAGAACATATGTGGTTTTGGGAATTCGTACCACAATCCCATTTCTGATCGATGTTCTCAGCTCTCCAGAGTTTGTAAAAGGAAACACACACACCGGTTTTATAGATCATCACTTTGAGAACTGGAGCCAGAGCAGGGAAGATGAGGATGCGGCAAGGATCGCGTATGTGATTGAAGAGATTACTTCTCATGGAAAAGCCTCACCTAAGGTCAGCAAAAAAGGCTGGCCCACACCCTGGGAGACGCTTGGGCAATGGAGGATGTAGTGTTGAGGGCTTTGCCTCTATATAGATTACTGGTTACATTGTAAAGGGATGAGCATGAAGTATCGGCTTAAAATCTTAGAAGAAATGGTTGATGTGAATGTCTCGCATTCTGATAGCGACCAAACAATGCAGGCCATCATAGAGGGCAGGGAATATAATGTTCACTACCAGAATGTTATGGATAGGTGTTTTCACTTGGATATGAATGGAAAATTGACAGAGGTATTCGTTGCTGCGGGGAATCAAGGGAAGCACGTCTTTGTAAACGGCCACAGCTTTTTTGTCCAGGATGCAGACCAATTAATTGTACGCAGTTCCAGGCGCAAGGGCCCAGAAGAAATACCAGGAGACATCACGCCCCCTATGCCATCGGTAGTCCTTAGAATCATGGTAAAGGAAGGCCAGCGAGTGAAGCGCGGCCAGGGCATAGTCGTAGTAAGCGCAATGAAGATGCAAACTACTCTTGTGGCCCCAACTGATGGCACGGTAAAAAAGATACATACAACAGTAGATGCAAAGGTGGCTCCTGGTGATATCCTGGTTGAGATCGAGAAGGAGATAGTCGATAATGAGTAACGAGCTTCTTTATGAGGTGAAGAAACACGTAGCCTTCCTTACAATCAATCGTGAAGAAAGAAGAAATTCTCTCAGTCAGGATATGATAGCTGCATTCCTGGGGTATTTCAACAGGATTGAGCAGGATGAAGAAGTGCGAGCTGTCTGTGTAACAGGAGTTGGTGAAAAGACCTTTTGCTCAGGTGCAGATCTGACTACTACTTTGGGTGGGAATATGGAAGATAGCTCGTCCGGTGCAAGGAATTATGCTGAACTTCTCAAAGTGATGGCCAGGTGTGGAAAACCCTTGGTTGCTCGTGTCAATGGACCATGTCTTGCAGGCGGTATAGGTGTGATGCTCTCGTGTGATATCGTTATTGCCCGGAATGATATATTTTTTTGTACTCCAGAGGTTAATGTTGGAGTTTTCCCTATGATGGTGGGCGCGCTTCTTTTTAGAAACGTGAACAAGAAAAAATTGATGGACATGGTTCTTACGGGCCGCAAGATATTGGCCCCTGAAGCAGAAAATATAGGGCTTATAACACGTTCGGTGGAATCTAATCGCCTGGATGATGAGGTTCAAAAGACCTTGAAGATCTTGACGTCGAAAAGTCCAATCGGGATCCGTATTGGCAAAGAGGCATTTCGTGCAATAGATACCATGCTTTTTGAAAGAGCAGTTGACTATCTGTGTGAGGCATTAGGGAAGGTCATATCTACTGAGGATGCCACAGAGGGCATGATGGCCTTTGTTGAAAAAAGAGAACCCACGTTTAAAGGGAGGTGATGGTTGCAGATGACGTCATTGTGGATTAGCGAAAACCGTAACTATGAACGTTCGTGCATGATTACATGTGCCCTTTCCGGCGTGGTTGCAAATAGAGATCAGTGCTCTGCTATACCGTATAAGCCAGAGGAATATGCATCTGAGGCCAAAAAGGCCTATGATGCAGGGGCTGCAGTGGTTCATATCCATGCACGAAAGCCTGATGGATCCCCGAGCTATGAGGTAGAGGATTACCGAAATATATATGAAGCCGTGACTGCCACCTGTCCGGTGATTATCAATTTCTCGACCGGTGCGGTGGGGATTAAGGTGGAAAAAAAAATTGCCCCAATCAAAGAGATTCAACCAGCTATTGGTGCCCTGAATATGGGGTCGATGAACTATGCCAAATATCATCCAGGGAAGAGGATGTTTGTATTTGATTTTGTGTTTGCTAATCCTTTTTCTGATATTATTCCCTTAGTTTCTGCAATGAAAGAGAGCGGTGTCAAGCCGGAAATGGAGTGTTTTGACTCAGGACACATTGGCAATGCCTTTCCTTTGATACATATGGGACTGCTTGAGCCTCCCTATCAATTCAGCCTCATCATGGGTGTGCTTGGAGGAATACCTCCTACGGTTGATAATTTGGCTCATCAAGTCAGCTTGCTCCCTCCCCATAGCGATTGGGAGGTAATTGGTATCAGTCAGGATCAATGGCGTATGGTAGCTACTGCGATTGCTTTGGGAGGAAATGTTCGAGTTGGCCTGGAGGATAATTTTTATATCTCCTCAAATGTGATGGCCAAAAATAACGGCGAATTAGTTGAAAAGGCAGCACGGATGATACGGGATCAGGGTAGAGAAGTAGCCACAATAGATGAATGCAGAGAACGATTAGGCCTAAAGCATAGGTAAGAACACCTGATAGCCCATAGCTAATAGCAAGTTGTTATGATCTATGAGCTACTCAAAATAGGAGATATCATGAAAATAGAGCAAGGAAAGAGCTACGATGAATTACAAATCGGAGAGCATGCGAGTTTCTCTAAAACAATCACTGAAGCTGATGTGTATCTCTTTGCTGGTATCAGCGGTGATTTCAATCCGCTTCATGTGAACGAGGAGTATGCCCGACAGACTCCTTTTAAAACCAGGATTGCTCATGGCGCCCTTCCTCATAGCTTGATAGCACCAGTTCTGGGAATGAAATTACCTGGAATGGGAACCATACTTGTGGAGATTACATGCCGTTTCAAGGCACCAACCTTTTTTGGTGATACAATTACTGCTACAGCAGAGGTGAAAGAAAAAATTAAAGACAAACGATGGGTGAGGATGAAACTCACCTGGACAAATCAGAAAGGAGAGGTGATTGCAGAAGGAGAGACCGTTGTCATACCACCAGCATAATAGTACAATTTTAAAAAAAGGAGGAAATTATGGCCTTAACAGATGTCAAAGAGGTTTTTACCACCATGCCAGAGGTTTTTAACTCCGGTGCTGCCCAGGGATTGGATGTAGCTTTTCAATTCGATATCACTGGAGAAGGCGGAGGAAGCTGGAATGTGATAGTTAAAGATGCTGTCTGCCAAATTCAGGGAGGTACTCATGAGGAACCAAATGTAACATTAACTATGTCCTGTGAAACATGGCTTTCCATTGTAAACGGAGAGCTGAATGCAATGCAGGCCTTTATGGGAGGGCAACTCAAGGTCAGCGGAGACATCATGCTTGCACAGCGAATCCCAGAGCTTTTTCCATTCTAATGGTGGTTTTTAATTACTAAGGTTCAAAGTTCCAGGTTCACGGTTAGAGAGATAAAATACTGTCGAATCATCAATCTGTAGTATTTAATTTCGATTTAAATATACATTAGAGGTTCATTTGGTTGTTGACACAAACTACGTCATATTGAATGGAATTCAAAAAGGAACCTTGAACGGTGAATCCGACAACCTGAGCAAACAAGGTTTTTTATCACACTTCAATTACGCTCCTATGCACAATTTTTCTAACGAGATCTCACCTGATCACGTGTTTGTAAAAAGGGGACATATGGCGGCTCCAATCACGGTGATACTATAATGGGATTTCAGGAATATTTTGGTGAGCCGCACAAAAGCATCCGTAATAAAGTCAGAAAATTCGTTGAAAGTGAAATTAATCCCTTTGTGAATGAGTGGGAGGCAAAGGGTGAATTTCCAAGAGAACTTTACCGCAAGGCTGGAGAAGCAGGTGTACTCGGCATAGGATACCCGAAGGCTTAAGGAGGTTCAGGGGGAGATATTTTTGTGAAGATAGCTTCTAACGAAGAGTTAATGCGATGCGGATCAGCCGGCATAGTGGCTGGACTTGGCTCATTGGATATCAGTATCCCTCCAATTTTGTCTGTAGGGACTGAAGAGCAGAAAGCACGGTTTGTTACACCTGTTTTAAAAGGAAGCAAAATTGCCGCACTCGGCGTTACTGAGCCAAGTGGTGGTTCAGATGTAGCAAATCTCAGCACCAGAGCGATTCTGCGTGATGATCATTATGTGGTGAGTGGGAGCAAGATGTTCATTACTAGTGGTTTGAGGGCAAACCAATTGACCTGTGCTGTAAGAACAGGCGGGAAGGGATATAGCGGAATTAGTTTTCTCGTCATTGATTCGAACACACCAGGGTATTCAGTGTCTGAGAAGTTAGAAAAAATGGGGTGGTGGGCTTCGGACACGGCACAAATTTTCTTTGATGAATGTAAGGTGTCTGCCGATAACCTTTTAGGGAAGGAAGGGCAAGGCTTTTATCTCATTATGAAAAATTTTCAGAATGAACGATTACAGCTCTCCATTATGGCAAATATGACCTCCCAGCTCGCCCTTGAAGAATCATTAAAATATGTGAAAGAAAAGATAACACTGGGGAGGTCTCTTTCGAGTTTTCAGGTTACCCGTCACAAGCTCGCTGACATGGCAACACTAATTGAGGCAAGCAGGGAATTTGTGTACCGGGTTGCAGCAAAAATTGATGCCGGATCAAACCAAGTTAAGGAGATCTCAATGGCTAAAAACTTTTCCTGCATGGTGAGTGGTCAGGTCACCTATGATGCAAGCCAAATTCATGGGAGATTTGGTTACCTTCGAGAATATTTGATTGAGAGACTGTGTCGGGACAATCGAATCCTTTCAATTGGCGGTGGCACTACGGAAATTATGAAAGAGGTCATAGCAAAGTATATTGTCGGAAAATAAGGGTACATTAAAAGTGAGAATAGCTCACATTGTCAAATGAATGCTTCTGAAAAAAACTGATTGACCTATTAATGAACTATGCATATACTGTGCCCTGATTTTATTTCAGTAACATTAACTTTTTAGTAAAAGGCTAGCGATTAAAGAAATAACACCTTTTACCAAGAATCCCGCTTGTATTTATCTTAAGCATTCCATTCACTGTCGGAGCCAAAACATAGGTAAGTGGGGTGCTAGAAATCGATTTAGTGATCGGATGGATCACTGCCCTTTCATGGCAAAAGTCAAATTAGGCAAAACCGCTAAGTTTTAAGTGGTTGTTTTATGCTGCACAATACAAATGAGACCGTAATAGATATTACAAATCTTTCCCTCAAGTTTGGGGGGCTGCAAGCCCTTAATGATATTGATCTTAAGGTGAGAGCAGGAGAAATACTCGCCATAATCGGGCCTAATGGTGCAGGAAAGACCTGCGTTCTGAACTGTATCAATGGATTTTATCATCCCTATCGAGGAGAAATAATTTATCAGGGTAGAGACCTTACGCATCTAAAACCCCATAAAATTGCCACACTGGGCATAGCCAGAACATTTCAAAATATAGAGCTTTATTCAGGTCTCAGTGCCTTGGATAATTTAATGGCTGCAAGGCATGTTCATATGAAACGGGGTGCATTGTTAGGATGTATGTTTTTTGGGCCGACCCGGCGAGAAGAGATTACACATCGTGAGCAAATCGAAGAGATTATTGATCTGTTAGAGATGGAAGCCATAAGAAAAAAAGTAGTCGGTTCGCTTCCATACGGTCAAAGAAAAAAGGTGGATCTGGCGAGGGCTCTGTGTATGGACCCAGCTGTTCTTGTGCTTGATGAACCAATGGCGGGCATGAATGTCGAGGAAAAAGAGGATATGGCGCGGTTTATCCTTGATATTTATGAGATTAAAAAGATACCAATTGTCCTCGTGGAACACGATATGGATGTCGTTATGGATATCACTCACAGAGTTGCTGTGCTCGATTTCGGGACAAAGATTGCCGAGGGATTACCTCAAGAGATAAAAAAAGATGAAACGGTTGTAAGGGCTTATTTGGGGGAGGAATAGCATGCCTCTTGAGACATTACCTCAGGTATTGAAGGAAAATTATGTAAAGTATGGCTCCGACGTTGTGGCGATGCGAGTCAAAGACAGGGGAATATGGCAGGAGTATACGTGGGAGGACTACTATTACAAGGTGAAGCACTTTTGTCTTGGGCTCGTGAGTCTTGGGCTTGCAAGGGGGGACAAGGTATCAATTTTGGGTGAAAATAAGCCCGAATGGTTCTGGGCTGAGCTTGCCGTTCAGTCAGCTAGAGGTTCAGCAGTTGGTATATTTACTGACTGCTTGCCAGAAGAAATTAAATATTATGTAGAGCATTCAGACTCTACCTTTATTGTTGCCCATGATCAGGAACAGGTAGATAAAATCTTAGAGATTAAGAATGATATTCCAAAGGTCAAAAAGGTAGTTTATTGGGATTCTAAAGGACTCTGGAGTTATAATGATCCGCTCCTCCTTTCATTTGATGCGATTCTAAGACTCGGTGTTGATTATGAGAAAGAACACCCACAATTTTTTGAGGAGATTGTTGATCAAGGTTCGGGTGACGATATCGCAGCATTTTGCTATACGTCTGGCACCACAGGTCTTCCTAAAGGCGGCATGCTCAGCCAAAGGTGGTTGGTAGAATCAGTAAGTGAGTGGGGTCAGTTAGATGGGTGGTTTGGGAAAAATTATGAATACCTGTCATTTATTCCGCCTGCATGGATTACTGAACAGGGAATAGGGATAGCGGGAAGTGTTTTGGCGAGAATGGTCGTCAACTTTCCTGAAGAGCCGGAAACTGTACAGGAAAATATAAGGGAAATTGGGCCTGGTATTCTTTTTTTTGGCGCCAGATTATGGGAAAACTTGAATAGAATGGTACAGGCGAGAATGATAGATTCGACCTTCCTTAGACGACTCATATACAGAATAGCTCTTCCGTTAGGACTCAAGATAGCCGATATGAAGGGTGATGAAAAAGAGATAACCATGCTATGGAAGATACTGTATTTTCTTGCCTACCATGCCATCTTTAGACAGCTCAGAGATAGATTAGGCCTTTCAAACTTAAGGGTAGTTTATTCTGCAGGTGCAGCAGTCAGTCCAGATATCATCAGGTATTTTAAGGCCCTTGGAATAGATATTCGCCTATTCTATGGAAGCACTGAACAGGGTGTTATGACCATGCCCAGAGAGGGGGACATCAGGCCCGATACCTCTGGGCCACCTGTTCCATGGGTAGAAGTGAACCTTTCAACTGAAGGCGAAATTCTCATTAAGAACAAATATCCTTATTCGGGTTACTATAAAGATCCTGAGGCAACGGAGTCAAAAATAAAGGATGGCTGGTTTTGTACCGGTGATTTTGGCCACATAAGCGAAGATGGGCACCTTATTGTCATCGACAGGATGGATGATCTCAAGGAACTTGCCGGAGGTAAAAAATTCTCTCCCCAGTATTCGGAAGTGCGACTTCGGTTCAGTCCTTATATCAAAGACGCCTTGGTTATCGGTGGCCCTGATAAAGAGTACGTCACCGCCCTTATAAATATTGATCTGGATAATGTGGGCAGGTTCGCTGAGGCCCATCATATTGCCTATACCACTTTTACTGATCTATCTCAGAAAAAGGAGGTTATCGATCTGATTGCAAAGGAGATAGCGAGGGTCAATAACACTTTGCCAGAATGGACACGAATGAAAAGGTTTGTCAACCTTCATAAAGAATTTGATGCAGATGAAGACGAACTAACCAGAACCAGAAAACTGAGACGGACATTTGTCGAAGATAAATATAGGGAACTTATAGATGCACTTTATAGCACTGATGATACATATAAGGTTGAAGCAGATGTAACGTACAGGGATGGAAGAAAAGGAACTATTGAAACTTCAATTTTTGTGAATGAAATACAGTAGGAAAAGGAAATGATTGGATTTCTTCAACAAGCAATAACGGGATTGATGATTGGCAGTCTTTATGCCCTGGTAGCTGCGGGTATTGTTTTGGTTTACAAATCTACCCATGTTGTTAGTCTAGCCCATGGCCAGCTGGTTGCATTTGGAGCTCTTTTTTTCTGGCTCTTTTTGAGTGGCCTTGGTCTCCCTTTCTGGATCAGTCTTGTTCCTGCATTTATTCTGACAGCCCTGCTCGGACTCCTCATTGAAAGGCTCGCTCTTCGCCCTCTTATAGGTCAACCCTTGCTTGCTGCCTTCTTAATGACCTTCGCCATTTTTATTGCCTTGGAGGGTGTTTTTGTTCTCTATCTCAAGGGAGAGACAAGAACGTTACCTGCTTTTTTACCTACAAGCAATATTAACACGTTGGGCCTTTCCATTCCAATAAACCAGCTCATCAGTTTTTTTGTGGCACTCTTATTATTTGGTGCAGTTTCTTTAATCTTTAAATATACCAAGCTTGGTTTAGGTATGAGGGCAACGGCCGAGGATCATCGCTTGGCACAGAGTACAGGGATAATTGTTACAAACATTTTTTCCTATATCTGGATACTCTCTGCCATCGTTGCCGCAGTAGCAGGAATCGCTACTGCAAATGTGATGGATATATACTACATGCTCCCCTATATTGGGATTAACGGCCTTATTGTAGCAATCTGTGGTGGGCTTGATTCCCTGCTCGGCGCTCTTGTGCTCGGCCTATTTTTAGGTTTTATTGAAAATGTAGGTGCAGCGTATCTCGACCCACTTGTAGGTGGCGGAATTAAGGATGTCGCCGCATATGTTGTTCTTCTTCTCGTATTACTTATTAGACCTTATGGCCTCTTCGGCCTTGTCAGAATTGAAAGGATATGATTAATGAGACCATGTGGCATTTTTGATAAAAGTTACACCTTGGATATAGCCATCATCAGAACATGGCAGCACTGGACAGTCCTTATATCCGCCCTGCTACTTCTTTATCTCTTCCCCTTATTTGGATCGTACTATCTCATTAGTTTTATGAATTTGCTTGCTATTAGTGTTATTGTAGTACTCGGTTTGCAGATTGTCAGCGGCTATTGTGGACAAATATCATTTGGCCAGGCTGCATTTATGGCCATAGGTGCATATACCTCATCCATCCTTACCATAAAATTCGGATTTTCATTCTGGATTGCTTTGCCCCTGTCAGGGATCACTGCAGGAGCAATCGGAATCATTGGTGGCGCTCCTTCCTTAAGAATCAAGGGCATGTATCTTGCCATGGCTACGATAGCCATACACTTTGTGGTTATCTGGCTCATCCTTCACTTGGAGATTACCGGATCATTTAAAGGTCTTTACCCACTACCCCCAAGCATAGGAAGCTTTGAGTTTGATACAGATGAGAGGATGTACTATATCATTATGACTGTGATGGTTATCATGACCTATGCTGCCAGGAATCTTATACGATCTAAAACAGGGAGGGCCTTTGTGGCTATTCGGGATAATGACCTTGCAGGAGAGGTAATGGGAG